>Ga0123352_10006409_pt1 | contig 18001 bp, 17 predicted proteins | sample TergutLab28metaG_FD_89700 | JGI IMG/M metagenome (GOLD analysis project Ga0123352, IMG submission 89700) | Labiotermes labralis P1 segment gut microbial communities from Petit-Saut dam, French Guiana - Lab288 P1 | ecosystem: Host-associated > Arthropoda: Insects > Digestive system > Gut ... | reverse complement strand
TGGCGATTGATATGGAAACGGCAACGCTTTTTTCGGTCGGATTTTACAACAGCATTCCAACCGGCGCATTGCTTCTCGTTTCGGATATGCCGTTGCAAGAGGATGGCATAAAAACGGAGGAAAGCGACAAAATCGTTACCGAAAACTTCGTAGAGGAACACATTCGCATCGGTGCAAAAGCATTAAGCTCGCTGATAAATAACAGTCAGACAGTAAGGCATTTGAGGTTTGAATAACTCCTTGTGAAAAATAAATTAACGTGAGTCAGTATGCCGGAATTTCCGGCATACTGAAATTTTGAAATCCAATCAAATGGCAAAACAAACGACAACAGCGGAAAGCATACTCGGCGAATTGAAAAATAAGCAGTATCAACCCATTTATTTTTTAATGGGCGAGGAGCCTTATTATATCGATGTGATTTCGGATTATATTCAGCAAAATGTGCTTGACGAAACACAGCGTGAATTCGACCAAACTATTTTATATGGCAAAGAAACCGATATTCGCACGGTAATCAATTCCGCAAAACGCTATCCAATGTTAGCTCAGTATCAGGTAGTTATTGTAAAAGAAGCGCAGTTGATTAAAGATTGGGATAATTTGATTTTTTACCTGCAACAACCTTCAAAATCTACCATTTTGGTTTTTTGCTACAAATACGGCACGCCCGACGGACGAAAAAAATGGTTTACGGAAGTAAAAAAAGCAGGCGTTGTTTTCGAATCGCCCAAAGTACGCGATTACGAAATCAGCGCGTGGATTTCGCGCTACGCCAAAAATAAAGGTTTGTCTATCGACGAAAAAGCAGTTGTGATGCTCGGCGAATATTTGGGAACTGATTTGAGCAAAATAGCAAATGAGATTGATAAATTACTCATTACCAAGCCAACAGGAACGGAAAAAATTACGCCCGAACTGATTGAAAAAAACATCGGTATCAGCAAAGATTACAATGTTTTTGAGTTGCAAGCGGCGTTAATCAATCGCGATGTGTTGAAAGCCAACCGAATAATTCGTTATTTTGCCGAAAACAAAAAAGCCAATCCGCTGGTGATGGTTTTGCCTCAGCTGTTCAATTTTTTCAGCAATTTGATGCTCTATCATTATTTGCCCGACAAGAGTCAAATGACCGTTGCTTCGGAGCTGAAAATCAATCCTTTTTTTGTGCGCGATTATCAAAAAGCGGCGCAAGTTTTCGGCGCGTGGAAAACAATGTTTATTATCAGTTACATTCGCGAAACCGACGCGCGCCACAAAGGAATTGACAACGTAAGTGCCGACGAAGGCGATTTGCTGAAAGAACTTGTTTTTAAAATTTTGCATTGAAAAACTCAAAACCGCCGTACAATTTTAATCTTGTACGGCGGTTTTTCAATAATCAATAAACAAAATGTAAAAACAAACAAAACTTCAGAAGAATTACAGCAATTATCGTGCCAAAAACTACACACTTATCAACGTCGTTTTATCCTCATTCCAGTTGCCGAGCGAAATAACTTGCACAGTATTTATATACTCTTTGTTCAAAGGTGCTTCTACTCGAATGTAATTTTCGGTAAAACCAACCATATTTTCATTGTTTTTTCGGCTTTCCCAGAGAACTTTTGCCGTTTTTCCGATTTGTTTTTCGTAAAATGATTTTGTTTTTTTGTCGGAAATTTTGTGCAGAATTTCGCTTCGTTTTTTTCGTTCGGCAAGCGGAACAATCTCGTCGGTTATTTCGAGCATTTTTGTTCCTGCGCGTTCCGAATAAGTGAAAACGTGCAACTGCGAAATATCCAGAGTTTCGATAAAATGTTTCGATTTTTCAAACAATTCTGCCGTTTCGCCTCGCGCTCCGACAATCACATCCACACCAATAAACACATCGGGTATTTTTTTCCGAATGGTTTGTATTTTTTCGGCAAAAAATTCGGTTGTGTATCGCCGTTTCATCAGCGTTAGCATTTCGTTACTTCCGGCTTGAAGCGGAATATGAAAATGAGGCATAAAACGCTTGCTTTGAGCGATAAACGTAATCAATTCGTCGGTCAGCAAATTCGGCTCGACAGACGAAATGCGAAAACGAACATCATCGGGCAAATCGTCGAGCGTTTTTACCAAATCACTAAATTTTTCGGAAGTTGATTTGCCGAAATCGCCTGTGTTTACGCCCGAAAGCACGATTTCTTTTGCGCCTTCGGCAATGGCTTGCTGCGCCGCTTTCACGGTTTCGGCGATGCTGGCGTTTCGACTTTTTCCGCGAGCGAAAGGAATGGTACAATACGTGCAAAAATAATCGCAACCGTCTTGCACTTTCAAGAAAAATCGCGTGCGACCATCGCGCGAGCAAGCCGGTTTGAACTCGTTGGTTTTCAGAATGTCGGAATGAAAAATCTCCTCTTTTGAAGTCGTTTTCATTTTTCGCAAATGTTCCAATAAATCGAATTTTTCATTCGCTCCAAGCACTAAATCAACGCCTTCGATAGCCGAAACTTCTGCGGGTTTGAGTTGCGCGTAACAGCCGGTTACAATCATCAGCGCGTTTGGATGTTGCCGGCGAAGGCGTTTTATTGCCTGACGGCATTTGTTGTCGGCGCTATCGGTTACCGAGCAGGTATTTACAACGCAAATATCAGCTTCCTCGCCTGCGCGAACTTTGACGAAACCTTCGTCGCTCAACTGTTTGGCAATGGACGATGTTTCCGCAAAATTAAGTTTACAGCCTAATGTGTGGAATGCGACTTTTTTATTCATTTAGTTATAAGACAAGAAGTTACAAGATAAGAAGTTACGAGTTACGAGATAAGAAGCGAAAGTTTGGCATTCCGTTAGGAATGAATCGCTTGGTAGAAAATACGTTTGTCCGTACACGGCATTCCGTAGGAATGCGACCTGTTTGTTGATTGGTTGCAAACCTACGGCTTGCATATTTTTATATTGTTTCTTTTTTTACCGAGCGAAAATCCCTACGGGATTTATTTTTTAACAAATGAAATTTCATATCAAGCGTATTGTAAATTTCTTTCTCTTTGAGATGCAAAAGCAAGACAAGCAAGAATATCCTGACGCGTCAGTTCGGGAAAATCGGCAAGAATATTTTCGTAACTCATACCTGCCGACAACCAACCTAACACATCGTAAACCGTGATGCGCGTATCTCTCACACAAGGTTTTCCGAAGCGTTTTTCCGGATTAATTGTGATAATGTTATGAAAATCAATCATAAAATCCCGTTTTAAATTATAGTACAAAGATATTACTTTTATCGGAAACTACAAAAACTATTTCATCACTCAAAATTTAACGCAAGCGTTATCATTTTTGTTGTAAGCCGCGAAATGGCATTTGTGTATTGACGGTCAAATACTCCATATCGACTGGCTGTTGGAGTTAGCATATTGTTAAATCCGATGGCAAACCGCAATTCGGGCGAAAATCTGAAAAACGGAAAATAAATATTGCATCCTGTTCCGATTTCTACAAAATAATCGAAAGGTCTTAACAGAATATTTTTTTCTTGGTCGCGCGCAAAATCAATAAAAGCACCACCGCCTATCAGCAAATAAGGACGAAAATTATGAATTCGTTCCGCGTAGTATTTCAAGTGCAAAGGAAGCATGAGCGGAATGGAAAACACATGTTCTCGATGTAAATCTTGCAGATTCGGCACTTCGGGACGAACAAAGTTGTTTCCTCCCTGCGAGTTTGTTCCTTCAACAGGAAGGAAGGTGAGTGTTCGCTCCGTAAAATTGAGAGATGGTGCAAATCGAAGCGAGAAGTAACGGTTTAGACGTAAATTTCCGATTATTCCGGCAGTAAAACCCGGCATAAGACCCGAAACTTCGGCAAGATAACGCTGTCCGTTTTCCATTTCCATGTGACTGAGCTGAACGCCGAAATCCATCGTGTTCATTCCGACAAAAAAACCAAAACGAAGTGGCAAACCAAAACGAATTTGGTCGTCGTGATACGGCAAATTTCCTTGACTTTTCAAGGAAAAAACTCCAAACAAAATGAAACCAATGACCAGGTATTTTTTCAGTGAATTTTGATACATATATTAATGTGCTGTTTTTTGATTTTCAACTTATAAACGGACAGAATAAAACATTATTGTATTGTGGAGAAAACACATTTTGAACATTATACCGAATATTTCGAAAATTTCTCCATCACTTGGTTGTAATAAGTTTTTGAAACCGGCATATCAGGCGTGTTGATGGTGTCGAGTTCGAGAAATATTCCGTTTTTCGTTTTTTGCAATACTTTTACATTGTCGAGATTTACAATATATGACCGATGACAGCGAACTAACGGCGTTTCGGGCGTCAAATTTTCCTCTATCCATTTCAGTGAATTGCGAAGTAGATAACTCGAAGTTTTCGATTTGTTCAAATAATATATTGTAACGTAATTGTCGGCAGATTCGATGTAGAGCAAATTGTCAAGCATGAGCGAGATGCGCAATTCGCCCTTTTCGTCGGGAAATGCGATTAATTTTTTAGTTTGCGTTTCGGTTTGTTCCTGTTGCTGTGTTGTGTCTAATTGTTCCAATAAGCGTTTTTTTTCTCTGAATGCAAAATAAAGCCAAAGAGTGGCGTAGGGGAGAAGCAACACCCAAGCCGTGTTTATGGTCGATTGCCTGATTATGTTGAAAAAATCATCATCGTTTTGTTCTATCACAAAGTAAATAAAAAGCGAATAAAACAACGCCATAGTCAATATTTCGGCAAAAATCCAAGCGTAATACTGCCAATAAACAAGAATTTGTTTTCTCGAAAAACGAAACATCAGCCATCGGCTCATCACTACAACCAACATTCCGGTAAGTATAATAAGGCTTGAAAAAAAGAAATAGGTAAAATCAGAAATATCCTCGTACCAACCGCGCGACCCGAAAGGCTCGAACACGTTGATAAAAAACAGCGCAAACAAAGCGGTAAGCAATATCAATCGAATGATATTTGTTCTTTCGTACAAGTATGCGGGTATTTTTGCTTGCATGTTTTTTTTATTTTCATCCACAAAGGTATCATTTTCTTTATTATCAACAATAATTTTTGTGTTTTTTCTTTGCAAAAGCACGCAGATGACGCAGGTTTTTAAGATTTACACAGAGTTAAAAAAGATTATTCGAAAAATAAAATCTGCATAAATCTTAAAAAACCTGCGTCATCTGTGCGCGAATTTCACCCCGTATTTCAAAACTTCACCCCGCATTATTGAAATTTGTATTATCGAGTCGGTGTTATTCCCAATAATTTGATAGATTGAAAATTCTGTTATTATATTTGCTCCCGAAAAGAAAAAATTCTTGCACGTTTTTTCCAATCATTTACAAAAACTTTCCGGACTTTAAAGCTTACACAGCTTTTCCACTACCTTTTACAAGTCCGGAAAGTTTTATTTTTTTGCTGTTTTTTAAAATTTAGGCTGGTCGAAAAAGATTGCGTTATAGACGATTTGGCTTGTTTTATTGCACAATTAGCTACATTTTTCGTAAAAATATTTCCCCAAAATGACAACAGACTGCATAGAATCATTTTACATCAAAAAATAAAGTTTTCGACCTCTGATTCGTGTAGTTTAATTTATTTTGCGTACCTTTACACCCGATTTTTTTGCCTAAAAACAACATAAAACCACTACTACAAGTAAGCTATGAAATTTTATAAACCCGGCATCATATATGTCATACTTGATATTTTAGTATTGTCATCGGTATTTGGTGTTGTGCTTGGCTGGTTTCCGTTAACAACCCAAGAACCTTTTACCAAATACAGCAATTTTATTCTTATTTTTGCTGTGTTGTGGATTGTGTTTTCGTACATTTTCAAATGCTACAAAAAGCGTCAAGGATATTTTAAAGCCTCTACAAGTCTTTTTTATACTACTGCGTTTGTTTTTGCTGTTTTATGGCTTTTGATACAGTTTTTTTTCGATGGCATTTTTTCCGAAAGAGTATTGCTCACAATCACAATCGGAGTGTTTTCCGTTAGATATTTCATTTTGTTTGTTTATTACGCATATCGTTATGCGATAAGTTACGATATTCCGACAGATGCTTTAGAGGCAGTTCCGCGTGAAAAAGCGCAAGTCATTCCGGCTGAGCCGATAAGCGACGAACAATATGAAACATTAATCTCTTTGGTGAAGTCGTTTGCCGGAAAAAAAGCAACCGATTTTCTTGAGGAAACAGTTGACTTGCACAGCGGAAACTCACGGATATTTTTTGAAAACGATATCAATGAACTGAAACTGGTAAAAAACTACCAATATTCCACGTTTATTCAACTTAAAAAGCTGAATAGCATGCGGAAAGTAAACGCCATGTTTTACCAGATGAATGCTAAATTGGCTGATGATGGCATTTTGATATGCCGATTTGAGCCGAAAAGTACGTGGAAAAAAAATATTTTAAACAAATATCCGAAATATGTAAGCGGAATTATATACGGTTTTTACTTTTTTGTAAAACGCATCATTCCTCGTTTGTTTTTTACACGGCGTTTGTATTACGATATTACCGATGGAAAAAAGCGAATTTTCTCGAAAGCCGAAGTGTTGGGTCGATTGGTTTACTGCGGATTTGAAATAGTTAAAGAAAAAAAGATAGATGGTTTGAATTACGTTATAGTAAAACGAATTGCTAATCCGTATCCTTTGCAGCAGCGAAAATATGGTCCTTTGATTAAGTTATCGAGAGTTGGAAAAAACGGCAAACAATTTGATTTTTACAAACTTCGCACCATGCACGCTTATTCGGAATATTTACAGCCATACGTTTTTGAAAAAAATAATTTGCAAGAAGGCGGAAAAATAAAACGAGATTTCCGAATAACAACCTTGGGGCATTTTGCACGAAAATACTGGCTCGATGAGTTGCCGATGATAATAAATTTCCTGAAAGGCGATATGAAAGTTGTTGGCGTTCGTCCGTTGAGCCAGCATTATTTCAGTTTGTACAGCAAAGAACTGCAAGAAAAACGCGTGAAATTTAAACCCGGATTACTGCCGCCTTTTTATGCCGATATGCCCAAAACATTGGACGAAATACAACAATCGGAAATGAATTACTTGACAGCTTGCGAAACAAAAGGCGTATTTGTAACCGATGTACGTTATTTTTTTAAAATTGTGAACAATATATTATTTAAAGGAAAACGAAGTGCGTAAGAAATTTTGAATTTTGAATTCTGAATTCTGAATTTTGAATTGCGCAATAATTTAAAAATTCCAACTCAAAACTTAAAAATTTTTATAAAATTCAAATAAAATTCAAAACTATGAAATTCAAAATTCAAAATTCAAAATTCAAAATTCTAATCTGCTGTTTTTTCAGCATTTTTGCGCTTTCTACTTATGCGCAACACATTCCGCAACATATTTCGTACACGCGGATTTACGATTTTTTAGACGAATTGGCAAATGATGGTTTTATCGAACTAAATTCGGCAATAAAACCATATTCGCGTATGTTCATTACCCAAAGACTGCTCGAAGCCAAAGCGCAGGCAGAAAATCTCAATCGCCGTCAGAGGCAAGAGCTTGTTTTCTTTCTGAACGATTTTGCGTTGGAGCGAGGCAAATTGCCCGAAAACGAATGGATTGATTTCGACTGGATTGTGGCAGAAGGCAGAACAAAACTTTCGCTTTTTCAACCGGGCATTTTTTACAACGACGGCAATTTTCGCGCCCGAATGACGCCGATACTCGGAATGCACATTATGCGAAACGGCAAAGGCGATATGACTCAGCGTTGGTTTGGTGCTGAATTTCAAGCCATGATTGGCAATAATTTAAGCATTTGGGGAAGTATTCGCGACATTTCTATGACACATTTCGAGGGCGATTTACTTACACAATCGAGAAATGCTGAGCGTTTTTTCTTGGTCAATCGTCCCGGATATGCACTCAAAGAATCCAATTACGGCGGCGATTTCAGCGATTCGCGCGGCGGAATTGCGTACGCTTGGAATTCGGGTTCGATAGCTTTTCAGAAAGATAATATTGTTTGGGGCGACAATAACAACGGCTCGAATATCCTTTCCGGTCGTGCGCCGTCGTTTCCAATGATAAGTCTGAATTTGCGACCAGCGCGCTGGTTTGAGTTTAATTATGTTCACGCTTGGCTGGTTTCAAATGTGTTGGACAGCACAAATTATTTTTGGGAAAATCCCGAATTGGGTGCAAACGGTGCGCGAAAACATTATCGTCCTGCACCCAAATATATGGCTGCGAATATGCTCACGTTTATGCCTGTCCGCAACTTGCATTTTTCAATCGGAAACGCGATTATTTACAGCGGAAGAACACCGGAGGCAATTTATTTTACACCGATTGCATTTTATAAATCATTTGCTCACGCTACGACAAAAGCGCTCGGCACGCAAAATCATAATTCTATGATGTTTGCGAATTTAAGTTCGCGAAATATCAGGCATTTACATTTATACGGCTCTGTGTTTATCGACGAATGGAGTACTCGCCGTTTACAACGCGACAATCCCGAATCAAATTTAGTTTCGTATAAAATCGGCGCAAATCTCACGAATTTTCCAATACAAAACGTGTCGCTGATAGGCGAATTTACCCGAACAAACATTCTTAATTACAAGCATTCGATGCCAACACATACATGGGCTTCAAACAGTTACAATATGGGTCATTATTTAGGTGATAATTCGCAGGAATTATTTCTTGCATTGCGATACAGACCAATTCGCGGACTGGATTTTTCGCTCTCTTATGTCGATGCCCGAAAAGGAAAAGAATTTGCTTACATAAGAAGGGGAGTTGATAGTAACGGGCTTTCAGGAAGTTCACGTACGATTATAACTCACCCATCACTCGGACCAATTATTTGGCGCAATCAGACACTTGCTTTCAGAGCGGTTTACGAAGTTTTTAACAATGCTTATGCCATTATAAATATCGAACACAATCACGCACGAGGTTACGATAATCCCGATGACCCTTTGTTTGCCGAAGTACATTTTCCGACAGCGCAACAAGCGTTAGACTTTTTCTCGCCAAAATTTTTGCACGGCAGAAATACGACTGTAACGATTGGTTTTAGTTTTGGATTTTAGCATTGAAAGTACTACAAATTGTAGTAAGTTGTCCTCAATTTTGGGACAACTGTACGAGAATATCGTACAGTTTAAAAAATAAAATTATGAAAAAAGAAACAAACATCAAACTTTTTGAAACAAAAAAAGTCCGCACTCTGTGGAATGAGGACAGCGAAGAATGGTATTTTTCGGTGGTGGATGTGGTTGGAGTTTTGACCGACAGTCCTAATCCAAGAAATTATTGGAAGGTGTTGAAAAAAAGGTTATTAGACGAAGGAAATGAAACGGTTACAAATTGTAACCAGTTGAAATTACCTGCGCAAGACGGTAAAATGCGCCTTACCGATGTCGCTAACACAGAGCAAATTTTCCGCATTATACAATCCATTCCATCGCCAAAAGCAGAGCCTTTTAAGCAATGGTTGGCGCAAGTTGCCAAAGAACGTTTAGACCAATTGCAAGACCCTGAATTGTCTATCGAACAGGCAATGATGGATTACAAAAGGCTTGGATATTCGGATAATTGGATTAATCAGCGACTGAAAAGCATTGAAATTCGCAAGGAACTGACCGATGAGTGGAAATCGAAAGGCGTGAATGAAGGCATTGAATTTGCAACTTTGACGGATATTATTACCAAAACTTGGTCGGGAAAAACGACCAAAGAATACAAGCGTTTCAAAGATTTGAAAAAGGAAAATTTGCGCGACAATATGACAAATACCGAATTAGTACTCAATATGCTTGCCGAACTTTCGACTAAAAATATTTCCGAAGCCTCCAATCCGGAAACTTTTGACCAGCACGCACAAGTTGCGCAACAAGGCGGTGAAATTGCTCGAAATGCCCGACAAGAATTGGAATTGAAAACAGGAAAATCGGCAATTTCATCATTGAACGCAAAATCGGGAATGGCGATAGGCAAAGGCGATTAGCCCCCTAAATCCCCCACAGGGGGACTTTTGTACGAAAATAAAAGACTGTAAAAATCTGAAATTTGAAAAACTATGAATAAAAATTCAACAAATTCATCAAGTTTGGGTTCTCCCCCTGTGGGGGAGTTAGAGGGGGCTTCTTTAATCATAGGAATAACAGGCGGAATAGGTGGAGGAAAATCTACTTTTTCCGAACTTTTGCGTGAAAAAGGCTACGCAGTTTACGATACCGACCGTGAAGCAAAATGCCTTCAAAACGAACATCCCGAAATTCGTAGGCAATTAACAGCAGAATTTGGAAGTGAAATATACGATGAAAACGGACAGTTAGACAGAAAACGCTTGGCAAATCTTGTTTTTGAAAATCCAAAACTTCTTTCAAAATTGAATAAAACTATTCATCCGATTGTAGAGCAGGATTTTTTGGAATGGCAAAAAAAACACGTGCAGGAAAAAATCCTGTTTTTCGAGTCGGCAATTTTGTTTGAAAGCGGATTTGATAAACTGACTGATAAAATTATAGTTATTACTGCGCCCGAAAATGTTCGTATCGAGCGAGTTGTAAAGCGCGATGGTGTTACGCACGAACACGTTCGCGCTCGAATAGCTAATCAAATGTCGGAAACAGAAAAAATAAAACGAGCGGATTTTGTGCTTAATTCTGACGGAAAACGAGTTTTATCCGAGAATTTGGACAGGATATTGTTTGAAATAGAAAAAACGTGTTAGGATTGAGCGATAAGAGTACCAACATACACAAATAGACACAGAGATTTTTTCTCTGTGTCTATTTTTTATGCAACAAAATTTATTCAGTATCGTTGCTCTCCTTGTCCTCTTTATTCAAAGCAAAAATACCAAGTGCAACGGCTGCAATACCAAGCATTCTGATAAGAGTTTCGGTTTTAACATTTTCGTCAACGATTGATAATGTAACAACTGTTGCGCCCATAGCAATAGAAATTGCTGCCAATACTACATTGATGTTTTGTTTGCTCATTTTCTTTTTCATACTTTTTTTCTTTTTAAAATTTGTAATTATTAGTTGGTTTTTATTTTTTGACAATAAAAAAAGTGCGTGGTCAAACTTATCAGATAAGTGGTACGACCAAGCACCAAGCCCTCAATAAGAAATGTCCACGCAATTGTGAACATTTTACTTATTGTTTTTGAGGGCAGATGTTTTTGGTCGTTTTCTTATCTCAAACAACAGAAAATGCTTTTCCAAAATTTTAAAATGTGCTTTTCAACACTTTGTGTTTTCCTTTTCAAGATTTCGACTGCAAATATATGAAAAATTTTGAACAATTATTTTAAGTCGTCAAATTTATTTGAGAAAAACAGTATCTTTGTTCCTTAAAATCATCAACCAATAAACTTTATCAACCAATCAACTAAATATGAACAACTTCATTTTCCAAAACACAACAAAATTAGTTTTCGGTCGAGGACAAATTGCACGTTTGGCGACTTTAATTCCTGCCGATAAAAAAATAATGGTAACTTTCGGCGGTGGAAGCGTGAAGCGAAACGGAGTTTACGACCAAGTTGTAAATGCTTTGCACGCACACAATTACATCGAATTTTGGGGAATTGAGCCAAATCCGACCGTTGAAACATTGCGAAAAGCCATTGCGCAGTGCAAAGAGCAAAAAGTTGATTTTCTGCTTGCTGTTGGCGGTGGTTCGGTGTTGGACGGCACAAAACTAATCGCGGCAGGCGTTTGCTACGATGGCGATGCGTGGGAAATTGTTTTGCAAGGCAAAGCGGAAGCGAGTTTGCCCTTTGCTTCGGTGCTGACGCTTCCTGCGACAGGTTCGGAAATGAACACCGGCGCAGTAATTTCGCGTGCCGAAACGCAGGAAAAATACGCGTTTTACAATCAGTATCCCGAATTTTCTATTCTCGACCCGGAAACAACTTTTTCGCTTCCGCCAAATCAGATTGCGGCAGGGTTGGCGGATATTTACGTTCACGTTGTCGAACAGTATTTAACAACGCCAAATCAGTCGCGCGTGATGGACAGATGGGCAGAAGGACTTTTGCTCACGGTGCTTGAAATTGCGCCGAAAATCCGTGAAAATCAGCACGATTACGACACAATGGCAGATTTTATGTTGTCGGCAACGTTGGCGTTGAACGATTTTATCCGAATGGGCGTTTCGCAAGATTGGGCAACGCATATGATTGGACACGAACTCACTGCTTTTCACGGAATTACGCACGGCGCATCGCTTGCTATTGTACTTGGCGGAACGTTGCGCGTATTGCGCGAGCAGAAACACGAAAAACTGTTGCAATATGCTGAACGAATTTTCGGAATTATCGAAGGAACTGAACTTGAACGCATTGAGCAGGCGATTGTACGAACAGAGGATTTTTTCCGTTCGCTTGGCTTGGCAACTCGTCTTTCGGAAGTCGGCATCGGCACAGAAACCATCGAAAAAATCGCCCAACGTTTTAATGAATGCGGTGTTGCTTACGGTGAAAACGCCAATGTAACAGGCGATGTAGCGCGAGAAATTTTAATGGAAATTTTGAATTAAAAGAAATTCTGAATTTTGAATTTTGAATTACAAGTATGCGAATGCTGTGCAATTCAGAATTCAGAATTCAGAATTCAAAATCACAAGAAAATGGATATAAAACAAATTCAAACTGCTTATCAAGCCGTTTTGCAGTTATTGCTGTCTGGTCGTTTGAAACAGGCTTTCGACAAAATCGGTGCGTTGAATAACCAACTGCAAAATTGGAATTTGCACGAACGTTTCGATAATTTGCAACAAAATTATCGTTATATGCTTCAATATTATGTCGCCGGCGTTGATGACCCGGAACGAATTACGGTTTATAAAAAACTGATTTCCGAACTGTTTTTACTCAATGAGGAAATTCGCGAACAAATGTATGTACAAAATTCGGCGAATTTTGAATACAGCAAAAAGCGTTATTTTCCGCACGCGCGCAAATTCAGCGATTCGTACAAATTGCTCGATGCTTTTCGGCAAATTCATTCGCAAACTGCCTTGTTGGTGCAAGAAAATGAAGAGTTTAACAAAACGGAACTCGCACGATTGCGAAGCGAATACGAAAAATTGTTGCCCGAAATCTTTGGTGTTTTTTGGCTGAAAACGCAACTTTTGCAAGATGATAAAACGCTTTTTCAGCAAATAATTGACGAAAATTACGGCGGATTGGCGGAAAAATCGTTGGCGGTTTCGGCACTTACGCTCAATCTTTGGCGAATGTTCGATGAAGAAAAATTGTTGTTGCTGTTCGATTGCTGTGAGTCTAAAAATGAACAAGTTAAACAGCGAGCACTCGTTGGTTTGTGTTTCATTTTGGCGAAATACGACCGTTATTTGATTTATTTTCCGATGGTGCGCAATCGTTTGGTGTTACTTGCCGACGATGAAAAAACGGTGCAAAATTTCCGCAATATTATGATGCAAATTATCGGAACAACCGAAACCGAGAAAATTTCGCGAAAATTGCAAGAGGAAATTATGCCCGAAATCATCAAACTAACGCCCAAACTGAAAAACAAACTTGAATTTGAGAGTTTTATCGCTTCCGACGATGACGATTGGGATGAGGAAAATCCGCAATGGCAAGAAATTATTGAAGCAAGCGGAGTTTCGGATAAGTTGCAGGAATTGAGCGAGTTGCAAATGGAAGGCGCAGATGTTTATATGGGAACTTTTGCGATGCTGAAAAATTTTCCATTTTTTGCCGAATTTTCCAACTGGTTTTTGCCTTTCGACCCAAATCATACGACAATTTCCAAACTTTTTGACAGTTCCGATAAAAATATTTTGTCTGCCTTTGTCGGCAGTCAAGTGATGTGCAATTCCGATTTGTATTCGTTTTGTTTGAGTGTGTCGCAAATGCCTGAATCACAGCAAAAAATGCTGAAACAAACATTCAAAATGGAGTCGGAACAAATGGAGGAAATCAAGAAAGACGAGGCTTTGCTCACGCCCGATACCGTTTCAAAAAATATCTCGAAACAATACGTTCAGGATTTGTTTCGCTTTTTCAAACTTTTTCCTCAGCGAGGCGATTTTTCCGATGTTTTCAAGTCGTCGTTGCATATTCACAAAACGTATTTGTTCAGTATTCTTTCGTCGGATGTCGGCTTCAAAAGCGATATTGCGGAATATTATTTTTCAAAAAATCTGTACGCGCAGGCGTTGGAATTGTTCGACCAACTGCTTGGCGAGGATGCGCCGACAGCTGCGTTGTATCAAAAAATCGGCTATGCGTATCAAAAAACTTCGCAGTTGGAAAAGGCTCTCGAAACCTACTTGAAAGCAGATATGATTCAGCCGGACGATTTGTGGACTGTGAAAAAAATCGCGCTTTGCTATCGTCTTATGGGCGATTACGAAAAATCGCTTGAATTTTATCAGCGTGCCGATTTTCTGAATTCGGGAAAATTTTCGACGCAAATGCAAATTGCGAATGCCTATTTGCAAGCAGGAAAATACAAGGATGCGTTGAAAATTTACTATAAATTAGATGCTGAAAATGAGGATAATACCAAAATCCAACGAGCGATTGTTTGGGCTTCGTTTGTTTCGGGCAATTTGAAAGAAGCCGATTATTACGCGCAAAAAATCCTTGCCGACAAGCCAACTGCGCACGATTTTCTGAATGCCGGACACATCGCTTGGTGCGAAAAAGACCGCAAAACGGCTCTCGAACATTACCGCAAAAGTTTGGAATTACAGAAAAATAATTCGGAATTATTTTTGGAAATGCTGAATGAGGATGTTGCTCACTTAAAAGCGAATGGTGTTGATTTGGATGAGATTTCGTTGATGGTGGATGCGGTGTTGTCGTGATTTTAAAAACGGTAGGGGCGAATTGAATTCGCCCAAAACAGAATATGAGGGCGAAAGCATTTCGCCCCTACGCCCAAAAACACATACACATTTTGTTTTGAAAAGTTGCACGATAAAGAAACATTTTATACCTTTGTCGAATGATTGTGAATACAAACAAAATCAGAAGTATAGATAAAGAAATGGATGCCAAGTACGGTAAAGTCGGAACACCTGAACGTGAGGAGTTTAGACGTGAGGCTTACGCTTGGTATATGAGCCAAATACTGCAAGATGCGCGCAAGACAGAAAAAATAACGCAGCAAGAACTTGCAAATCGTGTCGGCGTGAATAAGTCGTACATTTCAAAAATTGAAAATGGATATGTTGAGCCGGGCATTGGCACTTATTACCGCATAGCCTCTGCTTTGGGACGTTCGGTGGAATTAACGCCGGCGTGAATTTACGAATAAAAAACTTAAAACAATTTCATATCTTTGCAAAAAAATAAAACAAAAAAGCCTATGATAAAATAACGTGCAAATAATACGCACATTTTAAAATTTTGGAAAAAGCATTTTAGTTTATTCTTTTTAACCAATAAATTTGACGATTTGAATGTAGCTTTTTTATGTGTGTATTTTGAACAAAATTCAAATTGGTACAAAACAAAAAAACAAATTTATTAATAATTCGTCTGCTTAAAGGAAGTGGACATTAAACTAAAATTTTAAAATGAATAATAATTCAAATAATCCTAATTTTCCAAGTAGAACAGGAAATCCATCTGGACCAGGTAGAGGTAATAATCCTCCAAAGTAAGTTGATTTACAACTACTAATTAAAAATTCCGCGAATAAAAAATATTTTATTTGCGGAATTCGTTTTAATTTGTAAAATTTGTATTAACTATTTTTCGCTTTCAGCACAATGGCTTTGAACGCTTCGGGATGGTTCATTGCTAAATCGGCTAACACCTTGCGGTTGATTTCGATACCCGATTTGTGCAAAGCACCCATTAGTTTTGAATACGACATTCCTTCCAAACGCGCTGCTGCGTTGATACGTTGAATCCACAAAGAGCGGAAGTTGCGTTTTTTGGTTTTACGGTCGCGGTAAGCGTATTGCAAACCCTTTTCCCAAGTGTTTTTTGCGACTGTCCAAACATTTTTGCGAGCACCGATGTACCCTTTGGTACGGCTCAAAATTCTTTTCCTTCTGTTGCGCGAGGCAACGTGATTTACTGACCTTGGCATAATTTAAAATGATTTGTGAATATCAGCGCCGTTTTCCAACGAACTTTTTGGCTGAATATTCTGTTTTTAGACTTTGAAACTTGATTTTAAAAATTTACAACTCAACTGTTTATCTCAAACAAAGCATTCTTTTCACATTGTTTTCGTCTGCTTCGTGAACAAGACCAACGTGCGTTAAATTACGTTTCTGCTTCGTCGTTTTTTTAGTCAAAATGTGACTTTTAAAAGCGTGTTTCCTTTTAATCTTTCCTGTTCCGGTAAGAGCGAATCTTTTTTTAGCACCGGAGTTAGTTTTCATTTTTGGCATTTCTACTATATTATTTATAATTAAAAAATTCAATCAAGCCCCCTAAATCCCCCACAGGGGGACTTTTTGGGAAGTGCAAAAATTAAAGTTATCTGTTATAAAAGCCTCAGTAATAAGCCTCCCTTGTGGGGAGGTTTGGAGGGGCTTCTCTTTATTTCGGTTTTTTCGGCGAAAGCATAAGTATCATACGTTTTCCTTCCAACACGGGCAAACTATCCACTTTGGCATATTCCTCCAAATCGTTGGCAAAACGCAAAAGCAACACCTCGCCTTGCTCTTTGAAAAGAATGGAACGACCTTTGAAAAAAACGTATGCTTTTACTTTGCAACCGTCTTTGAGGAAGCCGACAGCGTGTTTCAGTTTGAAATTGTAATCGTGGTCGTCGGTTTGCGGACCGAAACGAATTTCTTTCAAAACAACTTTTGCCGTTTTTGCTTTTTGCTCCTTTTCTTTCTTTTTTTGCTGATACAAGAACTTTTGGTAATCCACAATTCTACAAACAGGCGGCTCTGCCGTTGGCGAAATTTCCACCAAATCCAATTCCTGCTCGTCGGCAAGTTTTATCGCCTGCTCAATCGGATAAACACCCGTTTCAACATTATCGCCCACCAAACGGACTTCTTTCACACCGCGAATTAAATCATTTATGCGATGTAGAGCTTGTGGTTTTCCTCCTCTAAACTGAGGACGTTTTTTGATAACCTGTTTCTTTATAGTTAATTCCTCCTAAAAAAGTTAAGATTGTACACAAAATTTTCTTTGCATTTTTTCAGCGCGCAAATGTACGAATTATTTTTGAAATACAAAAACATTTGTAAATTTATGTATCTTTGCAAGCTGAAAAAATGCGCGAAAGCACGAAAAGCACGAATGGGCGAATTTTTCATTGTCAGAATCAGGATTTTTTTGATTTTGGGATTAACGGGATAAAGAATCGTGCAAATCTTGTAATCTTGTAAATCTTGATTCAGACAAATACTAAAAATCTGAAATCAATAATATGACTGAATTTTTATTTTTCCTTATCATTTTTATTCTCGTTGCCGATTTTATTTTCGAGCGGTATCTTTCTTTTTTGAACATAAAAAATTCAAAAATGAAACTTCCTGCGATTTTGCAGGATATTTACGCTCCCGAAAAATATGAGAAACAGCAAGAATACTTCCGCGTGAATACTCGTTTCGGAATGTTGACAAGCACGGTCAGTTTTCTTGTAACGCTCTTGATGTACAGTTTGGGCGGTTTCGGTTGGTTAGACCAAATCATCACTTCGCACATCGAAAATGAAATTTTTGTGTCGCTCGTTTTTTTCGGCGTTCTTTTTCTCGCGAGCGATTTATTGCTTGTTCCTTTCGAGTGGTACGATACGTTTGTAATCGAACAACGTTTTGGTTTTAATAAAGTTACGCCTCGACTTTTCGTTGCCGATAAATTGAAATCGTACGCGATGATGATTGTGCTTGGCGGCGGACTTTTGTCGCTCATAATTTGGATTTACACACTCACGCCGACTTATTTTTGGTTGTTGGCTTGGGCGGTTGTAACGCTGTTTGGTTTGTTTATGGCGATGTTTTATTCCGAAATTATTGTTCCGCTTTTCAATAAACAAACACCGCT
>Ga0123352_10006408_pt1 | contig 18001 bp, 13 predicted proteins | sample TergutLab28metaG_FD_89700 | JGI IMG/M metagenome (GOLD analysis project Ga0123352, IMG submission 89700) | Labiotermes labralis P1 segment gut microbial communities from Petit-Saut dam, French Guiana - Lab288 P1 | ecosystem: Host-associated > Arthropoda: Insects > Digestive system > Gut ... | reverse complement strand
GCTCGGTTCCGGCTTTAGCCGGAAGTCTCCCCTGACCCGCAGTAGCGGACGAGCCGCAAGGCTCGGTTCCGGCTTTAGCCGGAAGTCTCCCCTGACCCGCAGTAGCGGACGAGCCGCAAGGCTTGGTTCCGGCTTTAGCCGGAAGTCTCCCTTTTCCAAAAACCACGCAAAAATCATTACCGCAAAACCGCCCATTGTTCGACTCTCCTTGACCTAGGGCAAACGTCGTTGTCGCCTCTTTGTTTTGTGAGTAAAATCCTGCGTTTTACTTGGACATTTTTAAAGGGGCTTAACTCTATATCTTTTTCTGCCTACTCTTCCTCTGTCTTTAGCTTACTCATTGCAGCCTTGCCTCTCCATTTCCCGCTTCTATAATAGAAATACGCAAAAGTGCCGCATAAAAACCATCCCACAGCTATACTCCACGCCAGGGAGTCCAGCCCAAGCCCAAAGACAAGGACAAATATATGGGCTAAAACCGCCCTAATGGTAAGACTCGATATAGTTAATACCATGACAATGACCTGGTCTCCCACACCTCTGAAAAACCCGTTAAACGCAAAAAATATCCCAAACAATATATAAAACAGCGATACGCTCCAAAGATACAATGTCCCTTGGTATATAATCCCTTGGGCATTTATATCCTCAGGGCTTACAAACCATCCCATTAAGGTTTGGCTTAGTATTAAAAGCACAATTGAAGTAAAGGCACCTATGCCTATCATAAGCTTCATACCGCTTTTAAGCCCTAATTTGGCACGTTCTTCGTTACCTGCACCAATATTTTGACCTACGAAAGTAGAAATTGCCATATTCATATTCATAAGCGGCATAAGCCCAAAGTTTTCTGCCCTAAGCCCTGCGGAGAACCCTGCCGTCGCAACCGCCCCCAAGGAGTTTACAAGGCGCATTATCGTAAGGGATGCAAAGCCTGTTATAGACATTTGAATGGACGCAGGTATACCGTATGTAAGTATCAGCTTAAACATTGCACGGTCAAAAACAAGCTCCGAAAGGCGTATTTTAAGCACTTGTATCTTACGGTTAGCTATAAAAATACAAGCAAAAACAGCAAGACCCTGTGCTACTATAGTAGCAAGCCCCGCACCAAAAATCCCCCAATCAAACACTACTATAAATGATATTGTAAATATTACATTTAGTACAGCGGATATGGCAAGTAAAATAAGAGGACTTTTTGAATCCCCCAAAGCGCGCATATATGCCATATAAATATTAAGATACAGAGGAAACGCGATACCTACCATAAAAGTTCGTAAATATATTACTGCATCATCAAATATTACATCATCTACACCAAGGAGCCTAAGCATGGCACCTGCACCAAAAAAACCAAAAACCATAAGTATTACGGAAAGCACACCCATGGCTATCATAGAAGTTGTAACAGTTCTCTTAAGCTCCTCCTCCTTACGCGCCCCAAAAAACTGGCTTATAACTACCGACGCCCCTGTAGTAAGCCCTACAAAAGCAGCCACCAAAAGCTGGATAATCGCCATGGAGGAGCCAACGGCCGCCAAAGCCGTACCTCCAATAAAACGCCCGACAATAATAGTATCCGCTATTTGGAATAAATTTTGCAAGAAATTGCCTAAAAGCAGCGGGACAGAGAACATAAGTATCTGCTTCATCGGATTTCCTGAAGTGAAATCTATCAAACTAACACACCCTTTGATTTTTTACACGCTTGCCGCCTCATATATAGCAAACGACATTGAGAAACGCGATTGAGCAAAACCGAAGGTTTTAGCGAGCCGCTAAAATCACGATTTCGAAAGTCGTTTGCTATAGTATAGCGTTATTCAATGATAAGCGCAATCTAAAAAACAAATTTTCCTATTGACATCATAATCAATATGATTTATAATCAACTTGTTGAATAACGAATCCCATTACCGCCCATATCCTTAGGAGGAAAATAAATGAAAACCTTAGTAATCAATGGCTCCCCAAGAGGAGCCGGCTCAAACACTATGAATTTAACCCACACCTTTTTAGAAGGTGCCGGATGGACAAACCCGGAGATAATCGACATATCAAAAGTGTCTATAGCAGGCTGTAACGGCTGCTTCTCCTGCTGGGAAAAAACTCCCGGCAAATGTGTCATAAATGACAGCATGACTGAGCTTTTGCCTAAATTAATCGAAGCGGATATAGTAATTTGGTCTTTTCCTTTGTATAATTGCAGTTTTCCCGGCAAAATGAAATGTTTTATGGATAGACAATTGCCAATATCATTGCCTTTTATGGATGAATCATCGGAAACCGGCGAGCATCCTATGCGCTACGACCTTTCTAAACAGCGGCATTTTTATATTTCCACCTGCGGCTTTTGGACGGCAAAAGGCAATTATGACAGTATAATAGCCCTCCTCGAACATGGCGGAGGCAGTCATAAAGGCTTTACCATTTTCTGCGGGCAGGGTGAGCTGTTTAATATACCTGACCCAGAGCTTAAAGAGCTTACAAACACTTATCTCGAAGCCGTCCGCAAAGCCGGCGAGGAATTCGCGGCAGGAGAAGTCAGCGAAAAAATCCAAGAGCTTCTCACCCGGTCAATATTACCTAAAGAGGTTTACGAGAGCTTTGCAAACGGCTCATGGGAGATTGAGGGGTAAAGATATATGGTCGTTTCAGTTGAAAATCGACCGAATAAAAAGCTATCCGTTTTTTAAACGGATAGCTTTAGATTGTCGACAAACAGTTTTTAGCGTCGCAGACTCTAACCCGCAAGGCGGACTTCGTCCGCCTGAGGAGAATCGACGTCCGCAAGCCTTGCAAAGCAATGGCTTGCAGTCGATTCGTTCCAACAGTAAGCTCATTAAAAGCTGTAAGCGCGAAGCGCGTCAGATTTTAATGAAAGGCTGGCGATAAAGCCGCCAGCCTCAAGCTATCCGTTTTTTAAACGGATAGCTTTTTTGGCATTTACTAAAAAGTATGTGAAACCATTATTTCTCTTGAATTTGGCACCCGCTCAACGCTTATACCAAGCTCTCTTTGTAAAAGCTCCTGTGATAGTGCAACGTCATAGCCGTTTATATAAACTACTTCATTAGGGTTTTTAAATTCATTGTGTACATTAATCCTAACTGTGTCATGTTCGCCTCTTATTTCCATTGTGCCGCTTGGGAGTATATTAACATCCATACCAAACCTTCTGGCCACTGATGCAGGTATAAATATTTTGCCGTTTTGCTCTACAAATTGATTATGGGAAAGTGTGTAATTAAGGGTCTCAATCGGTATTACAAACTCAACAACACCGCGTTCAGCCGCCGCTATATGAGCCTGCTCAAATATAATATAAATTTTACCGTCTCTTACATAAAAGTTTTGGTTAGCCCTGATTGAGTTAAAATTAGTTATAAAATAAGTGCCTTCACTATCGTCGCGTTTTGTTTCCACAATACGGCGATTTATATAGCTTACAAAATCCCTGCCAAGTAAATTTCTAAGGGTAACTTCATTTTTACTTACATGGTCGAAAACAAATGTGTTTACCACACGCCGCTCACCCATTTGGTAACGCACTACCAATGAAGTCATGCCGCCCCAGTTATGAACCTCAAAATCTGCTTCGATATTTCTATGCCCTGTATTTACAAGGTGCAGGAAGGACTCTCTTATCCTTGTGTTAATACGCTCTGCCGCTCTTACATTCATACTTGTAATCTGAGGCAATGCGCCGTTTATCCTAACATTGTTAACCTCTTCAATACTGTTTACAAAATTTGGTCTCATTACGGATTCGCTTATAGGGTCAATGCCAATATATTCCAAGGGCAAATCGTCAATTATATCTTCATTGTAATTATAGAAATAATTGCCGCTCAAACCATGGTTATAATTGTCCGCATAGTCATTTTGCCCGTACTCGTAATCATTATAATTATATTCCCCAATAGATCTGCTTCTTTTATTAGTTTCTAATCCTGTATTGTGTTCTCTGTGAATATTAAGCCCTTCAAGAGCGCGGGTGTTTTTTGTTGTTTTATGCGCTTTATGCTCTCTGCTTATTTTAACCTTGCGCTCATTGGAATGAGAACTTTTCTCTCTATTCGCCCCAAATGCAGGCTGAGAAGAAAGTATAAAAGAAGCGGCCAAAACAATTGTAATTGGTATCGCTTTATTTTTCACCTTATACAACTCCTTAATATGAATTGTGGCAATATATCACCACATAATCATTATTCCCTTAAAAGTTGGTTTTATGGTGAAAATAATTTCTAGTTATACTAATTTTGTTTAAACACAACAGCATATAAAATGTCAGCAAAAATCTCCATTGAGTTAAAAGCCTCTTCCATTGTCGAGTGCTGGCTGCCAATTTCTACCAGCAAAGAACGCCCTGCCATATGTGTGGAATATCTGAAAGGCTTTAGGAGTTTGCGGCGCATAAGCCCCGGAAACATTTCATTAGCCGCAAGCTGCATATTAAAGCTGAAAGCTAAATTATCTGCTAAATTATCATTTCTAAGATTGTTAAGTGCCCGTACCTCGCCGTTTTGATTAAGAGCTGATACACCGTTTACAAACATCATCCTTGCGTGAGGTTTCCCGTCAATATAAGTTACAAGATTCGGATTTGGGTCAATACCATCTCTATGTAAATCAAGTACTATCTCGATAGTGGGATTTTCACGTAAAACCCGCTCCACAACCGGCTCCATACGCTCGTAAGAGCCTCCTCTTTGTGATACGCCGTTTATTACATCAAATACCTCTGTAATATGTATAACCCCAATGCCGTATTTGTTCTCAAGTACGTATTTAAGCCGCTCCCCTGCCCCAACAACACCTTGGCGGATATCTGTCGTGTCCGAATCAACAAAAAATTCCGTCCCGCCATGAGTATGGAAAATTAAAACCTGAGGCGCGAAAGAGTCTTTTTGCAGGCTTAAATCAGTATTTAAAAATCTCACCGGATTAAAATACTCTCTTATTATGCCCGTATTTGTATCAATATTGTAAAAACGTGATATGAAAAAATCTACATCATTGAAATATCTTTCTATAGCCAAATTTTGGATGGTAAAATTTTGGTTTGACCTTTCATTAATAAGAGGTCTAAACTCATCATAATCCTGGAAGATTATGTCATCAATGCCTATTATACTTCTCTCAGCCACATCATCTATAGAGGCAAGCCTTATATAATCAGCGTTTGGGGTAATAAGTGAGTCATTTTGTTCATTTGCGTTTATAATTACAGACTCAAATAAATTAGGCGCATAAGAGCCTGCGCTCTCCTCATAAAATGCCATAACCTCCCAAAGGATATAGTCAAAAAAATTGGACACCGGAGAACTATAAAAACTAAAAGCAATTATAGCCGCGCAGATAAGTGCAGTCCGCGCAGCTTTTAGCATGATGCTTTGAGGTTTTACTATACGGTTATTTATACGCCTGCGTGGCTTAACAATACGGTTGTCTATGAGGTTGTTCACAAAATACTCCTATTTCCCTAAAATCCATTATACTTGGTATACCGGATTTTAGCGAGTTTTACTATTTTTATAAATTGGCGGCTGTTAGCTGCCAACAACATTTTCATACCTGTAAATATATATGTAGCAGAAAATAGATTTAGACTAATAGAGAATAGACCAGACTAAAATACACCGCCTGGAAAGAGACGGCGCGTTTTATAGCAAAATAACACCAATATTTATGCCCATTTAATGTATTCGCTTATTAAAATATCCTCCGCTTCTTCTTTACATATATTTTTCGACAAAGAAATCTCCCCTATAACAATTTGCTTTGCCGATGAAAGAAGCTTCTTTTCCACAGATGAAAGCCCACGCTCCTTCTCCCTTAGAAAAAGATTGCGATAAACCTCCACCACCTCAGAAAATTTGCCGGTTTTAATTTTCGACAAATTAGATTTGTATCTTTCATTCCAGTTTTCAGGCATACTGATAGGTATATTAACCACATCCCCAAGTATGGAAAGAACTTCGGTTTCGTTGTAAATGCCTCTAATCCCTAAATTTTCAGCTTTATTTGCGCTAACCATTATCTTTAAATTCCCAACGGGAATATTCATAACATAATAAGTTTGACGCACTCCATCAATAAGTTTTTCCTCAAGATCCTCAATTATCCCCGCACCGTACATGGGGTAAACGATCTTATCTCCTATGCAAAACACATTTACACCTCTCACCTTTTAGAATCTGTATTCGCTTTGTACAAGTATATCAACATTTACGACAAAAATCAACCATATTTTGTCATTTTAAAACATTTACGACATTCAGCGATGTTTAACTATAGTCGTTTAAGACCAAAATGGTCTTAAACGAGCCTCGATAATTCGTACATTTCTTTGAGTGCATCTACGATACACTCAAAGAAATGTACGAATTTCGGGGCGTTCATAAACTTTAAAGCAGCAAAATGAGCAAGCTCATTTAGTCTGTTTTAAAATTTATTCACTATATAAAGTATATATTGGCAGTTTTGGCTTATTTTATGCATTTATGGTCAACGCAGTTGAAAATAACCTGATAAAACACAAAAAAGAGTGTGTCGTTTAATATCGACACCGCTTTTTAAGTATCACAGATTTTAATCTGCAAGGTCAGCTTTGCTGCCCTTAGGAGAATCGGCTGCCCGCAACAAAGTTGCAAGCCGATTCATACCTACCGTAAAACTCGCAAAAATACACCCTTCTTTTTGTGAAGGGTGTATTTTTGCGTCACAGTAAACTTACTGTCAGCAGCCTTTCCGTCATGTATATTTAGACAAGTCCACATGACAGTAACCGTCCGGATTTTTCTCTAAATAGTCCTGATGATATTCCTCGGCTCGGTAATAATTATCAAGATGCCGAATTTCAAGTACAATTGGGTCATTGTAATCTTTTTGCTTATTATGCACATAAGCTTCTGCCAAAGCTTTATCAGCTTCATCAGTATAATAAATACCGCTTCTGTACTGGGTGCCTATGTCCCCTGCCTGCCTGTTAAGGGTAGTTGGGTCGGTTATGTCGAAAAACTCGTCTAAAAGCCCTTCCAAAGTTAGTTTAGTAGTATCATAAACAACCCTAACTGTTTCCGCGTGCCCTGTAAGCTGGGCTTTTACCTCTTCGTAAGCAGGGTTTTCCGTCTCACCGTTTGCGTAGCCCGACTCTGTCTCATACACACCTATAACCCGCTTAAGGTAAGCATCCACCCCCCAGAAGCAGCCTCCCGCAAGGTAGATTGTTTTAAGGGCCGATAAATTAAATTGTACGCTTTCATTTGGGTTTGTTAACGGACTCATTTCCTAGCCACCCCCATTACTATCATCTCCCCATTTATATTCCACTCTTTAACATACTCGCCTCCTTGACCCGGCTCGATATTATCTGCCAGCACCTCGGCTTTTATCTCGTCCCCGTTACGGGCAAAAACTCCAAAAAGCTTCTCATTCCCTGTTTGCCATAGATTTATCCTATCCACTACTTGGAAGCCGGCTTCTTTACGCATAGTTTGTATTTTTGAGATAATCTCACGTACAAAGCCTTCCTCAATAAGCTCCTCGGTCAAATTAGTGTCTAGTACCACCACAAGCTCGCCTTCGCCTACTGAGAGGAGACCCGCTTTTTCAGCCACTTCCACAAGTACATCATCTATGGTAAGCTCCACCTTATCCCCTTCTATCTCAAATTTCGCCGATCCACTCTTAAGCTCATCCATAAACTTATTTCCATCAACTTCTGAAAGGTACAGACCAATTTTGGGCAGTATTTTCCCGTATTTTGGTCCCAATGTCTTAAGCTGCGGTTTAAACTTGTAAGTTGTCAGCCCTTCGATATCATCTTTAAAAGTTACAGCCTTAAGATTAAGCTCATCAGCTATAATTGACACATACATTTCCGAAAGTTCCCTCGGTGCCTTAACATACATATTGCCAATTGGCTGGCGGTTTTTTATTGCCGCGTCATTTCGCCCGGCACGGCCAAGGACAACGATTTCAAGCACCAAATCCATATTATTTTCAAGTTCAGTGTCGATAAAACTTTCATCACACACAGGGAAGTCCGTTAAATGGACACTTTGGGCTGCATTTTTATCCACAGTCCGCACTAAATTTTGATAAATCGCCTCAGCCATAAACGGGGTAAAAGGCGCGGACAGCTTAGTTACCGTATCAAGTACCGTAAATAAGGTCATATAGGCGTTTATCTTATCCTGCTCCATGCCTGATGCCCAAAAACGCTCCCTTGAACGGCGTACATACCAGTTGGATAAATCATCTACAAAATCGTTTAAAGCTCTTGCCGGTTCGAATATTTTGTAATTGTCAAGTCCGGTGTCAACCTGCTTTATCAGTGTATTTAATTTCGACAATATCCATAAATCGATTGGGGGCAGCTCTTCCTTTTCCAGTTTATATTTCGTCGGGTCGAATTTATCAATCTCCGCGTAGAGAATATAGAAAGCATAAGCATTCCAAAGGGTACCCATAAACTTGCGCTGGGCTTCCGACACAGCCTCGCCGTAAAAACGGCTGGGCAGCCACGGGGCGGAATTGGTGAAAAAATACCACCTGACAGCATCGGCACCCTGTACATTAAGGACATCCCACGGGTCCACCACATTCCCTAAATGTTTAGACATTTTCCGCCCGTCTTTATCCTGTACATGACCTAAAACTATACAGTTTTCAAAACAGCTTTTGTCGAATAACAAAGTGGAAATAGCGTGTAAAGTATAAAACCAGCCACGGGTCTGATCCACCGCTTCGGATATATACTTAGCAGGGAAATTTGCCTCAAATATCTCCTTATTTTCAAAAGGATAATGCCACTGGGCAAAAGGCATCGCGCCGGAATCGTACCAGCAGTCAATAACCTCTGATACACGCTTCATTTTGCCTTCGCATTTCGGGCAATTTAGGTAAATATTGTCAACATAAGGCTTGTGCAGCTCTAAATTCTCCAAATTTTCCCCACTCATCTGAGACAACTCAGCAATAGAGCCTACCACGTGGCGGTATTCACAAGGACACTCCCAAATAGGCAGAGGGGTACCCCAATAACGCTCCCGGCTAAGCCCCCAGTCAATAACCCCTTCAAGGAATTTGCCAAAACGTCCGCTTTTCATATTTTCCGGCAGCCAATTGATTTTATTATTATTCTCCACAAGTTTATCCCTAAGTGAACTCATTTTTATAAACCAAGTGTCCCTGGCGTAATATAAAAGGGGGGTATGGCACCGCCAGCAAAAGGGATAATTGTGGGTATAAGGCTCCTCCCTGTAAAGGGTGCCATCCTCTTCAAGCTGTTTTACTATAAGAGGGTCAGCGTCTTTTACGAACATACCTTCCCATTTAGCGGGAGCGGTAAAATTACCCTGTGCATCCACCAATTGTACAAACGGCAGCCCGTAATCCCGCCCAACCTGGGCATCATCCTCACCAAAAGCTGGCGCAGTGTGTACTATCCCTGTACCGTCAGTTAAAGTTACATAATCGGCACAGGCAACATACCAGCCTTTCTCCTGGGCTTTTATCCCCTGGTCAAAAAGGGGTTCATACTCCATATACTCAAGGTCTTTGCCCGGCATAGTCTCTAATATTTCATAGCTTTCCTTCATAACTTTTTCAAGGAGTGCCTGGGCTAGAATATACACCTTGCCCCCGGATTTTACTTTGGCATAAGTTTCTTTAGGGTTGACAACCAAAGCAACGTTAGACGGCAAAGTCCAAGGGGTTGTAGTCCAGGCGAGGAAATATTCATCTTTACCTCTAAGCTTAAAGGACGCGATTACCGAAACCTCCGTAACCTCCTCATAGCCCTGTGCCACCTCATGGCTTGAAAGTGCCGTGCCGCAGCGAGGGCAGTATGGGATAACCTTATGCCCTTTATATAGCAGCCCTTTGTCCCATATTTGCTTCAAAGACCACCAAATAGACTCGATATAATTATTATCATAGGTAACATAAGGGTTTTCCATATCCACCCAAAAGGCAACCCGCTCGGACATTTCCTCCCACTCATGCTGGTATTTCCAAACGCTTTCCTTACATTTTTTGATAAAAGGCTCCAAGCCATAATCTTCGATGCCGGGCTTGCCGCTTATGCCAAGGGCTTTCTCCACCTCAAGCTCAACAGGGAGCCCATGAGTGTCCCAGCCCGCTTTGCGGGTCACATTATAGCCTTTCATAGTCTTATAGCGAGGGATAAGGTCCTTTACGGCACGGGTCAGCACATGACCTATATGAGGTTTGCCGTTAGCCGTTGGAGGCCCGTCATAAAAGGCAAAAACCTCGGCACCCTGCCGTGCTTTAAGAGATTTCTCAAAAATCTCATTTTCTTTCCAAAATTTTTGTATTTCCATCTCCCTGGCCGCAAAATCTAAACTTGTTGAAACTTTGTTGTACATTTTGTACCCTCCTCAAACATAAAAAATCGTCCTGATTACAGGACGAGATTAATCGCGGTACCACCTGAATTACCCTAAATCAGGGTCACTCCAACCTTTTTAACGCAAAGGTAAACGGCAGGGCTTACTGCAATTTCAGCCTCGCACTCCATGGTGATGTTCACTTATAACCCCCAACCCACTTCACACCTGCCGCAGGCTCTCTGATGAGTTTTTATAAGCTAATACCCATATCAACGTTTTGTTTATTTTGTTGAATTTACTCAGAATCTGTATTCAGTAATGGGTTGCACGAATTTCCGAGACTGATTTTAAGTCAATTAAAGAAACGTCGTCGACGCATACTGGAAGGAGTAAGCTAGGAGACGTTGACGAAAAGTGACTTAAAATCAGCCGGAAAGGCGTGTGAGCACTTACTGAATACAGGTTCTTATAGTATACTCACTGTAATTGTATTTGTAAAGGGGGTAAATGAATTAGATTGCGACTTTGCAGCTAATTCTGCTCTTCGCAATAGAGTTGTATCGAAATTAGATTTTTTGGTCGTTATTGCGAGGAGAGCTTTACCTCGAGGTCGCAATTACGGTGCGAACGCTAATTTCACTACAACCTTAATGACGATACGGGAGCTATTTCATCGACAAAAAACGACTTTGATTCATCGACTATTGTCATCTGGCAGCATCCGATGTATAATTAGTTTATATTTACGTTTCGACACTTTGAAACTTTGGAGTTGGTTATTATGCACAGTAAAAAGATATATATTTTAGTTGGCGCAATGGTCGCTTCTATGGTTTTAATGATATTTGCAACAATTTGGGTGCTGCAGCCTCAGCCTACAGGCAATCCATCTGCTGCTATATTAGCCGAGGCTGAGCTATTACTTCCGGTTGCACATACCCCGGCCGCGGAAGAACCTCCACAGGTGCCGCAACTGCCCCCCGAACCGCCGCCACCGCCCCAAATACATAACGCCACACTGGCTTTTGTAGGGGATATTATGGGGCATATTGAGCAGCTTCAAGCGGCGCGCTTAAGTCCCGGAGTATATGATTTTAACTATGTTTTCCGTTATGTGAGCCAATATTTTGACAAGGCGGATTTTTCCATCGGCAATTTGGAAACCACTATAGTCCGCCCGGAAGTTGGCTTTGCAGGCTGGCCTCATTTCCGCTCACCCATAGCCTTTGCTGAGGCTTTGCAAAACGCCGGTATTTCATTTTTAACCACAGGCAATAACCACAGTTTTGACGCCGGTGCCGCAGGCGTAATTCAAACTATCGAAGCCCTTAACTACTTGGGCATCCCATATACAGGCACTTTCCTCACTTATGAGGAGCGGGATGAAATTACCATGGTGGAAATAAACGGCATAACATTTGCCCTAATCGCTCTAACCTACTCTACAAACGCGATTTCTCTTGATGCAAACGGGCGTATGATAGGGGATCAAACCCATTGGTGCCGCGGCGAGATGAATTGGATGGTAAAATACATATATCATGACCGGGTCGGTCAGTCTGTAATCGATTACGAGCTTATTGCCGGCACTATTGCCCGCGCACGCGCTTTGGAGCCGGACTTTGTAGTGATTTTACCCCATATCGGGCTTGAATATTACGGCACAATGAACAATCCGAGAGATACCTTTGACGCGGCTACTGACCCAAGATGGTATCATTGGATGCGTACCATTAATTTTATGCTTAAATCCGGCGCGGATATTATTATGTCAAGCCACCCTCACACATTACTCCCGGCTGAATTTGTTTATATAACCGAGGCGGACGGCACGACCCGCCGGGCTTTTGTGGCTTATTCCATGGCTAATTTTGTCTCGGCACAGCGTACAAGACCAAGGGAGGCAAGCGCAATCTTTTATCTTGACTTTGAAAAGGTGGAAGGGGAACGCGCCGTAATCACAGGGGCTCATTATGTGCCCATATGGGTACAGGGCAGGGATTACACGGTGTTCCCTGTCAGGCACACTTTAGAGAGTGTGGCAAATGGTGATAATTTAGGGCTTCGTGACAATGAAATTGCCCGTATCCGCCAAGTTCAGCTGGATGTTACGCATATGCTGTCCGGTACGCCTATACAGGAAGAAGATATGGAAATAAAATACGAAATAACAAGAACAAGGACATTAGATGAAATGCCCGGACGGGCTATTTGGGGCAATTTGCCTTGGCGGTGAGCGGTTGTAGCAAAACAAGCTCGCACACCGTCATTGGGAGGAGCCTAGTATAATGCCCTTGGATATGGATAATCATCAAGCTGGTACTCTACCCTAACTGCCTACCAACATGAGGATGGGCTTTTAAATCACTCACCACCGCTAAATCTATTAGTGATATACTAATTTCCCATTTTTTCTTCATAAAAAAACACCCCCCTGCAGCCTTAAGCTTTTTATTAGCTTGCTCAAGGTGCAAACTTAAACTATATTCTAAACCTGTGGAAGTTTAAGTTTGCACTTTGGGGTGTTTTTTTATACTATAGTGAACAAACTTTTAAACAGTCTAAATGAGCTTGTTCATTTTGCTGTTTTAAAGTTTCTGAACGACTATATACTTAAATTCTCTTCTAAAACCGCACAATTTTAGATAAATCAGCCATTTGACAGCCATTTGACAAGCTGTTGGCACGCATTAAGAAATTAAGCTTCTCAATCCGCTCACCTGTTCTTGGGGCACCGTTTTTGATAAAGTCCACTTCAAGCCCTACAGCAAAATCCATTATAATATCCCCAACAACGCCGCCGGAGCGGCCGGAGGGGACTGTGTACATATTATTTTTCTTCGCGTATTCATAAGTTTGAAGGGCTTCGGTAATGGTACCAACCTGATTAGGTTTAAGGATAAAACCGTCTATGGATTTTTCCTCATAAGCGCGTTTGACACGGCTTAAATCCGACGCGGTAAAGTCATCACCAATCATTATGGTGTTTTTTATTTCATTAGCGGCGCGTTTAAAGCCATCCCAATCATTTTCGTCAAGTAAATCTTCCACAAAAACCATAGGGTATTTGCTGCATAAAATTTTGGTGTATGCAATCAATTCATCTGCTGTTACGCGGCTGCCTTTAAGTAAATATGTATTAGTTTCGGCATCATACATACTGCTGGAGGCGCAGTCAAGGGCAAATGCCACTTTATTGCCATAGCCGCAAGCTTCCACCGCTTTTGACATAAGAGAAAGCACCACATCAGCGTCATCACTTGGAGCCCCATAGCCGTAAGAGCTTGCTATGGCAGGCTTTTTACCTAAATAATCCGTCAAAACTATCTCAATTTGGCGAAAAACCTTTACCGCAATCTCCACCGCCTCGTCTATACCGTCCGCATTATATGGAACAATGAGAAACTCGTTAAAAGGCTGGATTACATCACCGTTTTTGCCGCCGTTTACTACGTTAAAAGAAGGCACAGGCACAGTTTTAATATCTTTGCCCAGTAAGTGGCGATAAACCTCCACCCCGTTAGAAGCAGCCGCCGCCCGAAGTACCGCAATGGATACGGAGTAAATAGCGTTACCCCCAAGATTGGACTTATTCTTAGTACCGTCCAAAGCAATCATACACTCATCTATAGCTTTTTGGCCACATATATCCATGCCGGTTATGGCAGGGGCGATCAGCCGGTTAACATTATCCACAGCTTTATGAACACTCATGCCAAAGTACTCATCGGGATTATTATCACGAAGGACATATGCCTCGTACATACCAACAGACGTACCTGTAGGTGCCGAACCCCTGCCTATAGAGCCGCAATCCGTCTCCACATCCACCTCGACTATGGGGCGGCATTTGGTGTCAATAATTTGTCGGGCACGGACGTGTTTGATTTTAGCCACAATCTCACCCCTTTGGTATATAAAGTACGTTAAAATCGCATAAATTGGTACCTGTGTTGCCTGTTATGACTAAATCGCCGATTTCTTTCAATGCTTCATGGCTGGCGTGTTTGCGAAGGGCGTGATGAATGTCTGTACCCTTATCTAAAGCGCGTTTGTAACTTGTAGAGTCGGTTATGCCGCCGGCGGCTGTGGTAGTGCCGTCTGTCCCTTCCGAATCTATGGAGAGGAGGCAGGCACCGGGGATTTTTGAGGCGGCTAAGGCAAAGCTTAAAGTCTCCTCTTGAGAAGGGCCGCCGTGACCTTCGATTTCACTGCTGTCGTCAATTTTTGTTGTGGCTTCCCCTGCGGCAATGAGGACACATGGGGCTTTAAAAGGATTGCCGTATTTTTGCACCTCACGGGCGATAGAGGCAAGTACTGTGCCTGCCTCCTTCGCCTCTCCTCCAAGGAAAGAAGTTAGGATATAGGCGGGAATGCCCATTTCCTCGGCGATTTCTTTCGCGTAAATACAGGCGTCAGGCAAAGTGTTAATCAAATAATAGGTATTTTCAGGGAAGGCTTTAGGTGTTTCCCCTTCCTCCCCTGCGTTCATAAGATAATCGACTACGTTTTTAGGCAGTTTATCAGCCATATCATAGTCTCTTATGACACGGCGGGCATCATCTAAAGTAGTCTGGTCGGGACCGAAAGGTGTGGCACGGTAAGCTTTGTAGGGGATGCCAATGTCACCTGTAGGGGGCGATTCCACCGCGTCGCTGATGCCAAAGGCAATAAGTTCAGCCCCTCTATCCTTAATCCGTTTTGCCAGCATCCCCCCGTTTAACTTGGAAATATGGCGGCGGACAGCATTAATTTCAAAAATATCCGCCCCGGATTTTAGCATAATATCGGCAACTTGGACTTCATCCTCCAAGGATATGCCGTCAATAGGGCAGCACATAAGGGCGGAGCTGCCGCCGCTTACAACGCCGATGAATAAATCATCAGGCACTGCATTATCAACCAGCTTAAGTATTTCATTACAGGCACGAAGCCCTTCCTCGTTAGGCAAAGGGTGCCCGCCTATATATACATCGGTTTTGTTAAATACATCTGCTGCCTCGGAAATTTTAACTATAACAATGCCTTTGGTAAGGTAATCCCCTAAAATCTCAGAGACAGCCATAGCCATGTGGTTACAGGCTTTGCCTGCGCCAAGGAGGTAGATATTTTTTTTGACAGTCAAATCCCATTGCCTCTCCCCAATATGAAGGATGCCGCTGTCAATATCCATGTGCATTATGCTTTTTATACGATGGTATGAGTCAAGGCGTTGTAGGGTTTTATCGGTTATTTCTATGACTATCCGGCGGGAGTCGGTATCCCCCTGAGCTAGTATTTCGTTATGGTTTTTTATTTTCTGATATTGATATTGATATGTATAGTCCATACCCGGTCCTACACTTTTAATATATAGTCATCTTTACGTGCCTTTGGTTCGGGGTGTTCACAATCAGCATAGCCTAAAGAAAGTCCGCCAATGCCAATATAATCCTCATCTAAGCCCCATTTTTTCATAAGTTCTTTACCTTCTTCAAGCTCAAACATTTGCCGCTCCCTGTTTACCCAGCAGGAGCCAAGACCCACAGCATAAGCTCCAAGGCACAGCTGAGTCATAACGGCGGAGCCGTCCTCGACGCGGGTTCGCTCAGCCCCCGGTGCAAATACCAGCACAATAGTAGGTGCGCCAAAATAGGGGTCATCTATGTCCGATAACTCCCGCCCGGTAATTTCAGCGAGTATTTTGGCGTTCATTTTTGATAATTGGGCAATTGTAGGGGCATCCTGCACCGCTACGATTTTAGGGCATTGCAAGCCCCGTGATGTTGGGGCGTAAGTTCCAAGCTCAAGCACTAAATCAAGTTCTTCCGGTTTTATTTGCTCGGTTTTGTATTTTCGTATACTTCTACGGTTTTTTAGGACTTCGACGGCTTCTTTTTTCATGAGTTTCCTCCTCCTGTTTTTACCCAAAAATAAGGGGCAGTATGTAACTTAGCGCAAAATAAGATACGATTAAATGTATGAACATAAAAGCCACATACGGTCGATAGACCTTGTACAGCTTTTGTATTTTAACCCCCATATACTCATTGGTAAATATTTGGCACATATGAAGAGGGGAGAAATAATAGCCAAAATAAGCGGCACAGTAGGCAAAGTACATGAGAGCCATAAACTGCCCCATGGGAAGCTCAAGAGTCATAAGCATAGGGATAACAATGCTTATAGATGCCATATGGAAACCTGTTATAAGCCCAAAAAACACTGAGGCTAAGAAAATGGCAAGAAGCATAAATGTGCCTGTTTCAAACATTGCGTTAAATATTGCAATCATGCCGTCTAAATTACTTACAACCCCTTGAATCATAAAGACGCCAACAGCAGCGAATATAGTTTTAAAGCCGATAGATTTAAAGAATAATTTGCCGTAGCCTTGTTTATCAGGGCTCATAAAAAACAGTATAATAAGACTTGAAACCATTGATACGTAAAGAGGCAGACCCGTTACCATATGTACTATTACACAAACATATATAGGAGAGGTATATAGTAAAACCTGCTTGATACCGGGGCCGAATGGGACTTTTTCCTCATTTATTTTTGGAGGTACCTTACGAAGGTATATAAAATAGCCTGCTATAAAGGTCGGTATTATAAATACAGAATTTAGGGGGATAAAAGTCATAATCCCTATACCTGTTATACTTGACGCAAGCAAAATCGATGCAGAGTATGGCAGCGCAAACATTGCCATATGCCTAAACACAAGGTTAGCAGCAGCAGATGTTGATTTTTCCATACCGAGTTCGTTCCCTAAATTAAGTATAAAAGGTGCCGAGAGTATAGCCCCTCCGGGGACGGCAAGACAGCCTATAAGAAGAGGGATGATGATTATCAAATACCTTTTGTCGTGGACTACAGCGGATAAGCCCTCAACAATTTTATCAAGTACGCCGTACACTTTCATCATAGTACCCATAATTGTAACGGCAGTAATGGTAAAAATAGCGTTTTGGGAATTAGGCGCGGTGAATACTGTGATAAATATATTCACAAAATCCATAGGGCTAAAGCCGTTTATAAAAGCCATAGCCGCGGCCGCAGCCATAAGAGATGCCCAAAGCCCCAATTTAAATTTGTCAAGTACGGGAACAAGGGCAAAGGATAGTACTACAGTTGTAAGCTGAAACAAATCTACACCACCTTGAAAGTCTGATTGAACTGGGCTTTTCTTTGAAAGACCCAGTCGCATCCGTCTATAGTATACAACGAATCCAATAGTTCTACAATCAAAAAATTATTTATAGTGAAATTAACTTCTTTGCTCGTCATTCGTCATTAGGCTTGCAGCGAAATTAGCGTTTGTTTCGTCATTAGAGTTGTAGCAAAACAATCTCTCATATGCAGCGGCTTAGGTCAAGGAGAGTCGAACAATGAGCGGTTTTGCGGTGGAATTTTAGTCCCGCCTTTGTCATTGTCCTTGCCTTACTGTGGGTAAGGCTGCGTCCTCTTTCGCGGCGGTCTCAAAAATTCCATCCGCAAAACTCGAAGACCCATAGCCACAAAAAATTTGCATTTATAGTCGTTTAAGACCAAAATGGTCTTAAACGAGCCTCGAGAACTCGTACATTTTGTTTACATTCGTGCATCTACGATGCACTCAAAGAAATGTACGAGTTTCGGGGCGTTCATAAACT
>Ga0123352_10006406_pt1 | contig 18003 bp, 12 predicted proteins | sample TergutLab28metaG_FD_89700 | JGI IMG/M metagenome (GOLD analysis project Ga0123352, IMG submission 89700) | Labiotermes labralis P1 segment gut microbial communities from Petit-Saut dam, French Guiana - Lab288 P1 | ecosystem: Host-associated > Arthropoda: Insects > Digestive system > Gut ... | reverse complement strand
GGGGTGAGCCGCTATGCTGCCACTCCATTGATTGTTGCTTTGTCTCCGGGTCATAGTGATATAACAAGGTTTCGTCCATAGTCACCAATCGCGACAGGAAATCATTTGAATCGTGCCGAAAAAAATCCAAACTTTGCTCAGACGACTGGCACCGTTGACGTTTTTCATCCGCGTTCAGGCATTTCGAGACCCACTTCGCGGAGAGCTGTCGCATGTCCAAATCTTCATGAATGATGGACCAACCCGCTCACGTGAGATGCCCAGTTGCTCGGCTACTGATTTTGCCGAAATCCGTCGGTCTTCCAAGATAAGCTCGTGAATTTTATCAATAATCTCCGGGGTGGTCACTGTTTTGGGACGTCCAGGACGAGGCGCATCACAGGTGGAAAAATCACCTGTTTAAACTGGGCCACCCTATTTTTGACGGTGGCATATGATGGTACATGTTCCCTAAATTTTTCTATCAGAATAGCCTGAATATCCTTTGGCGCCTTGCCTTGCAGGAAAAAAAAATTATGACAGCTCGCGTCTCAATGTTGTTGAAATGGCGCGCCTCGCCTGTCATGCTTCCTTTCAGCCTCTTTAACAAGAAAAGACTTGCAATTCAGCACATGAACAGAGCTCTCTTTCCAGCGGCACTATCGATTCCGCCCTACGACATTGGGAAGTATGTCGGGCTAAGGACTTATCAGCACCCCCTCGTACAAACACGACGACAGATCTACTACCAGCATGACAGAGCGTCGTCTGATTTCAGTCATGTCTTCAGGCAGTATCTGAACCATAAATTCCCAAATCGATGGATTGGTCTTGGCCGTGCACAGAATTGGCCACCATGGTCACCTGACCTGAACCCATCAGATTACCATGTGTGGTGTTACATGAAAGATATGGTGTGTGCACATAAGGTGAATATGAGAGAAGAACTACTCCAGCAAATTCTCAGCGTTGCAAGAAGCATCAACAACGCTGCAATGCTTCGTAAGGTTACAAGTTCTCTGGTCACACGAGTCAGAAAATATATCCAAGCAGATGGAGGACACTTCGAACAACTTGCCTGAGTGCTGAACGGTTAATCTGTAGCTGTACATTTAACAATATATCTCAATAAATGCACAATTCTCCTCTTTCCTTTCTAATTTATTCACTGTACTTCAAAATCTCATAACGCCTGAACTGTTACAAATCGGACCCATGTGTACACAAAGTTTTTGACTCAGCAGTATTTCCTGGGGGTAAAGGCGGCCGCTGCGTAAGGCTGACAACCTACCACTATCCTGTGCCGTTGTCACGAAATCTGCGAACCTTAACTTCCTAGAAACCTCTGGGCCTGTCCAGGCCTGTAATGGGACTGCTTTACCTTTATCAGCTCTGGAATTAAATCCCGAAATATTGAACTTAAATACTGGCACACCTGTATTTCTATCATTAACATGCAACTACCTGACGATTGACCCCACACACAGCAGAGGTCGCGAAAATGTTAGAACTCTTAACACGAGCAGATTTTAAATTCCAGGGCTTAATTGTTAATAGCGTCTTTCTTTATACAGGGAAATATCAGAATATATATGAAAACTCGTTATTCTACATCATGTTCAAGAATGTAGATTAGACCTGACAATACGTTCGTTGAATTGGAGAATTTATTCGTCAAATTAAGATATCATCTTGCACATCCTGAAAATGAAAAATGAGTAAAAGTGTAATTTATAGAAATTAATTCACGTTTAATTTCTGTGAATTTTGCTTCTTAGACCACAAAAGAAAGTGGTAGGCTTTCTTTTCTCTTCATCTAAAACAGTTATTCGCAGTTTGTAAGAGTTTTTATGTGTCTGAATATATTCTATATGTGTGAAAGCTTACAGATGGCTTATTTTATTATAACTCTACTGTCTTTAATGAATTAACTTTAAGTATTTACATTAGAATTCAACAAGGCAGGCAATGTGCGTATAACGTAACGTTGGGGTGTTTTTGTGCAACCACTGTTGGTGTGGAAAAGCAATAATTATTACATATTCTGAGTGTTGTTTGTAGCCTTAGGTATGGAGCATACAGTGTGCATGCGTCATATTGTCATCTGCGGCCTGCCCGATTCTACAATATTTTTTCGCGTTATCTCATAAACGGCACGATGTGTGGGGGGTGAAGGTTATTGAACATAAAATGTGAGTGTTTGATACTCGCTAGAATTTAGTATGAAACATTTCTCCTTATAAAAATAACTGATCAAGATATGATCAAAAATCTAAATTGGTCTTCATGTAAAGTACCCGTTATGCTTGTAAGATATCAATGAAACTTACATTTTCACGACAGAGTTTCGAAAAGTAATAAAATTTCAAATTTCAGGGAAATCTGTTCGGTGGGAGCCGAGTTCTTCTATGCCGGCGGACTGACGGCCATACGGACAGACAGACATGACGAATCTAAAGGTCGCTTTTAAAAATTTTGCGAACCCATCTAGAAACGATTTTCGTCGTTTCTTTTCCTGCTTTTCACTTTCACCCTCTGTTGAATTATTTCCTTCTTTCGGCCGAAGAGTTATTTCTGACCTCAAAGATTGAAAAGAGATGGATAAAAGGCACAAGATACAAGTAGCTGTCCTCTTCTCTTCTCTTCTGTTCTCTTCTCTCCTCTTCTCGCCTCTTCTCTTCTTTCCTCATCCCTTCTCTTCTTTTCTCGTCTCTTCTCTCCCCTTCTCTCCTCTTCCCTCCTCTTCCGTTCTCATCTCTTCTCTTCTCATCTCTTCTCGTCTCGTCTGGTCTCTTCTCTTCCGTTCTCTTCTCTTATCGTCTGGTCTCTTCTCTTCCGTTCTCTTCTCTTATCGTCTCTTCTTTTCTTTTCTCATTTCTTCTCTTCCCTTCTGTTCTGTTCTGTTCTCTACTCTTCCTGAAGGAAGATATGTGACAGAGCGAAGACAGAAGAAAAGTTTAAATTGTCCATTATCTCTTCCCAAATTGCTCCCCTGATTTCTTCAACCCCATCTCTACTCTTCTGTTTCAGCGCCCTGGTGTTTTAAATATGTGCATCAAACATGTAAGTTCTGGTCTTCTTGGTATAGAAGTCTGTGGTTAGACAAAGGCTACAGTAAATATCATCTTGTGGTCAGTGAGTCTTCCGTGTATTCTAATACGTGGACGAAAATAAAGATTTAAGATTTTTTGTTTATTTGCACAAATTCATTTACCGCGTAGTCCATACTATACAAATAAATGACGAATTGGAAAGAATATACAGTAAAACGTATGGGTACATGATCACATTAGGGTCAGCTGGTGAGCTAAATTAGTGTAGTGACCGGGCGAGCGGCAAGGGGCAGATACTTTTCTCTCTAGTGTATAGACCAGCGGGGTTAAGGTGCTGTGCTACAAATCGGAAGGTCGCTGGTTCGATTCCAGATGGTGTCATTTGAATTTTTCATTGACATAATCCTTCCGATCTCACTATGGCCCTGAGGTCGACCAATCCTCTAACAGAAATGAGTATCAGGAGTATTTCCTGGGGGTAAAAGCGGCCGGTGTGTAGGGTTGACAACCTTACCACCATTGTCACGCAATTTGGGAACCTTAACTTCTTGGGACCCTCTGGGCACCTCGGGCCTGTAATGGGACCGATATACGTTTTTTTACAGACCAGCAGTGGGTTTCACACAATCTCTTACTCAAACGGTGTCGGGGTTTTTTTGTACATGAGTGAAGCGGTCGGAGCATGAAGCTACTTACCACAATCTCATGCCAAATATAAAACTGTATGAAACTACACAACCAATTATATGTTTTCATACCTATGTGCTTAATTAAGCACACGGATATTTTTTTCTTATGCGGCGGAGCCCCAACGTTGGCTAAAGCCTCCTCATTCGTGAGGATTTTAGATCACATACATCGACGCACCACACTGGGTAGGACTCCTCTGGACGAGTGATCAGCCCGTTGCAGAGACCTTTATCTGACAACACACAACTCTCACGACAGACAGACATCCATGCTCCCGGTGGAATTCGAACCCACAATCTCAGCAGGCGAGCGGCCGCAGACACGCGCGGCCACTGGGACCGACCACGGATAAATTTAGTCCTCCTAGCTTATCCCAGTTCGTGACTGGCAGGAATAAAGAAGACAACGGTAGAACCTCCATATTCAAAACAGTGAAGGTCAGTGAACCTCGAGAACTTTAGCGTTTAGTGCTTGGAGAAAGTGCGAAAGTCTACTTGTTTCGTAGGTCATGTTTAATATACCAAATTATAGTTCTTCTCACTGTGCTTCGTTTTACGAGGCATCTGTGTCTATTTGAAACTTTCACCCATTAACGGGAAACAGGTAAACGGACGATATCGATCTAAGTACCGAAAAAGATGGGTACAGCGGGAGCGCTTGTGACTCTGCTCGTGACTTTTGGAGTTTCCAACTTTGAATGGCCGCCAAGACACCGAGTATTTCGGATCGAGAATTGTTTTAATATTCCTTAGTCACTCTTTCCATGTCAGAGGATTGCATCAAATGAGACTGTGGGCACTTCCTTTCAAACTCTGCAAATTTCCCTGATTATTGACACTATATATTCTGAATTAATGACAGCGTATTTTATACTACAAGTAATTACTATTACTGCTACTACTACTAATACTACTACTACTACTACTACTCTTCCTCTTCCTCCTACTCCTACTAAGACTACTGCTGTCGCTGCTACTACTGCTACTACTGCTACTACTACTACTACTATTCGGTAAGGGGGTTAAGTATCACACGTTTATTTTAAGCCCTTCTTGCATGGCGAGCGCAATAGAAATAGTATCACATAGCTGAAGTGCGTTAAATAAAACAAGAATCAAACGCAGGCCGAATGCGTTTAAATATTTTCCTTGTTCGTCACGACCGTAGCACGCTCTAGTTCTTGCAGTAGGACAATTAGCTCGCAAGGCTACGGTGAGAAATGCATGCAACATTTAAATCCGGAGAATCGAAAGATTGAGGCAACTGTAGAAGAGATGATATTATTAAAATGAATCTACAAGAAAGAGAACGTGGGTTTGCAAACTAGATTTACTTTATTTGGGTTACGATTAGCGGTGAGTTCTTGTGAGAACAGCCAGTCTCCGTAAGATGGTTAAGTTTCTTGATTAGCTGAGCTAATATTAGCATCTCAGGAAAACTCACTTTCTTCAGGTTAGATCTTTTTTTTTTTGTCATGTAGTGTTGCTCAATATATATACAAGGTCGCATACAGGAGCTGATCTCCCGTCTAATGAGTCTTACCGAAGGAATTTTTATTCATATGGATTGGAAATGGCAGTAAGACCTGATCTACAAAAGAATGAAAAAAACAAAACACAACTATACCTGTTAAAACAGTAAAACGTGACTAAAACTTATATTGTGTTACGTCATTAGCAGACAGAGATGCAGGTCGATGTTATGATTTTAGAAACTTAATAGGTTCTATTTTAAGCATATTTCCGGCATTCATGCGCTGGTGGGAGATTAAGAATTTTATCTGCGGTGCAAGTATCCTGCTTCCTAAGTACCAGTAATAACGGCTGACCAAAAAGCAGCCATGTTGCTACTACAGTAACAAGGAATATAAGTTAAAGGAACGAGCTGTAGGTTTTTTCCTGTAAATTAAGAAACATAACACATACTGTCGTTAATTCATCCATGATACTCTAACGGACGCGACACTAGAACAGCGGTGCCTGACAGCAATGTTTACAGACAGAAATATGTTACTGATTTCATAAACGTTGAGAATTAATTGTAAATACTTTAAACGATGGTTTCAAGGCTCGATATTTAGAAGATCTAATTCACAAAATATTCCTTTCGTAAGGTATGACTTGCCCTAAAAAAAACATTTCAGAAGAAGTAGTTATTTTATAACGAATTTAAACAATATTAGCGATATTTGTAGTTGTAAAGTCCATCAGCAATCTTATCATGGTATACTGCGCTGTAACACGGTGTGGTGTGGCAGTTGGATCATAGCGTTTCGATCGGATAGATTACGCGTGCTGATTCCATCTCCTTCCACCCTGAAAACAGTGGCAGTATGTTTCGCCTAAACTTTGCTACCCAAATCCCGTCTACACGGTATCAAAACCCCAAAGATTACAATTTGCGTTTGTAAACCACTTCTTTCTCTTGGATACCTGATTTCGGGGGGACGGGATTTGACACTGTATATAGTTTTTCAGTTCCATGACTGTAATTAATGTTTCAAATCATCTCGAATATCTTTACAAAATCTGAGCCCACATGTCAACAATTTCCATAATAGAATTCTTTTGTTGTAAATCATTTACCCTGTTAGACTTTAAAAATTTCGGTAGTCCGTGATGTACGTTTCAAGCCTGCTGCGCTAGAGGGCAGGCGATCTGGAAGGGTCGGTCTCAGGCTTGCGCACTTCGTACGGTCGGCTTGGTTCGTGGTTGGAGGCCTGTTCTCTAACAGAACACGAATAGTTTGGGTCGGTGATGCGTGTAGGCAAGGTTGAATGGTGGAAGCTCCGTGCCAAAGTGGACGAACGAATTGAACCTAGTGACAGTGACAACCAATATATCATGATAGCCTTGTCGTAATATTCTGTTCTGTACTTGTGTTTCATGTTAACTTGCTTACTTTCTGTGTGCACTGAGCAAGTTAGTAGATATAATTTTAAATTACTGAACTGGGAAAAAAGTGTTTTCATGTGTGTGTGGCATTCACGCGATGGATTGTTGTGAAATGAACATAGTATATTTTACAACGGTGAAATGAAATGGTCAGTTGTAATTCTAATTGATTGTTGTTGTAAAAAGAAGTGAACTGAAGTAATGTTTGAAAACCAGAAAACTGCAGATGTTCTTCGTATACTATCCGGTGTGCATTGTGAATGTAGTTAACTTACTATTAAATTAGAAGTACCGCATTGAGGGCAAAGTTACAGTGTGACAGATTTGAATCATATTAAATTTGAAATCCATGACTTGTAGAAAGTGTCCTGAAAGAGTTTGATGTTGGTTTTGTTGCTATAGTTTACATAGAGACAGGCGCCGTTGGTGTGGGACGTCACTTTTTTTGGTAGCACTGGATTTGTGTCAGCCTGTTGCAGTAACTTCGCTGGTAAGTTTGGCCTGTACACTTTTTAGATATATTTGCACATAATTCACCAGTGTTTTTACTCCGTGTTCGCCCAATTTGACGTGTTTGTTACCGATCCTGCTCGCTACCTCTGCCATGATGGAGTGAACGTGTGAGTGCCTTCGATTTCAGAGGATCCGAATTCAGACCGCCTAGTTTGACTAAGTCTGTTGTTAGTCACTTTGTGCCAAACGTGTTCATTTGCCGCTACTTCCACATTTTTTTTATGATTAGGGAGGCGCTTGTAGCACTCAAGGGAGGGTTGAGAAATCACGCAAAATGATGTTCAGAAAACCTGAAAACAAGTCGGTGTTTGCAATATTTGGAGTTCGGTTGAAGGCTAATATTAAAATACATCTTCAGTAGAATGGGAGTGTTTGGACTGAATTTAATTGACCCACGTTGGGACCTAGTAATGGGCTGTTGTGAATGTGGTAATGAACTTTCGAGTGTATATTTGACGGGTAATTTGTTTAACAGCAGAACAAACATTAACTAACGAAGAAGGACCCAGCGTCATTCAGTTAATCGTAAATGAATATTTTAAGTTCTACCATTACGACGATATAACAGGCCATTGGTTCTAGTGATTGCACAGGTACTAAACATTCGAGCCCTTCATACTGACATGCTGCTAGTAGCTCACCCGTTGAAGACCAACACATTGAAGCAGTTTTCTTTCTTTATGTTCCACGATTTCTGAAATAACATCGCTTTTGTTGGAAGCTTAGGTTTTGCCCGTCTTTAAGGGTAGTTATGAAGGTAAGGGTTTACGTGCAGCATTGGTGGAGTGACACTGACAGAAGAAAACCCTGACCCAGTGCCACTGTGTTTACCACACAGCCTGCACGGACTGGCCCCGAGCTTGAAGGGCCATCTCGATGAATGGCCGGCAACGTGCCGTCTGAGCAGTGGTACGGCCTTTGAAGACCACGTTTGTTGGAAATTATGTATGAAAATGTGAATACGGCGTCTCTGAGGACAGAATCTGTCTCCAATATGGAACTCAACCCATCAAGGCAATTTAGGGAAATTATGTGTTTTATAGGCATTATGTGAAACACATAAAGACACTGTTGGCAGAATGCTCAGTTTCGTCATGTTAGTGCAAGTGGCAAATATAGTTCGCACTAGGCTTCAGAAGGTTCATTTACTGTGCATGGCACTTGTTGCAGTGGGATACACCGTATTAGCAATGGTTGCTCAGTTTTGTACAGTGGTAACTTATGTTTCGAATACAAAGAAGAATATGTTAATCAAAATTGTTAGGTAATATTCTGCCAATTTTAGGCTGTATTTCGTAAACAGCCGCATCATTTTCCACATAAAGTTGGAAACCGGCGGTATGTGATATTTGATTAATGCTGGCCCGTGATTTCAGGCTTCCGCCCCTGTTACAAATGACATCTTCGCTCTTCTGGGATATTACGCAACGTAGGTTGGTAGTTACCGACGTTTCGGGACAACGTATTGTTTCCATCTTTCAGTGATCTTTGACTGCTTGACCCCTGAAGAAGGGAGCGATAAGTTGTCCCGAAACGTTGGTAACTACCAGTCTGCACTGCGTAACATCCCAGAAGAGCGAAGATCTCATGATGATGATGTCTTCAAAATTTGCTTTAATTAACCTTAGACGCTTGAAGTTGTTATCAATAGTATGTTAAAATACAGTTCCTGTCTCACCGAGAGCGAGCAGATGCTCCGACGGAAAGCAGTTTGAGGGTTTAAGTATTCTGCGTTTTGCCTCCTTTGTTTGTTATATTATAGGCTAGTTACCGGCGCTCTGAAGGAGTTTCTTGCCATAATCTTCAGAATGAAGCAGTTTAAGAAGGCACTACGTTCTTCGAAAAGTCGGTAACTGTTTATCAATCGTCACGGCGTACCATCCCATGACACCTGAATTTGCATCAACATTGCTCTGAAGCCCTTATGCCCCACCACTCTTGTTTGCTGTTTACGCGCTTCTTGTTTTGAAAACTGACGGGACGTGCACATTTTGTTCATGGAATGCAAGTTTCTTAGAGCTGAATCAGGTGGTACATACAGTAACTACCGCCGATATGACTCACTGACATAAGGCTCTCTCTCTCTTTTTTTTTTTTTTTACTTTGTCCATCGTCTGATTTTTTAATGAAGCCTGACGTTTCGGAAGCCGGCTGTCGTTCCGTCTTCAGGGAAGGGAAATACGTAACCTTGTTGACGCCTTAGAGCTGTTCTCTTCACTGGCCCAGCTCTACCTAAAGGATCCGCCATATTAGATGCTTTCTTTGCGAGAAGACGGAAGCAGAACCGGTTTCCGAAACGTAATGCTTCATTAAAAATTTAGAAGAGGAACAGAGTCAAAAAATTTATGTCAGTGAGTTACTACTGCGTTTAAAATATAATGCGTTGTATTTATTGGTTGTCCATTATCGTTCTCACATTGCATTTTAATAATGTACTTACTATAAACAAGATAGGCAATGTAGTCTACGCACAACTGTAATATTGCAGCACGTTCACATAACCACTGTTACACTTGAAACTCAACAATTCATTGTGTGTGTGTTTTGTTGTTGTTGAGATACATGGCACTGTCAACAATATAAAATTATTGAACGCTGCAGAAAAATTACATTATGGCAAATGTATGTCGCCAGCAACTGTGTGACGTACTTAGCGCTACATTTAAACTGCCCGATATTTTTGTCCAAATTTGGAGATTATCGTTAGATTTTCTTAGAAGGCTCCTGTATCGAGTTTCACGGAAATCCGTAAGGTGGGAACAGCGCTGTATCTTGTGGAGAGGCGAAGCTAACAAGCGCTTTTAGCGACTGTGAGAGTCCGTCTAATAACGCATGTCCTGTCGAAGAAGATGGGGAAAATACTTCTTCCCTCGGCGCTGTGTAAAATATAACTACCCCGTCATTCACTCAGTAAACTTAAACAGTAATTACAGTTTCGACGTCACAACTGTATCCTATATTCTATCCCGACTCCCATGAACATATCTTGATCTTTGCGTGCACATTACTTTAAACAGCGCGTGAACCGCAAAAAAATGATGGCAGAAGTCATTGCTCCATTATTCCTTTCGTGGTTTTATCTCCTTCCCACCTGTCTCCCGTATTCCTTTCCTATCCCCATTCCTTGTCCGTCCCATCGCCATTCTTCTTCCTGTATCCTAGCAACGGTGCGGTGGATTTCGTCGAGCGTGATACGATTTGACTTATTTTGACAGTTCCCATCTCCAACTCTGCGATGGACACAACGAAACCGCAGTTTCACAGATTATTTAGGCCACGAATTAGAAAAGTTCTTTTCGAGACAGCTTAGTAAATTATATCGGCAGAGTGAAATGCTGCAATGCCGACCGAGACATAGTTACCCTATTTATGTTTAGCAAGGCACGTCGCATAAATATTGCAAAGGTACTGCCAGAATATCGAACTTCTATTTTTGTACACTGAAGCGTTACTTGTATGGCTGCCACGGACAGACAGACAACTTTTATAGTATACATCTGATCCAGTGAAGCAGTATTTGAGTCAGCTAGAGGGAAATTAATTTGCAGTTGAAATATACGTCGTTTGGAGATAAGTGAATGAGGGAAACATCTCATATAAAATACTTTTTTACACTTACAGGAACAGGCCTTGTTTCCCAAACAACACGAACTCCTAATTCAGCTCCTACGAGTCTTGAAAAAGGGTGGATTGTGGAGAAGACAAAGTTAATGGTTCCGCTAAAATGTTTAAGTTCATTTCTGACGTGAATTTGTAAACGCAGGTACTTTATACAAAGAAAATTTATGCTCGAGTGCCGATGAACCGGTGAATCAGCCTGCCTTGTATAGTGGAGGAAAAATTCCAGTTTTTTTGAAGCGAACACCACCATTTGATTAAGGATTGTTTAACCCAAAGGAATACTTGGAAAGAAATAGACATGTTTGAAACAATTCATGGCAATATATTGATGTTAGAACTGAAATGTGGGTGGAACATTGCAGAAATAGCAAAAAGAAAAGCTCACTTCAAAGGGTCATGTATGTAAGCATATAACGAAGAAAGACAAAGCAGTCACAACACTGTCTACCGTGAATGGAATAGCTGTTTGGTCACGGACGCATGACTCGCACCTGGATGAGTTTCATTCTCTGCCTAACACACGGAGATGTACTTTCATATTGTACAGTACCAGCTTCGCATGTCGTATCTACCGAATGGGGCATAACGACGAACGAGTTGTTAACTACAGTCTTTTCAATGGGGCACCCGGTGACACAGTTGGTTGAGGCACTGCGCTACAAACCGGATAGTCGCGGGTTCAATCCCCGATGGTGTCATTGGAATTTTTCATTGACATATTCCTTCCTACGGTATTGTAGCCGTGGTGTCGACTCAGCGTGTAACAGTAATCAGTAGGGGGTAAAGGTGGCCGGCGCGTAGGACTGACGACATTAGCACCTTCATCAAGAGATTCTGCGATCATTATCCTCCAGGAACTCTTAGTGACCTGTCCAGGCCTGCAGTGCTATAGCTTTACCTGACTCTTTTTAATGGTTGCGTGAAAATGGGGCCGATTCTGTATCAACTTCTACAGTCATACTTCGTCATGGAGGTAGTTAAAGCATATGTTTGTGTGAAGTCACAGGTTTTCAGCTGCGATGGTTTTGTAAGTTTCAAGAATAAGATCGACATTCCATCTTCTGCCCTGAAAAATGGAGGCAGCAGTTTACTCTGAAACGTGCATGTTCACATGTCGTTCTTTGCTTGGTATGGACAAGTGGCGGTTTCGTGCGAGCAGGTAGTGACATTTCTCGTATCGTGGAAATAAGGAATTTACTGACCAACGATTGAAGGCGCACTCATGATATGATACTGGAGGTGCAGTAACATGTGTTAGCAATGGGAAGCCTGTAATTGACCAGAAATGTAGGCAAAGCAGGGAACACTGAACATGCGCGACCTGTCCAGGTCAGCCCCCTGCGTATTGTAAGTCTTATTTCGTTCACCTCTGCGTACAACATGTCATTCTTTTATGCACCAGTTGCGTTTCTGAAAAAATGGGCGTTAAATCGAAAAGGCGCAAATGAAAAATGGTATCCCCATAAGAAAAAGGCGTACATGAATGCCTGTAAACCAGCCTAAAGAGCGCTAAGCCGAAAATGAGAGAGTGCGTATTACGAAGTGGTGTAATTTTGGAAGGAACGTCAAAGGAAAAACGCGTAAAACAAGGCGTTGGTGTGCTCATTTTTTTTTAGAAGTGTGGGGGAGGGGGATGGCAGTTTCTGTCACAGAAGCGGCAATAGTTCTCACGTGTAATTGTCATGACCACTTTACATTATTCTAGTGAATGTACTGTATTGTTTTATAAAATCTTGTAAAATGTCTTTCGTCACATCAAGAGGAGGTTAAGAACAGGGTGGTGAGGAGAACATTAGGACTTGTAAGGAAGGTAATAGAATACTGGCGAGGATTTCTCTATGAAGATCTTCATTGTTTGTGCTTCTCGGCAGAAATAATTGATACGATACAATCGGGTGGACTGTGAATGTTGTGGAATGCAGCATATATAAAAGAAAAGAGAAATCCATACAAAATTGTGTTTCGATATCATAAGGAACGATATGCTCGAAAGGACTAGACGCATGGCATAATAGGCTCTATTTAAACGAATCTGAAAGAAAAATGGTTTGGAGTTTGTAGGTGTGATTTATCTGGTTCAGGATGGGGACCACTGGTGGGTGTTTATGAATATTAACGATTTTTTAGTTTTAATGAAATTAGAGGATTTCTTAACTACGTGTACTTCAAAACTATTGTATTTTCAAGAAGGATTTGCTCCATGTATTTAGGTAGTTAAATATTTTACGTGGTGTTTGTTGTGGTACGTGTAAGAACTATGGAATATGCTGTTATGTTTCGAGTGATATTGGTTTCAACATCCGAGCGACGCCATAAAGGGAAATCATATTCACACGTCCAAGTGTCATTGGCAGCGTTATTAATGAGGGCTGATAATTGATGTCAATTTTTGACATGAATCGTTCAAGTCTGTCTGTGACAGTGATGCCCATCAGAGTTTTTTTTAAAATAAAAAACAAAACAAATGTTAAAGTAATGAATCTCTAAACTGAAATCTGAGAATCGTTTTGTGAATCGAAATGCATGAGATGATCACCGATATGTACATTTTTTTTTTCTCGTTTCCTGTCAAAGGTTAGGCTTACATAAATTTTGTGGCTGTCTTTGTCATAAGTTTTCATTATTAGATCAGTGCTAACAAATCTGTTTGCCGTCTGACTGTTATTACTGAGCGAGGCAGTTCGGCGCGTAGCCTGTCTGGCTAGCATGTAGGATGTATAGGTTCATTCTCACCGGAAACTCTCTTGTGCGACTGAGATTTTTTACAAGATCTTCCACAGTCAATTCAAGACATAACCTAATAGTACTTTATTTTATTAAGTAACATCTATTTGTGGTCCGCATCAATATCGAATGCGCAACATCGAGAAATCTGGTGTAGTGGTTATGCTGTAGATTTCTATTTATGAAGCATCTGCAGCGAATCTCAGCCTAAAATTGACGTTTTCCGACAATTTTATGCAGTCTGTAGTCTCTTATGTTAAATTTTTGGATGGTTCCCGAAAACAATAAGTATCGATCCCAAATATTTAGAACAGGTAAAATCGTATAAATATTTTGGATCAGTTGTAAATGGAGATAATTACATTGAAGAAGAAATTAAATAAAAATTGCTCTGAGGATTAAAGCTTATTATGCCAAACAAAAGATATTTAAAGGCAAATCAGTACCAAAAAAGCTAAATTAAAGATATGTTGGACTACAGTAAGACGTACGATAACATACGCCAGGGAAACGCGGGTACTAAAGGGATCTGTGAAATGAAAATTATTAATATCTGAATGAAATATATTAAAAAGAATATTCGGATCTGCAAAGGACAGAGATGGCACGTGGAAAATTAAAAAATAATAATGAATTAAATAAATACTTAGAAATAAGAATATAATTAGCTACATTAAGGCTCAAAGATTAATCCGGTTTGGTCGAGTACACCGAATAACAAGTGATAGGACGGTTAAAAAAATTATATGAGTGGAAACGGATATCTACAAGATTTACAGGAAGACCACAAATTAGATGGGAAAAAAGTTATAAAATAATATTTAAGAATTATGAATTAATGTTAAACCCAGTAATCATAACATAACTGCTAGGCTTTAAGGGGTTAATCGATTAGACATAGACTGTGTTCTCTGTGAGTTGGAATTTAAATTTGAAACTCACTTTAATTCAATTACACCAGTGTGTTGCGTGTATTTAATTCGAATTAATTAATACAGCAACGGGACACAAGTTAGGGTTGCGGTAGGGTTGCGTTAGGACATTTCCATCTTTTGTTTAACCGGACCGTTGGTTGGAAGTCGGTATTCGCAAAGTCCTGCTACCGATAGTCTCGACAACCCCCACCCCTACCCCCCGCAGCACTTTGGTTGTCAAGCGAATGTTAGGAAGGTTCTCATTTTTCAAGTTGCTGTTGCATGCTTGTCATGCAGCCCATCCTATTTAAATTCAAAATGAACCACCCTATTTATAGGCTATCGAATTCAGTTCAGAAATACACACTTTGTTCTTAATTCAATATTCCTCGGACTTTGTTGCCAGCCACTACTTTTCGCTGTTCTGAAGTTTTCATTTTTATGGTACTCCTATCAGAAGGACGAACGGTCGAAGCTCGTGAACCTTCGAACAAATTGATTCTTCTCCTCCCACCCCCAAATAAATTATCTGTCACTGCACCCTTGGTTTTGCCTTTCGTTTTCTCCTCCGATTTACCTTACCTCTCTATCTTTTTTTCTTAGAGGGATTATAGCAACTCAACGTCGACCGCCTACCACGTCCCACCTGTTCCGTCATTCACAGTCATTCTGCTGCATCTCATTCATCACTATAAAATCTTAGTAGCTTATACACCCAACAGTCGAGCAGCTAACGTCTGATATGTTTTATTTTGTTTGAAATACCTCGGCTGAAAATTTGCTCTTGTTCTTAGTAATACGTACTGTTTCTCTTATCACCAACACCATAACCACCACCACCATAACCACCACCACTGTAAGTTACCTTCTGTTTATTACCAGACTTCACTGTAAAGATGGTAGCACCCCTGCCTCGACCGTAGCTTTAGAATCGCCTCTAATAGTGGTTTAATGTGACTTACGAGAGAGTACGAAGGTCTAAGCGGGTAAAATACATGCATTTAATGGCTAACTGGTGCTAAATCGATCTTCCACATATTTTAGAATTAAGTTACGTCGAAGTTTCATTAACCTTAGTGGTAGTATACTACTTGTTACTTTCTCTGAGTAGATTGTAGATACATTTATGTTTTCTCTGAGACTCATTGCTCCATCAGGTTCAAAAATAATTTTCCTGACTGGGATTCGTGGCTTTATCCTTACCCTCACGTTAGTGCTGCAAAATTCGTGCATCTCCATTATCCCACGGTTCACGTATCGTGACATTTACTTGAGCATGATGCACGACTGCGTAAGCTTTCCGCATGAATTTCGACATTTGCGTATACAATGACTTCTTTTCGTTTTCTTCCGCCGACCCAATTCGCGAAACAACGCCGAAAGCTGTTGCGAAATCTAATCCTTTCTCCAGCCTCTGCTGTTAGGACAGGACAATGCGTTAATATTGCGTAGTTTTCAGGCGCTATTGGAGTCCTAAGTTGCATCTTATTTGATTATACATTTGCCCCAACTTTCCTAAACCGAGCGTTATTGCTTGTTCAATTAAAATTTTGTGGCATATAAATAAATAAATAAATAAATAAATACGTACATACATACATACATACTCTCACACACACACACACACATAATATGTACATACATGCATACATACAGACACATACATACATGCATACATACATACGTACATACATACGTACATACATACATACATACATACATACATACATACATACGTACGTACATACATACATACATACGTACTCACATACGTACGTACACACATACATACGTACGTACATACATACATACGTATATACGTACATACATACTTACATACATACGTACTTACATACATACATACATACATACGTACTTACGTACATACATAAATCGGGGTTTCATCGCATGACGCTGTGTAAACCCGGCCTCAGCGCTAGACTCTTCTATGCTGGATCACTTTTGCCAACATTCTCAGCATTACCATTTTAAAACCTGTATTTGGAGGGGGTATATGTTGCAACAGTGATAAGGAAATCAGCTATATCTCGGCCGATGATCGGATCATCCTAGTTATGCTGGTAATAAATTTTAACCAATCTCTGATGGCACGCGTATGCTGTATTGTCAAACTCAGAAAAAGTGCTTATCTCTGAAGACCATTAACTGCATTATATGTCGCATAGCAGATTAGCAGATAATGGGAAGTTGTGAAGACCTGTATAGGTAATACGTGTATATTTTGTATTTGATAAACAGTCGTTTTGGTCCATTTAGTATATAAACGTGACAATATCTCAGGCTTGGTCATATAAATATCACTTTTCTCTTTCCTGATTAAACGCAGTTCTGTACCGGGTGGGAAGGGGGGGTGGGTGGGGAGGTGGTGGACTGTGCTCAACACACGGACAGTCGATAGAACTGTGCGCCCTCCCCTAGGCTGAACGTACCTGTATGAATGTTTCAACTGGATGTATTCCACCCCCACTGTTAGCCCTTTCGCTGCATGGGGTAGTGTTAGTTGGATGAGCGAAAGGGGATAGATCCGTTTGGAGCGTCGAGTTGCCGTAATTTTGAGGTTGCTAATTACGTTACCTCATGATCACCCCGTCTCTTCCCGCTATTTAAATACAACCACCCCGCTCCACGCTTTGGCTCGCTGGGGTTCAGCTCATGATGCGATCAAATTTGACCGCTAATATAGACAGTAAAGGTGACAACTAGTGAAACAAGTTGATCACATAAATAGGTGGCAAACCTGTGCAGGGTGTACTGGTACTGTTATTGACTGATATAGTGCTGGTGGACGGAGAGAGGGGAGTTTTTTGAAGTTATGTCACGACGGACAGGAATTCGTACGACTTCAGAATATGAAGTATATTGAAATAATTTTAACCAGTTGGGCAATCCAGAATAAAGTAACATTGCGACACGTTTCCTTAACCATTGTTGCGATGGAAACACAACAATGTGTTCCCTTTGTATTGCTGACCTACATGTGGTCCTTAACAGTGCAAATGCGCTGAGTGTTGCCATGGAAATGCAACAGTGGTTTTATTCTGCACTGTTGACGAGATTCTAAAAGTGGCAGAGATTTTGTCCGATTTTAGCCGCATTTGGAGTTTTCTGCTGATTTCGTTGAAGTCCCCAATTTCAGATTGCACGAAAATCTGCCCAATGGGAGAACCGCGCTAATATTTGCGGCCAGACGGACGGTCAGACGTGACGAAGCTAGTAGGTTCCATTCCTGACTTAAAGGATCGACGCCTAAATGTCGAATTTGTACTTAAGAGAAAAAGTGCGTTTCAGTTACAGACATTTATCGGTTCTTGCTGTTCAGCATAGTAATCGCTGTGTATTCCAACACTCGTACAAAATCAGTAATACAATCTCCGTGGGAGAAAACGGAAGTTTATAACCTTTTGGCGCCGGAATTATTTTTTTAAATTTTAGCACACCCTGTATATAAAATGTGAATAATACATGAACCATATACGTTAGAATTATGAAACAAACTGCATTTTGAAGAGAAAAAAACGGAGAGTATACACCATGTTTAAAATATTCGGTACCTATATTTGTTGAATAAATATATAAAATGCAACTTTGGAGGTT
>Ga0123352_10006405_pt1 | contig 18003 bp, 19 predicted proteins | sample TergutLab28metaG_FD_89700 | JGI IMG/M metagenome (GOLD analysis project Ga0123352, IMG submission 89700) | Labiotermes labralis P1 segment gut microbial communities from Petit-Saut dam, French Guiana - Lab288 P1 | ecosystem: Host-associated > Arthropoda: Insects > Digestive system > Gut ... | reverse complement strand
TCGGGCATATACCCAGATATGGGTATGACGATTTAAGCCTTTCCGTTTATAGACTTTATAAATGCTTTTATATACGGACTGCGTCAGACTGCATATACCAGTATTTTACCCGAGAATTTCAGACTCAAATGAACGAATGCTGAGTGAAAAATGATACGGCGTGTAATGTTGTAATCAATGACTCTTATTACTTCCATTTATCCGGACATTACGGATGCCCGTTTATGAACAACCGCCACGGCAAAAATGCAACACTCCGTTGCACTATTCCGATATCAGGATAAACCTCGGCGAATTTTTTCATATGTTTCAGAAAATGTTCAGCGTCAGAGAATCAGCGCTTGGTCATTTCATAAAGAATCCTTTCGCAGACCTTTCTTAATTTCTGCACTTTCTTTGTTGCAAAATCCCATATTATATCGAGGTCCTGCGTATCGTAGAAGTGCGCTATACCGTTCATTATCTTTATTATGCTGTCCCAATTTATCTCCGAGAATTTCTCTCTTATCTTTGGATCAAGCCGTTCGGCGCTGTGACCTATCTGTTCAATACAGAATGAGCACGAGAGTTGAAACGAGACCCTTTTGAAGAATTCTTCTTTATCTCTGTTGAATTCATCCAATATCTCGTCTATCGAATTACAGTATGACAGTATGCCGCTGATTAGCTTGGCATCCTTACCCATATAGGACCACTCCCTCAGTCAATATAGTCTTCAAAAATTCAGGCTTTCTTTCAGCTCCTTTTGTTGTTATTATGTCTACGTCATGTCCAATGGCATTCCGAAGGTCGTAACAGAATGAGGAATACTTCAGCAAACAGTCGATCCTTCCCCGTTCAACGCAAATATCATAATCACTTTCTTCGTTTTGATCTCCGCGCGCCATAGAACCGAACAGGTAGACCTTTTTCACACCGTATTCCTTTGCGATCGGCCTTATTATTTCCTTAAGTTCTTCGACCGAGAACCTTGTTCCGTGTGCGAGGTTCATGATATCGCCACATACATCATTCGCTGATTGTATAAATCTGTCTATGATATGGTTGCATTCTGTCTTCGGTATCGCGATCGGAACAAAGGCGGACAAGGTCGTGCGGCCTTCAACGGTGCAAGCGACGGAGTGACGTAGGCACAATCTGGTTTTATCCTCATGCGTGAACATACATGGAACTCTTCCGCACAGGATCAATGATCGCGCCTTCCGTTGTTTGAACAAATAATATAAGCGTGCACAATACGAACGTGTAAGGAGGCCGTATGATGTCGCAAACACAGATAAGCATTGAAACAAGCGTTTATGAGAAAGTGAAGAATATAGCGGACGGAAAGGGAATGACGGTTTCCGGTTACGTCAACGAACTGTTGGAAAAAAGTGCCGAAGATCGTGCTGAAAGACGGAAAGGGAATGACCCAAGATGAACTGATAAGGACACTGAACCCGATAATCCGCGGTTGGGGTGAATATCATAAGCACATATGTGCCAAGACAACATTCGGCCATGTGGACCAGGTCCTCTACAGGATGCTGGTAAGATGGGCTGTAAGACGTCACCCCAAGAAAGGGCACAAATGGATAGAAGAGAGATATTGGAGAACGATCGGCAAAAGAAATTGGTGTTTCGCCTCGGACGACAATACACTCCTGAACATGAGCAGCATCCCGATATGGAGACATGTAAAAAAATCAGAAGTGATGCGAACCCATATACGGACGCTGATTACTTTGAAGAAAGAAGACGTAAACACCGAACCAAACCACCGAATGACCCAAAGCAAATGGGGACATACGTCAGAACCGCCATGAAACACATGGTTATCTGAAGCATGAGCGTACTGCGATGAAAGTCGCACGGCGCGTTCTTGGAGGTAGGTGTTCACGAAGTCCTTGTGTAGCACAGACGCGCATATCACTCGAAACATTATACGAAACGGGCGAAACATAAAAACGGCATGACGCCATGGCAGAGGCATGCGTTTGTTGGATCAGGACCCCGTGAACGGAAGCATAAGGGTCCAGGTAGAGACGGAGGACGATATCTGGCATTTATTCAACGTGATCGAATCAAACGACATTCTGACCGCGTCAACAACCCGCCGCGATGAAAAGGCCGCGGACAAGCTGAGAGCGGAAAGAGCTGAGAAAAGAAGAATGACCCTGAGCGTCAGAGCGGAAAAGATAGAGTTCTCGGATTCAGAATTAAGGCTGAGGGTACTCGGCACCATAATCGGCGGACCGCAGGACATAGGGCAGCATCATACACTTATCTTCGAAGTCGGTGAAATACTTACAATAACGAAGGAAAAATGGCGCGACACGCAGATCGAACGTCTGAAGAAAGCTGTTTTCGAATCAAAGAAGCCGAAGGTCGTCTTCGTGTCGCTCGATCAGGATGACGCAACGGTTGCGGTGCTCAGGCAGTTCGGCCTGAAAGAAATGGCCTCGATACGCTCGATGAGGTCCGGAAAACAATATCAGGAAAAGGAAAGCGTCAGTGTTTATCACCACGATATCATATCAAAACTCGAGGCGGTCACGGAGGACGGTATGCCTTTGGTCCTGCTCGGCCCCGGATTCGAAAAGGAATTGCTTGCGGAATACGGAAAAAAGGTCAGACCGGAGATGTTCTCCAGAGTGCATGTGCATCATACCGGCCAGTCGGGCATGTCCGGCATCAACGAATTAATGAAGAAGGGGATGGGAGCTGATATTCTGAGAGAATCCCGCGTCGCCGTAGAGATGGAGGCCGTTGAAAAGCTCATGGAAGAGATAGGAAAGAATGAATTGGCGACGTACGGTCCGAGGCATACTGAGGACGCCGCTAAAACGGGAGCGGTTGAAACATTGCTTATACTGGATTCCGTGATAAGGGAGAACGATCACGACATCGTTGTAAAAGACGTTGAACTGCAGAAGGGGAACGTGATCATCGTCTCGGAACGGCATGACGCCGGCCGTCAGCTGGCCGCCCTGGGAGGGATCGCGGCCATTCTCCGATATAAAACGGAGTGAATATCATTCGTACCCGTTATGCAGGTGCAGGAAAATGGTTTTTATAACAAAAGACTATCTTCGATGTTGCAACACCGATCCGCGGCGTTAAAAAAACTCTGTTGTCAGAGGAATGCGAAATGAGAAAAAAAGAAGACGTCATCAAGATATTGGACCGCCGCGTTGCGGTGTGCGACACCACACTCAGAGACGGGGAGCAGACGGCGGGTATTGTCTTTGCAAATCTTGAGAAGTATAAGATAGCTCAACTGCTCGATGATGCGGGCGTGCAGCAGATCGAATCCGGAATACCCGCCATGGGCGGCGATGAGAAGGCTGCCGTTAAACACATAGCGCACATGGGGCTCGACGCATCCGTCCTCGGCTGGAACAGAGCGGACATTCACGATATAAACGACAGCATCGACTGTGATGTCGACTCGGTCGCCATCTCAATGTCGTCATCCGACATCCACATACAGAACAAGATAAGAAAATCAAGGGAATGGGTGCTCGAGAAGGTTGCGGAATCAGTGCAGCATGCGGCAGACCACGGCCTTTACATATCATGCAACGCCGAAGATGCGTCCCGCGCCGATCTCGGATATCTGGTGGAATTCGCCAAGGCCGCAAAGGAAGCGGGTGCTATGCGCCTCAGATACTGTGACACCATCGGGCGTGAAGATCCTTTTACAACGTACGACAGAGTGAAAACAATAATCGATCTCGTCGGAATTGAAGTTGAAATGCACACTCACGATGATTTCGGCATGGCGATCGCCAACACATTCGCCGGCATCAGAGCGGGCGCAAGATTTGCCAGTACAACCGTTATGGGAATAGGCGAAAGGAGCGGCAACACGGCGCTGGAAGAGATCGTCATGGCATGCAAACATCTGATGGACATCGACACCGGCGTCGATCCTCTGAAACTCAAACCATTGGCGGAATACGTTTCGGTGGCGTCCGGCCGTCCGATATACGTGTCGAAACCGTTCCTGGGTGCGAACTGTTTCGCGCATGAAGCCGGAATCCACACGGACGGAATAATAAAGGATCACAAGAACTACGAGCCGTACGAGCCGGAAGAGGTAGGCCTTGAACGAAAAATATACATCGGAAAACACTCGGGCAGGAGCACATTGGTCTCGGACCTCGGCAGAAGAGGGATCGATCTCGATGACGATACGGCCGCGCTGCTTCTCGAGAATGTCAGAAAAGCGTCGATAGCGCTGAAACGGTCGATAACATCGGACGAGCTGTTCTGCCTTTACGGTGATCTGATAAACGGCGTCAGAACATTCAGCGACTGAGTTCTTCTTCAACGTCCACTTTCTTTCTCTGTCTTCCGCCGGTCTTCTTTATCTTTCCTTGTTCTATCGCCCATTCGTAGCTTTTCATTTCCGCCTGAGTGACAAGGACCCTGTCCCCTTTGACGAATTTGCGGTTCAGCGTCCAGTTCGTGAACGGCGACAGGACGCGGTATTCATCCGCATCCATAACTATCTCCGTCGTATTCGGGCGGCCGCGCATCTGCGAATATGTTCCGTTGAAGATCCTGGCGGTTTTGTCTTTGACCTCGCACACCTTGGTGCAGACGGAATCCAGAAGGTAACGGTCATGCGTCACAACGATGACCGTCCCTTCGTAATCGTTCAGCGCCTCCTCGACCGCATGCCTGGACGGTATGTCCAGATAATTGGTGGGCTCATCAAGTATCAGAAGATTCGTTTCATTAAGAAGAAGCAGCGTGAGCGCAACCTTTGCCCTTTCACCGCCGGACAATGTGCGCATCGGCCTCTCAGCCTGGTTACCGGTGATGAGCATCCTTCCCAGCATATTCCTTGCGTCCTGCCTTCTTTCCTTTCCTATCACTCTTATCAACTGTTCTTCCGCCGTTAGATCAAGATTCAGAATATCATGATCTTGCGAGAAATATCCTATCTTTGCGCCGGGAGCGATCCAGAGTTCGCCCTCGCTCGGTATCTTTCCGGTCAGCGCCTTTATAAGTGTACTCTTTCCTGCGCCATTAGGGCCGAACACACCCAGTTTGTCTCCCTTCGATATATCCATTTCCACGCCGCTCAATATAACGTTTCCTCCGGTCTTTATCTTAATGTTTTTCGCAATGATCACGTTCTTTCCTGATTTATGGGCCGCCTGTATCTTCACCTTTATCTCCTTGCTTTTCTCGGGCGCCTGCTTCTCTTCCAGACGTTCGATCATCTTCAGCCTCGTTTTATGCGTGGCGAAGAACCATTGGTCCCTGTGCATGCTCTCAGCGATCTCTTCCTGCTTGCGTTTGTTTGCCAGATATTTCCTGCTCTCAGCTTCCATTCGTTCCAGTTCGATCATTTTCTTCATAATGAACGCAGAATAATTGCCTTTGTATCCCCTCGTTTTCCCGAACGATATTTCGGTCATACGTGTAACAACCTTATCAAGAAAATACCGGTCATGGCTTATGACGACGAATGTTTTTTTCATATCCAGAAGATGGTCTTCCAGCCATTCCACCGTCGATATATCAAGATGACTCGTCGGCTCGTCAAGGAAGAGGACGTCGCACCCTTCCGCCTGCACCAGCGCACGCGCCAACATCACTTTCGTCCGTTCGCCTCCGCTGAGCCTGTCCATCGTTCTTTCCATGAGATCTTCGGAGAGACCGACCTTCTCCAGCGATGAAAGCAGAAGAGCACGGTTCTCAACACCCGATCTTGAAAGCTCCGATTCCAGCGATGCGTATTCCTCAGTTACCGAATTCCAGTCGATGTCCTTTCCCGAGGACATCAGCTCTTCGATCTCGGACATCCTTTTCCTTATTTTTTCCGCGTGTCCGTACGGTCTTCCGAGTACATCGCGCACAGTATACACGGAAGAGGATTCCGCAAACTGCGGAAGGTAACCTATTCGTTGAGTATTCCGAGTCAGTTCGCCGGTGTCGCATTTCATCTCGCCGAGGAATATTTTCATGAATGTGCTCTTCCCGGCTCCGTTCACGCCTATCAGACCGATACTGTCGCCGCGGTTTATCTGAAGATCCGCTTTTGTAAGGACTTTAAGGGAACCGAACGATTTTGTCACCGATTCCGCTTTTAAAAGCATGTGATCACCGTCATTCTCTTACTTCGAACTGTTTCGGTTTTCCGACGGCGGTCACGGTGATGATCGTCTCGATAAGCACACGGCCGTCGTAACCTTCCCCGAGCCCGACCTTCTTCTCAACCTTAACGCAACGGAGTTCAACACGTTCCGCGCCGGCTTTCTCGGCTCTTTCCTTAACATATTTTCCTCCTTCTTCCGTCGCGTAAACTTCCGCTTCACTGAGCTTCTCGAACTCCAGGCGGCCGAACGGAGCGAACATTATGCACGACGGGTCATCCAGAGCGTTCTCTCCGACAGACGGTTTCAGAAGGATCTCAACACTTTCAGCAACGCTTCCCGTTACGGCGCCCACTGCGTTGCCGACCTCCGAATGCTCCGGTAAAAGCAATTCGGAATCGAACCTCCCGGCAACTTCCGGAAGCCAGGCGGAAACGGGAGCGCCGATGCCGATCAGCGGTTTGTTCAGTTTCACGGAACATCCGTAGTCAAGACCGTCTTTGCGGGTTATCGCCTTTTTCATAAGATCCAGGCTGATGACATCGGATTCGAACGATCCCGTTTCTTCGAAGAACAGTTTTCTGAGAAGTTCTTCCGCCAGTTTGTATGTTACCTTCTCTTTCGCAAATTTTATGAATTCTATGTCTGACATGCCCATCTTCTGTGATTGATGCGCTATCGCATATATTGACGCCGTTTTTTCATATTCAGTGTAACTTCCTTCGGCATGCAGAAGGTCTGTCGGAGTCAAACCTATACGTTGTATCATCCCTATCTCTTCCATCTTGCTTACGTTGAATGAAAAGGGGTGAACATTTAATTTAAGACCGGCTTCTTTCAGTGAGAAAGGTTCCTTGGATATCATGTCAAGCAAAGCAATATCATCGGCGCTGAGCGAAACATTCTTCAGATCCTTTACTTTAATGAAGAATTCCGTGTCCTGAACGATGTTCTTCACGTCCATGCATTCCGGCGTGAATCTTGTTCTCGTCTCCGCCGTTTCTTTCAATCGGAATACCAACTGAGGCCATCTGGACGCTGCCATGCAAAGCGGGATCACTCTTACCGCATCCAAAATGAATTTGCTTCCGTTGACGATGATCCTCGAATCACCGCCTATCCCGGACGTTGATATCTCCGCGGCCATGACCCTTGTTCTCCGGTTACCGATCATTGCGCCTTCCTTCTCAAGCCTCGGCTGTCCTTTTCTAAGTATGCCTATGTCCAGCGTCGTTCCTCCCATATCCATCACAATGGCGTCATCTTTGCCGGTAAGCATCTTCGCGCCTATGAGGCTGGCCGCAGGTCCTGACAGTATCGTCTCTATCGGTCTTTCGAGTGCAACGTCCTCACTCATTATCGATCCGTCGCCTTTGACTATCATAAGCGGCGCCTTTATCCCGTATTCGGACATCACGCGCTTGACGGAATCCATCAGTTCCTTTATTATCGGGATCAAACGTGAATTCATCACCGAGGTGACCGTACGTTCGTGATACCCCAAACTTGACGACAGTTCGTGACCGCAGACCACCGGGATGTCAAGTATATCCTTCGCCATCTTCTTCAGGCGGAGCTCATGCTCCGGGTTCCGGACGCTGAGGTAACTGTTTATCGCCAGTCCGTCAACCTTGTCCTTCAGAGTTGACATGAACTTCTTCGCAGATCCTTCGTCCAGTTCCCTCATCTCCTTTCCGGTGAGATCGTGTCCCCCGCTCACGGTCGTATGAAGGTCAACCGGTATGGACATCTCAAACTCCTCGCCGACGCAGATCAAACCGACCCGGCATCCTTTTCCCTCTACGATCGAGTTCGTGGCCAGCGTTGACGACAGCGACACCATCACCACTCTTTCCAACAGTTTTTTGTCAAAACCCGTAAGCGTATTCCTTATACCTACGGAAAGATCGTCACGCGTGGTTAACGCTTTTGACTTCTGCAGGACCTTATTCGTGATCATATCCATCAGGACGGCGTCGGTATACGTGCCTCCGGTATCAAATCCAAGACCTATATGCAAAATATCTCCTCATCTGTTGGGCTTATATCCCATATCCTCATTGTATTTTGTAACGACCTTACAGATGTGTTCGGATATATTCCTCTGCTGATAGTCGTTATGGACCTGCGGCGTCTCCGTTATATAGAATTCGGCGTCGCATTTTGCGCATCTGAGCTTCGGACAGTTCTTCCAGGCTTCGGAACAGCCCTGACATGCGAACGTACGCGCATATATCATCGAAAATTCAAACTCGCAGTAAGGACATTTGAACTTCTTCAGGGCGGCGGTCGTGTTGTATGAGAAACCTTTCCCCTTCATCGCTTCATAGAATCCGTCTGCCATGGTGATCCCTACGTATGGTGCGCAATGCTCTTTTCGGTATCGTAATGATCCGCCGTTATCTTGTACGGGATGTCCCATTTTATGAATATGTCGTCAAGCACATCCAATGTGCTTTTCCTGACATGGTCGTCCCATATCCCGTGGACTATTATGTGCATCATAAGTCTCGCTTGATACACGACGTCCGTATCCAAGGAATCCTTTATTCTCGTCGGTTCGCGATGATCTACAATGCTGCTCATTATGTTCCCGTCATCATTGGATAAGAATGATTTCACATGACCGACGAGGTCGGCGCCGTTATCCATGCAGTTTTTTGTGACCGTTACCATAAGATCGTCTATGAATCCCAATACATCACTCTTCTTGATGCCGGCGGGAGCGTTCACGTCTATGTCTATCGCATATTTCCCGAGCTCATCTACCGCCCGGTGGATCTCCAAATGGAGTTCATCATGGTCGTCATGATGTTCTTCGTGGTCATGATCATGATCGTGGTCATGATCGTGGTCGTCATGATGGCTCATATGTTCACCCTTTGTATTGTTTTTTGAGCAGTTCCTCTTCCACCGCTTCATCGTATCTCGGAGATATTTTCTTTTCAATAAGGTCGCATGCATACTTTATCCCGTGTCCGGATTCCGAGGACATGTGCGATATCTCCGCTTTCGGATTTATTTCCTTTATCAGCTGTTCGGTCTTCGCGATGTCGGCGGCGGATGCGGTGTCCACTTTGTTGACGAAGCAGACATCCGCTTCGCGTATCTGCGTTTCCACGAGCCTTTTCACCGCTTTCACGAGAAGGTCGATCCTTGTAGCGTCAACTAAGGTTATTACCGGCGCGTGCTCGATCACCATGTCCGCCTTCGCCTCCGAATATTCGGCAGCCCTTTTGAGGCCCCAGGGGATCGCAACGCCGGAAGGCTCGACTATGACTATCTCGGGATCATAAGCATCGTGAAGTTTTGCGAGGGTCTCCGAAAAGGTTCCGGCGATCTGACAGCATATGCATCCTCCCGCGATCTCCTTCGCTTTGAGCCCGTGTGATTCTATGAACTTCGCATCGACGTTTATCTCGCCTACGTCGTTCACCACAATGGCCATTCTGCGCCCTCTTTTCATGAGTTCGTCAACAATCTTCATGACCGCGGTCGTTTTTCCGCTGCCCAGGAATCCTGCAATCTGTGAGACCTTCATGGTTTACCCTGCCAGGTAGATAAAGAATATAATGTAAAAAGTTTGGGGAATGATATGACCGTTTACCAGTCTATCTTTCCGTATTGCTTCGTCGTGTCGACAACGGCCTTGATGTTTTCCATCTTCGTGTGCACATCCGGAGGGACCTCACAACCGCTTGCGATGCAGTATTTGCCCTGGAGTCCTTTCTTGCACAGTGCTGTCTTAACTTCCTGACACAAATCTTTCGTCACCTGCGTGATCTTCTCCACGGATCCTCTTATGAAGAGCTGCGGGTCGATCTGTCCGCCGATGAGACAGTTGTCCGCGTATCCTTTCTCGATCACTTCCGTTGCGGACGGTGATCCGGGGATCAGCGGGTAGTACGCCATCGAGTAGATCGCGGGCTTGAACTTGAATATCTGCGTATCCAAGTGCGGAAGGTCAGCACAGCTGTGGATGGCGACCGCCATTCCTTCTTTTGTGGTAAGCTCGTTAAGACCGACCGCATATTTCTTGCAGCCCTCGAACTCCTCGTACTGGTCGTCGCCGAGACACGAGTAGTTGGCCCAGAGGTAATCCCAGCACAATCCTGCGACACCTGTCTTTCCGAATCCTTTCACCATCTCGACATCGTACGCTGTCATTGTCTCCAGCGCCTTGTGGACGGCCGACGGGTTCGTGAACATGTCCATGAACATCCTCTCTGCGCCTGCGCTCTGTGAGAGCGCGAGCAGGGGACCCTCAAGGAAACCTGCGGTTATGACCTCTGTTTTCAGCTTGTCCGCGTAAAGTTTCGTTCCCTCGAGAAGAACTGCGGACCTTCCCTTCTTTATGTCCGGGACCTCGAATTTCTCGTAGTCCTCAGGGCTGTTGACTATGTGCCTGTCAACGAACGGCGTGTTCTGCTCGTCCATCCTGACGCCTGCACCGAGGTCGCCCGCCATGACCGACAGGTCCATCAGACCGATCGCGAAGTCGTAGTCAAATGCTTTCTGACCCTCGATGAACGCCTGTGCGAAAAGCTTCGGGTCGTGGCACCACTCACGGTACGTTATTCCGCCGTTGACGAGCTTCCTGTTGACACCACAAGCGATCGGGTACGTCGTAAGCCTGTCAGCCGGTGCGTTCGTCAACGCTGCCATAACTCTCTCAATGTGTGTCATCTCTGCCATGTTCAAGCCACCTCTTTCAGCCATGAGGCGCAGTCTTTCGCATCTGCGTCCCTGTGGTCCGCCCCTATCTCTTTCGCGAATTCGGGGGATGTCGGCGGCCCGCCTATGCAGACTTTGACATTCTTTCTGTAACCGCTCTCAACGAGTCCGTCAACGGCGGCCTTCATGCAGTCCATCGTAGGCGTCATAAGTGTGCTGAGCGCAACGGCGAAGAGTTTCTTCTCTTTTGCAAAGTCAACGATGGTCTGTGTCGGAACATCCTTTCCGAGGTCAGTAACGTCAAAACCGCTTGCGGTGAGCATCGTCTTGACTATGTTCTTTCCTATGTCGTGAACATCTCCCTCTACGACCGCAACCGCACATCTCTTCATGTCGGCCACCGCTGATTTCGGGATGGCCGGCAGGAGTATGTCAAGACCGGCGTACATTGTGTGCGCAGACATAAGCACCTGAGGCAGATAGACCTGGCGCGCCGCGTATTTGTCACCGACTATTGACATTCCTTTAACGAGTCCGTTGTTGATGGCATCAAGAGCATCGATCTTTGAGGTCAGGGCCTCATTGGCGCCCTCTTTGGCAAGATCCGGTTTGCCATTAACAACAGCGTCGCTCAATTTATTGAGTATTGCTTCTTTCGACAAATTTTTTCCTCCTTGTTGGGAAATGATATGCCCCCTACCGGGTGAAATATCTGAAAGATGCATCCACTGGTTCATATATAACCAAGTCAGATGGATGGATGGTAACTCCAAGTAATCGTTTTTAAGTGAAGCCTTTAACAGTGCACAAATTACCATCCACGACTTTCAAAAACGTGGTTAAAACATATTGAATGTTATGAAAAACGTGAATTTCAATGACGCGCCATAATGAGGGTATATTTAATATTTACTAACGCAATTTCACTAATAAATAAGGTATATTTCATATATCATTAGTGTTAATACAAATATGTTTAATTACATGAAATACCGATACTTTTACGGCCGATCATGGAGTTCGAAGAATATATAGTGGATTTGAATGCGGACTGCATATGCGGCTGCATGTTCGGAGACCGTTTTCACAAAATATACCATTTTCCGAACGATTACGGTGCGTCCGTTGTCTCCAATCCCAAAAAAGAAGGTTTTGCGGAAAAAGGTTACCGCATACTTCTCATAAGATTCAGCGGTCCTGCGGATTATAAGATAGTCACGGCACCCGTTTTCGATTCGAGCGTTCTCGAGTGCGACACATGGGAACAGACCGCAGGATCATTAAGAAAGATAAAAGAATTGTAATGATGATGCATTGCGCATCATTTTTTGTTTGCCGCGACGGCCGCATCGATGTATCTCTGCCAAACGGCCCCGATGTCAGGACGGGCGACGGTATCCATGACGTATTGTGCGAATTCGTCGCCGGTGGCGCCGCCGGACCTTCCGGTCATGACCTTCTTCTTTTCGAATTGGCAGCAGATGTCCAGCGCCATCTCCAATTTCTTTCCTTTTTCCGCTTCGTCCATATGGTTTAACATCAGAGCAACCGCTTTGATCATACTCGACGGATCGGCATACTGCGCTCTTCCTTCGTCGACCATCCTGGGCGCGGAACCGTGTATCGCCTCGAACATTGAGTATTTCATTCCCAGATTGGCCGAACCGGCGGTTCCGACACCTCCCTGTATCTGGGCGGCCTCGTCTGTAAGTATGTCCCCGTAAAGATTGGGAAGCACCATGACCTTGAAATCGCTCCTTCTGTACGGATCGATAAGTTTCGCTGTCATGATGTCGATGAACCAATCGTCCCATTTCACTTCGGGATAATCTTCGGCGACCTTTTCCGCTATCGTCAGGAACTTGCCGTCCGTTGTTTTCACAACGTTGGCTTTGGTTATGATCGAAACATAATTCAATCCGGTCTTTTTAGCATGCTCGAATCCGGCGCGTATTATCCTTTCCGTTCCCTGCGTCGTAGCAACACAGAAATCCATTGCAAGATCGTCGGTCACATCGATGCCGTCGCTTCCCAGGGCGTAGCTTCCCTCGGTGTTCTCTCTGAAGAACGTCCAGTTTATTCCCAATTCGGGAACGCTCACCGGTCTTACGTTCGCAAAGAGATCCAATTCTTTCCTCATAGCAACGTTCGCGCTCTCAATGTTAGGCCATGCTTCGCCCTTCTTCGGCGTTGTGGTAGGACCTTTGAGGATAAGATGACATTTCTTAAGTTCTTCAAGCGTATCGTCCGGGATGGCCTTCATGACCTCCGCCCTTCTTTCTATCGTAAGCCCGTCTATCGTCCGGACTTCGATATTACCGCTTTTGATCCTGTCCGCAAGAAGGCTTTCCATAACGATCCGTGCGGAATTGCATATGTACGGTCCGATCCCATCGCCTCCGCACACTCCGATAATGATCCTGTCCAATTTGGAAAAGTCTGTTGATCCTTTAGATGCTTTTATCCTTTCGACCCGTTCCAATTGTCTTTTAAGAAGTTCTCCGAAATATTCCTGAGCCTTCTTTATGGCTGCATCATTCACCATGTTGATACCTGAAGCATCCGTAATACGAACAAGTTTTAAAAGTGGCGGTCGTACGCAAGCTTCATAGACTCATTTCCGATAACAGGTTCATGCGTCCGGCCGGAGCAGTCCGCATAAACAAATACATAAGCGATTCAGGCCTGTGTTCAAGGCGCAAGGCAGATCTTATGATAAAAGACGGAAGAGTAACCGTTGACGGAATTACCGCAACGGAAGGCATGTATGTACGAAACGACCAGAATGTATGCGTTGACGGCAAAGCGCTTAACGGAAACATTGAGACCGTATTGATAGCGGTGAACAAACCGAAAGGGATCGTATGCACAACGGAAACTGCCGAAAAGGACAATATCGTGGATATGGTGAAACATCCGGAACGCATATATCCGATAGGGCGTCTGGACAAGGATTCCGAAGGCCTGATACTGATGACCAACAACGGCGATCTAGTGAACAGGATGATGCGCTCGAGATACGGTCACGAGAAAGAATACGTGGTCACAGTTCATAAACCGATAACGAAAACGTTCATCGAAAGGATGTCGTCCGGAGTTCCGGTACTCGGAACGGTAACAAAAAAATGTCATGCCGAACGAATCGGCAGCAGGAAGTTCAGAATAATACTTACGCAGGGGATGAACCGCCAGATAAGGAGGATGTGCGAATATCTCGGATTTGAGGTCGTTTCGCTGAAAAGAGTCCGCATACTGAACATCGAGCTCGGAAACCTCAGGGAAGGAGAATACCGCGATGTTTCGAAGGAAGAAAAGAGCGTACTGTTCAACCTTATAAAAAATTCAAAGGAATGAACGGCACGTAACTTAAGAAAGATTAAAAGACCGGCGATATTCTCTTCTTAAAGGTCAGTATTGAAAATATCCCGTCGCGGATGTGAGGATGAACAGAATGTACGTCAACGGACGCCTGAAGACAATCAAAGATAAGATGCCGCTGAACGAACTCCTTCTGCAGGAAGGACATGACATTGAGAGAGTGGCAGTTGAAAAGAACGGGAAGATAGTGCCCAGAAGTTCCTTTGGAACTGAGATGCTCTCCGATGATGATCGCATAGAGATAGTTTGCTTCGTAGGCGGAGGCTGATCTCAGGATGACGAACATCGATCCTCATCAGGTCAAAGAAAGATTCAGGGACGGGAAAGTGGCGGTAGCCGGTCTCGGAGGACTCGGATCGAACATCGCGGTCATGCTTGCCCGGTCCGGGGTCGGAAAACTCCTGCTGACGGATTTCGACAGAGTGGAGGAAAGCAATCTGAACAGACAGTATTACGACAGGTCCCATCTTGGAATGCTGAAGACGGATGCGCTCAAGACACAGATAAACAAGATCAATCCGTCGGTGGACGTTGAAACATGCGCCGCCAAGGTGACGGAGGAGAACGTCCGCGAGATATTCAAGAATTATTCCATCGTATGCGAGGCGTTCGACGATCCGAAGTACAAGGCGATACTGGTGAACGCTTTGCTTGACGGACAGAGAAAGATCATTGCGGCATCGGGAATGGCCGGGTTCGGAAGCGCAAATAAGATTAAAACGAAGCACACATTCAAGGACATGTACATATGCGGCGACTCGGAACCTGCGGCGCCCGGAGGGAGTTTCATGGCCCCGAGGGTCGCCGTATGCGCGGGGCATCAGGCCAATATGGTCCTGAGGCTTCTGCTGAACATAGAGGAAGAGTAACATGAAGGACACTTTGAAAATCGGCGGCAGGGAGTTCCGGTCAAGGTTCATATTGGGATCCGGTAAATTTTCCCTTGAGATCATGAATGCGGTCATAGAGAACGGCGGTGCGGAAATGGTAACGCTGGCACTCAGGCGCGCGAACGCCGGGAAGGAGAATATATTGGATCACATACCGAAAGGCATAACGCTTCTGCCGAACACATCCGGAGCGAGGAACGCTCAGGAGGCGGTGCGCATAGCAAGACTCGCGAAGGAACTCGGATGCGGGGATTTTGTGAAAGTGGAAGTGATAAACGATTCAAAATATCTTCTTCCTGACAACTATGAAACGATAAAGGCCACCGAGATATTATCGAAAGAAGGATTCGTCGTAATGCCGTACATGTACCCGGACCTCATAGCCGCAAGGCGGCTGGCGGATGCGGGAGCGGCCGCAGTGATGCCGCTGGGCGCCCCGATAGGCAGCAACAAAGGTCTTTTGACAAGAGACTTCGTCAAAATAATGGTAGACGAGATAGACCTTCCGATAATTGTTGATGCAGGCATCGGCAGACCGTCTCAGGCATGCGAAGCGATGGAAATGGGAGTTTCGGCAGTAATGGCGAACACTGCGATCGCAACCGCAGGCAACGTCGGAGTGATGGCAAGCGCATTCAAACTTGCCATAGAGGCGGGAAGGAAAGCATGGCTCGCCGGACTGGGAAGAGTATTGGAACACGAAGGGGAAGCGTCAAGCCCGCTGACCGGATTCCTGGAGGATTGACGTGGAAGACCACATGCTTTACATGGAGAACATGGAGATCATAGATTCGAACATCATGGATAAGGTGCTGGAAAAGACCGAAAGATATGATCCCGGCAGGTTCACGGAGGACGACGTCAGGAAAGCGATACGCAAAGATATCCTAACGTTGGAGGATTACGGCGCTCTTCTTTCTCCGGCGGCGGACGGTCTTTTGGAAGACATAGCAAGGAAAGCAAAGAGTGAAACAAGAAAACAGTTCGGGAATTCCGTGAGCATATTCACGCCGCTGTACATATCGAACCATTGCAGCAACGGATGCGCATACTGCGGCTTCAGCGTCAACAACAAAATATTGCGGGGAAAACTGTCCTACGAAGAGATAGACAGGGAATTGAAAGCAATATCCGAGACCGGACTGGAGGAAGTGATGATACTTACTGGTGAGTCAAGAGACCGGTCGAGCGTGGAATACATAGGCGAAGCGGTAAAACTTGCGAAGAAATATTTTTCCACGATAGGTGTCGAAGTGTATCCGCTGAACACGGATGAGTATTCTTACATTAACACATGCGGCGCGGACTTCGTCAGCATATATCAGGAAACCTATGATACGGATGCGTACAGACTATACCATCCGAGCGGACCTAAACGAGTATATCCGTACCGTTTCCACGCTCAGGAGAGAGCGATAAGAGGAGGGATGAGAGGCGTCAGTTTCGGATCGCTGCTGGGCTTGGGAGATTTCAGGAAGGACGCGTTCTCCACCGGCGTGCATGCTTACTATCTGCAGCAGAAGTATCCTCATGCGGAGATATCATATTCCGTTCCGAGGATAAGATCATCGGCGAACGACGGTAATTTCACGATCAAGAACGATATACGCGAGAAGCAGCTTCTGCAGGTGCTCATGGCATACAGGATATTCATGCCCTTTGCGTCCATAACGATATCCACAAGGGAAAGAGCAGGATTCAGGGATAACATCATAGGGCTGGCAGCAAACAAGATATCGGCCGGCGTAAAGGTGGGCGTCGGCGGACATGACGGAGAAAAGAAAGGCGACGAACAGTTTGACATATCGGATATAAGGGATGTTTCACAAGTGCATGAGATGATACTGAACCGAGGTTTACAGCCCGTTTACACTGATTACATAAGGATGATGTGAACATGCAGCCGAATCTGACGTTATATCTGGTAACGGACAGCACCAACATACCGGAGGACAGATTTCTGAAGATAATTGAACAGGCGTGCAGCGGAGGCGTGACGATCGTCCAGCTGAGGGAAAAGGAAAAGGACGGCAAAGAATATCTGGAACTTGCGGAAAAAGTGAAAAGGATAACAGACCGATACGATATACCGCTGATAATAGACGACCGCGCGGATATAGCAATGGCGGCGGATGCTTCAGGGGTCCACGTAGGACAGAGCGACATTCCCGTGCGTCATGTGCGCAGACTCTTAGGCAATGAAAAGATAATAGGAGCAAGCGCAAAGACGGCGGAACAGGGAATGACCGCAAAGAAGGAAGGCGCGGATTATCTGGGCGTCGGAGCAATTTACCCGACCACAACGAAAGTTATCACGAAGGTCACGGAAATTTCAACGCTTAACGAAATAGCGTTAAGAACGGAATTACCGACCGTCGCCATAGGCGGATTGAATGGTTCCAATATGCACGTGCTGTACGAAAGCAGAGCAAACGGCATAGCGGTGGTCTCGGCGATAATGAAAAGCGATGATCCGCAAGAGACCGCAAGGTCTCTGAAAGAACAAGTACTCAAAAATTTCAGATCAAAACGGTCCGAGTAAGTGCAATGCGATAATAAAAGGCGAATACACGACTGCCGAAAAAATGGTAATCTCCTTTGGGTCATCATCGGTATCAGTTGAAAGAGCGATCGTCAAACTCAAAGATATGGGCCTTATCCGAAGGGTCGGAGGCGACAAGAAAGGAAAATGGGAATTGATTCGGCAGTCATAGAGTGCAGATATTCATTCATCCTATGAGGAAGTAAATGAGGAAGTAGATGAGGAAGTAAATGAGGAAGTAAAAGGCTCTCAGATGCCCCGTAAATGTCCGGTAAAATCCAATAGCAATTTCTTCTAGAGTTTGTTCCTCTGTTGAAAAGTGCGACTTATCCTGTATTTGAACCATGTCCGTAAATAGCTTACGCTGAACAATCTCCGCATCCCGTCTCACCGTCATGGGGCAGGAATATCTCAATTTCCTCAGGCG
>Ga0123352_10006404_pt1 | contig 18005 bp, 12 predicted proteins | sample TergutLab28metaG_FD_89700 | JGI IMG/M metagenome (GOLD analysis project Ga0123352, IMG submission 89700) | Labiotermes labralis P1 segment gut microbial communities from Petit-Saut dam, French Guiana - Lab288 P1 | ecosystem: Host-associated > Arthropoda: Insects > Digestive system > Gut ... | reverse complement strand
TGCTGATGCTCGCGGCCTGCTCCTCCGGCTCCTCCCACGCCGACGGCCCGCCCAGCGCCTCCCCCACGGCGCTGTCCTCGCTCGCCGGCCACGCACCGCTCACCGTCCAGCAGTTGACCAGGGCCCTGGTCACCGACAGCGACCTGCCCGGCTGGGTGGTCGAGCAGTCCTCGTCGTCCGACGGCGTCCAGACCACCGCCCCCGAGGAGTTCAACCCCGACGACCTCTCCGCGCAGGATCCGTCCGGCGGGCAGGCGGTGCTCACCGCCGACCGGCCCGGCTGCCAGCCGCTCGCCGACGTGGCCAGCACGAAGCCGGCGATCCACCGCATGGCCTCGGTGGGCGCCGAGTTCGCGCCCAGGCCGTCGTCCGGCTCCGGCGGCGCGGGCTCGTCGAAGGGTTCCTCCGTCGTGCCGGCCAGCGTCAACCAGATGCTCGTCGCCAGCCACGCGCCCGGCGACGCCCGGAAGGTGATGGCGTCGCTGACGGCCGCGCTCGCCACCTGCACGCGGTTCGTCGCCACCGGCGGCGACGGGGTGCGGACGCCGTTCACCATCGCCCGCGGCCCGGCCGTGGCGGTCGGCGACGAGGCGGTGACCTATGTGATGACCGACACCTCCGACCAGAAGACCGGCGCGGCCCTGGTGACGGTCGTCCGCACCGGCGACACCATCACCTCGTACCTGTCGACGCGGTCCAAGGGCGGGGCGGGCGCCGTGCCGCTGGCGGTCGCGCGCAAGCAGGACGCCAAGCTGCGGGCCGCGCTGGCCGCCCGGCGGTGACCGCCGGGCCGTGAGGGCCGTGACCGCTGTGACCGCCGCGGCAACCTCGGCGGCCGCCCCGGTCCTGAGCCGGGGCGGCCGCCGTGACCGTTTCGTGAGCAGTGCCACCCGGGGTGGGGCGTGCCCGGTGCCGTAAAGTCGCGCGGCAGCGGGCCGTCCGCCCGCGAACGCCCGCGCCGGGACGCGGGGCCCCGGCCGCCGGGACGGACACGACACTTGGGGAACGGAACGATGCGGATACGTGCACGCAGTCGCCTACTCGCCGGTAGTGGCCGGACGGCCGCCGCGGCCGCCGCCCTGGTGCCCGCGCTCGCCCTGACCGCGGCGTGCGGCGGGGGCGGCGGCGGGAAGGACGCCGCGCCCACCCCGCAGGGCGTACGGGCGTCCGGCGCGGTCTCCACCGCGAAGCTCACCCAGGCGCTGCTCACCTCCAAGGACGTGTCCGACGTCCAGGTGCTGCCCGCCGGCACCAAGGAGCAACTGCTCGGCGATCGGCAGCAGACCGACCACCCCGCGTGCCAGGCGGTCGCCGACCAGTGGAGCAGCCGGCCCGCGCACCCCCGGCAGGTCTACGTCGGCGCGATGCTCACCGACACCGCCGCCAAGGACAAGAACGCCAAGACGATCAGCCTCTCGGTCGTCGCCTCCTACACCGCGGGCGAGGCCGAGCAGGTCCTCGACGACCTGACCACCTCGCTGAAGACCTGCACCTCGTACTCCTCCACCCGCAACGGCACCACCACGACGTACGCCGTGAAGGCCGTGCCGAACACCGCGACCTACGGCGACCAGCAGGCGACGTACACCATCGGCGACAGCAAGGCCGGCCCCTCGGGCGCGGTGCTGGTGACGGTCATCCGGGTCGGCGACGCCACCGCCGCGTACGAGACGCTGCGCGCCGACCACAAGCCCGCCACCCTGCGCTCCGCGATCCCGCTCGCGCAGGTCGCGAAGCTGCGCAAGGCCGCCAAGGGCAGCTGACGGGAAGTGGCGCCCCGCGCCCGCCGGGCGGGGACCGGGGAGGTCAGGAACCTTGCCACACCCCCTAGGCTGTGGTCATCAGCCAGACGCAGCAGGGGGCAACCGCCATGACAACAGGCCGGCAAGGGCTGGGAGCACCTCCCGGGCCCGGAGCCGCGGAGCACTCCGCGCCACCGAACGCGGCCTATTCAGGACAGGTCGTGCACTTCCCCGACCCGGTCCGCGCGGCCAAGTACCCGCAGGGCGTGTGGGTCGACGACCGCGGCTACCCCGACTTCTCGCCGTACGCGCGTGCCGCCGCCGAGATCGCCGAGCCCCCGGAGGGCTTCGGCGTCGACGAACTGCGCCTGACCGACCACGTGTCGGCGAACGCGGCGCAGCACGCCGCCGGCCACGAGCTGTGGGCCAACCTGCCGGGCGTGGCCACCCCGCACGGCTGGACCTGGCACCACGTGTGCGGCACGCGCCGCGTCGAGCTGATCCCGGTCGAGGTCAAGGCGCTGCTGCGGCACCACGGCGGCCTGGCGACGTCGTCCGCCGACCACGCCAAGCGCGGCACCCGCCCCCTGCAGGAGACCCGCCCGGTGCACTTCGGCCTGCCCAAGGACGCGGTCACGGTGACGGAGCAGCAGGTGCGCGACGTCGAGGAGGATCTGGGCTACCGGCTCCCCGGCGCCTACCGCACCTTCCTGAAGGCGGCCGGCGGCTGCGCGCCCAACGGCGTGGCGCTCGACGCCGATCTGGGCCTGCTGGTCGACCAGCCGTTCTTCACGGTGCGCGAGGACGCGGCGGTCAACGACCTGGTCTACGTGAACAAGTGCCTGCGCGACCACCTGACGAAGGACTACCTGGCGATCGGCTACGTCCAGGGGGGCGTGCTGGCCGTCAAGGTCAAGGGCGAGCAGAACGGTTCGGTCTGGCTCTGCGCCTACGACGACGTGCGCGACGGCGACCGCTGGGACAGCCCGGCGGAGCGCGTCGCCGACCTGCTGCTGCCGTGCGGCGACTCGTTCGACGAGTTCCTGATGCGGCTCGCCGGCAACCCGCCGGAGCTGGAGACGGTGGCGAACCTGATGGTGGACGGCGGTTTCGCGACCGCCGTCCCGGTGGAGGGGTGAGGCCGCAGATGGTGACCTTCGCACAGGCGCAGGAGCGCGCCGAGCGCTGGATCAACGGCGACGTCCCGTCGTACCAGGCCCGGGAGGTCCGGGTCCGCGAGTTCGACCTGGGCTTCGTGGTGTGGTCCGAGACGCGGGAGGGCGGGCCGCTCACCGACGACGGCCTGGTCCGCGTCATCATCGCCCGCGACAGCGGCGAGGCCACGCTCTGGCCCGCCCTGCCCATCGGCGAACTCATCCGCCGCTACGAGGAGGAGTACGGCGCCGTGCCGGACGACGCGGCACCGGAGCCGCCGCAGCGCATCGACCTGGAGGCCACGTCCTTCCTGCTGAGCCCGCCCCAGTGGCTCCAGGAAGCGGCCGACCGCATGGGCATCCCGGACCGCCGCTCCTCCGCCTCCGGCGCGGGCGCGCGGGACTCCGGTCAGGACGCGGGTGCTTCGTCCGGCGATGTCGACCACTCCCGGCGCACCGACTCCCCCGCGGCGGAGGGCAGTTCACCCGACGCCGCGGCCGGCACGCCGTCCGGCGGCATCGACTACCGCCGCCACGCCGAGGCCCCAGCGCCCGCCGCGGGCGCTTCGTCCGGCGGCATCGACTACGTCCGGCGCACCGACTCCCCGGCGGATGAAGGCAGTTCACCCGACGCCGCGGCCGGCTCCCCGTCCGGCGGCATCGACTACCGCCGCCACGCCGAGGCCCCAGCGCCCGCCGCGGGCGAGAGCGCCGGGGGCGCGGACGCGGGCTGGGCCGGGAAGACCATCAGCGACACCGGTGAGGGGCAGTCCGTCGCGGTGCCCGCCACCGTGTTCGCGCCGCCGATCAGCCAGTCCGACGACCCGCCGGAGGCGCCCAAGATCGCGTCCGAGGCGCGGACCGAGCTGATGCCCGCCGGCAGCGCGCTGCCGAAGACGATGATCGCGCCCGCCGAGCAGGCGCCCCCTCCGATGCCGCACCAGGGCCCGCCCGCCCCGGGCGTGCCGAACCCCGCCGTTCCCGGCCCCGGGATGCCCAACCCCGGCGTGCCGAACCCGGGCGTGCCGCACACCATGGGCGGTTCGCCGTACCCGCCGCCGGGCGGGCCGGCCGTGCCGCTGCCGCCGCCGGCCGCCGGGCAGCAGCCCGCTCCGTCGTCGGGCGCCGCGGACTTCGCCGGCCTGGAGTCGGCCAGGGCGGTCCCGGGCAGCGTGCCGCCGCCCGCCGGGGCGCCGGAGCGCTCCCCCGACGCGCCGCCCCCGCCCGCCGAGGGCAACCCGGCGTACGCCGCCACCATGCTCGCCCCGAGCGGGCCGAACGCCAGCATGGGCGGGCCCGTTCCCCCGCCGCCGGGGCCCGGCGCGGGCACTCCCCCGCCGCCGCCCGGCCCCGGCGCGGGCACCCCGCCCGGCGACCCGCACTACGCCGCCACCATGCTCGCCAGCCCCGGCGGACCCCCGCCCCCGCCTCCCGGCCCCGGCGCAGGCACTCCCCCGCCGCCGCCCGGCCCGGGTGCCGGCACCCCACCGCCCGGCGACCCGCACTACGCCGCCACCATGCTCGCCGGCCCCGGCGGACCCCCGCCCGGACCCGGTGCGGGCGCTCCCCCGCCGCCCCCGCCCCCGCCGGGCGCCGGCACCCCGCCGCCCGCTCCGGCGTACGGGTACCCGCAGGGCGCTGCCGCCGTGCCGACGGTCGGCCCCGGCTACATGGCGGTGCTGCGCTACCGCGGCCAGGACGGCAGCGAGCAGCAGCTCATCCGCCGTTCCGCGCCGGGCACCCCGCACCCGGAGTGGCAGATCCTGCACGAGCTGCGCTCGATGAACGTCCGCCCGGAGCAGGTGCTGGAGCTGCACACCGAGTTGGAGTCCTGCGACCTGCCCGGCGGGTACTGCGCGCGGATGGTCCGCGAGACCTGGCCGCAGGTGCGGATCAGCCACACCGCGCCGTACGGCCGGGAACACGCGGGCCGCCGCCAGGGCGTGCAGCACTTGCTGACGCACCAGGGCGAGCTGCACCAGGTGGCGGGCGCGCCCGCCCGGCCCCAGCCGCAGCGCGTGCCGATGCCGGACGCGCACACCGTGATGCGGGTGCCGCCGGTCGGCCTGGACGTGATCGGCCAGGAACTGGCCGGCGCGTTCGGCCCGCAGGCAGTGTTCCGCTTCGACCAGCGCGCGGTCTCCCGGGCCGGCGTGCCGGACATCGTCGCGCAGACGCTGATGTGGGCCGGGCTGCCGGTGGACTTCGGGCCGTTCTTCTGGGCGCAGGCCCAGCCGGGGCAGCCGGTGCCGACGCTCGCCGAACTCGCCGCGCAGCGCGGGGTGCAGCCGGCGTCCGACGCCGGCTCGTACCTGGTCATGGGCAACGACTTCGGCCGCCAGCTGTGCGTGCAGTACGGCACGGCGCACATCGTCGCGGTGCCGCTGGAGGGCGGGCCGGGCGGAGCGCCCGCGCTGGCACCGCAGTTCGTCAACTCCAGCCTGCCGGAGTTCGCCCGCTGCCTCGCGCTGCTCGGCCGGATGTGGCGGCTGCGCCTCGGGCTGACCCCGGACCAGGCCGGCCGCTGGACGGTCGACTTCCAGGCGCAGTTGGCCGCGCAGGACCCCGCGGCGATCGCCTCGCCGGACAACTGGTGGTCGGTGCTCGTCGAGCAGATGTGGGACGGGCTGCTGTAACGCGGCGGCGGGCTGCCGCAACCGCCGGGCGCGCGGCGGCCGGTCGTAGGGCCGGGTGGAGGAACGCCTCCACCCGGCCCTTTCATCTCGCGTGCCCGGTGCGCCGCTTGTGCGGGTACGCCGCCACGTGCGGCTTCGTCGAGGTACGGGTAGCTCTCCATGTACGGCGCGTCGCCGGGTAGGAGAAGGGCCGGAGTGTCGCAGCCCGTACAATTCGGGCATAAGCGAAAAATGGTGCACAGCGCGCGGCCACGCGGCCATGACTCGGACCGGCCCGACGGCGAGGGGCAGACGGCATGAGCAGTAACACGACGACCACACCGGGTGCGGCACAGGGACGGTTCGACACGGTCCGCGGTCGCGGGTACCGGCCCGATCAGGTGGACCGCTTCCTGGACGAGCTGTCCGAGGACCGGGACGCCGCGTGGGAGCGCGCGGCCCGCCTGACCGTGCTGGCCAACGAGATGGACGCGGAGTGCACGGCGCTGCGGCAGCAGGTGGACGCCCTCGCCGCGTCCGCGTACGACTCGCTCGGCGCCGGTGCGGTGGACCTGCTGCGGCTGGTGGAGGAGGAGGCCCAGGCGGTACGGGACCGGGCCGAGGTCGAGGCGCAGTACGCCAGGGACGCCGCGGACACCGCGCGCCGCACCCTTCAGGACGAGGCCCGCGCGGCCGCGTCGGCGCGGCTGGCCGCGGCGGAGGACCAGGCGCAGGCCGTCATGGACGAGGCGTGCGGCCGGGCCGCGGAGATCCTCGGGGAGGCCCGCACGGAGGCCGACGCGGTCCGCGGCGAGGCGACCGCGGCGATGGAGGCCGTACAGGCCCAGCTCGGGCAGGAGAACGCGGACGCGGACAAGGCGCGGCAGGAGCGGCTCGACGTGCTGGAGCACGAACTGGCCGAGCGCGAGGCGGGCGTGGACAGCCGGCTCGCCGACCTGCTCGCCGACGCCGAGCGGCGGCTGGAGGAGGCGCACCGGGAGCGGGCGGAGGCGGAGGAGGCGCTGCGGTCGCAGCAGGCCGACGCCGAGGACCGCGCCACGGCGCTGCTGGCCCAGGCCCGGCTGCACGAGGAGCGGGTGCGGCGGGACGCGGAGCGCACCCTGCGCGAGCACGAGGAGCACCGCGAGGAGATCCGGTCGCACCTGGCCCACATCCGCGCGACGCTGGCCGCACTCACCGGCCGCGAGCCCCCCTGACCCGCCCCCCGACCGGTTGCCGCCCACGCCCGCCGCGCTCACCGGCCGCGAGCCGTCCTGACCCCTCCCCCCGGCCGGTTGCCGCCCACGCCGGCCGCACGCACCGGCCGCGAGCCCTCCTGATCCGTCCCCCGGCCGGTTGCCGGGCGGGCGCCGCGGTCAGGCGGAAGCGGGCAGCGGGATCATCGCCGAGACCCGGAAGCCGCCCTCGGGGGTGGGTCCCGCGGCGAAGCCGCCGCCGTGCGCCGTGACGCGTTCGCGCATGCCGACCAGGCCGTGGCCGCCGCTGGGCAGCCGGGTGGCCGCGGAACCGTCCGAGGGGCCGTTGGTGATCAGCACCGCGACCTCGGCCTCGCGGTAGGCGAGCAGCACCCGCGCCTTCGCCCCGGCCGCGTGCTTGTGCACGTTGGTCAGCGCCTCCTGCACCACCCGGTACACCGTCGCCTCGATCCGGGCGCCGCACGGCCGCGACTCGCCCTCGACGGCCAGCTCGACGCCCATCCCGGCCGCCGCGGACTCCTCCACCAGCTCCGCCAGCCGCTCCAGGCTCGGGCCCTCGTCCTCCTCGTCGGGCACGGCCGGGGCGACCCTCGTTCCGGGAGCCGCCGTGACGGGTGCGGCCGGTGCCACGGGCTCCGACGCGGTGCGCAGCACCCCGAGCATCTGCCGCAGCTCGGTCAGCGCCTGGCGTCCCATGTCACCGAGCAGCTCGGCGCTCGCGGACGCCTTCTGCGGGTCCTTCAGCGCGACCGCCTTGAGCGCGGCCGCGTGCACCACCATCAGGCTGACCCGGTGGGCGACCACGTCGTGCATCTCGCGGGCGATCCGGGTGCGCTCGTCCGCACGGGCCCGCTCGGCCCGCTCCAGCGCCTTCTCCGCGAGCAGTTCCAGTTCCCGCTCCAGGCCGTCGGCGCGCTCCCGCAGGCTCTCCACCAGCCGCCGCCTGGCCCTGGCGTACAGGCCCAGCAGCACCGGCGGGGCGGTCAGGCCCAGCGCCACCAGGGCGGACACGATCAGCGTCACGAGCAGCGACATCGACTCGGTGCCGGAGTCGTGCATGCTGTCCTGGAAATTGAGGAAGGCGACCAGCAGGGTGCCGAAGCCGTTCATCGAGGCGAGCGCGACGGTGATCCGCCGCGGCACCTCGGAGGCGGCCAGCGTGTACAGGCCGACCAGGGACAGCAGGAAGCCCATCTGCGCCGGGCTGACCGCGATGCCGACCAGCACCACCGCCACCGGCCAGCGCCGGCGCAGCAGCAGCACCGCGCCGACGAGCATGCCGAAGAGCGCGCCGAGCGTGGTCGCGATGCCGGTCTTCTGGGCGAAGGTGGCGCCCTCGAAGGCGCACTCCAGTGCGGAGACCGCCGCGAGTGCCGCGTCGAGGGCGAAGCTGCGCCGCCTCGCCCACCACCACCAGCCGGACCCGGGCCGTCCTCCTGCCCCGTCGTCCGGTACGTGCGCCCCCGTCGTACTCATGACGTCCAGCCTAAGGGTGCGCCGCCCGGGCGGACCGGCCCTGTCCCGGTGTCCGGAAGGTGGGCGGCCCGTCTCGGCCTGAGGACCGCCACCTATCCTGGTGGAGTCGGACAGCGCGGTCCGTGAGCACTCCGGTGCTCCGAAACATCCCGTCCACCACCTGCACAAGGAGCCGCACCTGTGAGCAGTGCCGACACGCCCCCGGACAGCAGCACCGCCCTACGGGCCGACATCCGACGCCTGGGTGACCTGCTGGGCGGCACCCTGGTCCGGCAGGAGGGCCAGGACCTCCTCGACCTCGTGGAGAAGGTGCGGGCGCTGACCCGCAGCGACGGCGAGGCCGCCGCGACCCTGCTCGGCGACACGGACCTGGAGACCGCCGCCAAGCTGGTGCGCGCCTTCTCGACCTACTTCCACCTGGCGAACGTCACCGAGCAGGTCCACCGCGGCCGCGACCTGCGGGTCCGGCGCGCCGAGGAGGGCGGCCTGCTCGCCCAGACCGCCGACCTGCTCAAGGACGGCGACCCCGCGCACGTGCGCGACAGCGTCAAGAACCTCAACGTCCGCCCCGTCTTCACCGCCCACCCGACCGAGGCGGCCCGCCGCTCGGTGCTGAACAAGCTGCGCCGCATCGCCGAGCTGCTGGAGGAGAGCGAGGGCGCGTCCGCGCCGGGCACCGCCGACCGGCGCCGGGCGGACCTGCGGCTGGCCGAGAACATCGACCTGCTGTGGCAGACCGACGAGCTGCGGGTGGTGCGGCCCGAGCCCGCCGACGAGGCGCGCAACGCCATCTACTACCTGGACGAGCTGCACGCCGGGGCGGTCGGCGACGTGCTGGAGGACCTGGCCGCCGAGCTGGAGCGGGTCGGCTTCCCGCTGCCGGCGCAGACCCGCCCGCTGACCTTCGGCACCTGGATCGGCGGCGACCGCGACGGCAACCCGAACGTCACCCCGCAGGTCACCTGGGACGTGCTGATCCTCCAGCACGAGCACGGGATCACCGACGCCCTGGACCTCGTCGACTTCCTGCGCGGCGCGCTGTCGAACTCCATCCGCAACTCCGGCGCCAGCCAGGAGCTGCTGGACTCGCTCTCCGACGACCTGGTCGCGCTGCCCGAGATCAGCCCGCGTTACAAGCGGCTGAACGCCGAGGAGCCCTACCGGCTCAAGGCAACCTGCATCCGGCAGAAGCTCGTCAACACCCGGGAGCGGCTCGCCGGGGGCACTCCGCACGTCCCCGGCCGCGACTACCTGGGCACCGCCGGGCTGCTGAAGGACCTCCAGCTGATCCAGGACTCGCTGCGGGCGCACCGCGGCGGCCTGATCGCCGAGGGCCGCCTGGACCGGGCGATCCGCACCCTGTCGGCGTTCGGCCTGCAGCTGGCCACGATGGACGTGCGCGAGCACGCCGAGGCGCACCACCACGCGCTCGGCCAGCTCTTCGACCGGCTCGGCGAGGAGTCCTGGCGGTACGCCGACATGCCGCGCGACTACCGCAGGAAGCTGCTGGCCAAGGAGCTGCGGTCGCGCCGGCCGCTGGCGCCGACGCCGGCCCCGCTGGACGCGGCCGGCGCGAAGACGCTGGGGGTGTTCCACACCGTCAGCGAGGCGTTCGAGCGCTTCGGGCCCGAGGTGATGGAGTCCTACATCATCTCGATGTGCCTGGGCTCCGACGACGTGTTCGCGGCCGCGGTGCTGGCCCGCGAGGCGGGGCTGATCGACCTGCACGCGGGTGTCGCCAAGATCGGCATCGTGCCGCTGCTGGAGACCACCGACGAGCTGCGGATCGCGGACAAGCTGCTGGACGAGATGCTCTCCGACCCCTCCTACCGGCGGCTGGTGTCGCTGCGCGGGGACGTGCAGGAGGTCATGCTCGGCTACTCCGACTCCTCGAAGTTCGGCGGCATCACCACCTCGCAGTGGGAGATCCACCGGGCGCAGCGCCGGCTGCGCGACGTGGCGCACCGGCACGGGGTACGGCTGCGGCTGTTCCACGGCCGCGGCGGCACCGTGGGCCGCGGCGGCGGCCCCTCGCACACCGCGATCCTCGCCCAGCCGTGGGGCACGCTGGAGGGCGAGATCAAGGTGACCGAGCAGGGCGAGGTCATCTCGGACAAGTACCTGATCCCGTCGCTGGCCCGGGAGAACCTGGAGCTGACGGTCGCGGCGACGCTCCAGGCGTCGGCGCTGCACACCTCGCCGCGGCAGTCCGACGAGGCGCTGGCCCGCTGGGACGCGGCGATGGACATCGTCTCCGAGGCGGCCCACTCCGCGTACCGGGAGCTGGTGGAGGACCCGGACCTGCCGCCGTACTTCTTCGCCTCCACGCCGGTCGACCAGCTCGGCGAGCTGCACCTGGGCTCGCGCCCCTCGCGCCGCCCGGACTCCGGTGCCGGCCTGGACGGGCTGCGTGCCATCCCGTGGGTGTTCGGCTGGACGCAGTCGCGGCAGATCGTGCCCGGCTGGTACGGCGTCGGGTCGGGCCTGAAGGCGGCCCGCGAGGCCGGCCTGGACGCGGTGATCGACGAGGCGTTCGGGCAGTGGCACTTCTTCCGCAACTTCCTGTCCAACGTCGAGATGACGCTGGCCAAGACGGACCTGCGGATCGCCCGGCACTACGTGGACACCCTGGTGCCGGACGAGCTGAAGCACGTGTTCGCCGCGATCGAGGCCGAGCACGACCTGACCGTGCAGGAGGTGCTGCGGATCACCGGGGAGAGCGAACTGCTCGCCGGCAGCCCGGTGCTGGCGCAGACGTTCCGGATCCGCGACCAGTACCTGGACCCGATCTCCTACCTCCAGGTGACGCTGCTGGCCCGGCAGCGGGCGGCCGCGGCCGCGGGCGAGACGCCCGATCCGCTGCTGTCGCGGGCGCTGCTGCTGACCGTCAACGGCGTGGCCGCGGGTCTGCGCAACACCGGCTGACCGCAGCCCGGCGCCCGGTCCCCGGGCGCCACCGCAAGAGCTGACGCCCGGCAGGCGATGCGCCTGCCGGGCGTCAGCTCTTGCGGTGGCCGATCAGCCGCGGGTGCGGTTCCAGCCCCGACAGGCCGTTCCAGGAGAGGTTGACCAGGTGGGCGACGACCTCGGCCTTGCCGGGGCGCTGCGCGTCGAGCCACCACTGGCCGGTGAGCGCCACCATGCCGACCAGCGCCTGGGCGTAGAGCGACGCGAGCTTGGCGTCGAAGCCGCGCTGGGTGAACTCGTGGCCGAGGATGTCCTCGACCTGGGTGGCGATGTCGCTGATCAGCGAGGCGAAGGTGCCGGTCGACTGGGCGACCGGCGAGTCCCGGACCAGGATCCGGAAGCCGTCGGTGTACTGCTCGATGTAGTCGAGGAGGGCGAACGCGGCCTGTTCGAGGAGTTCCCTGGGATGGCCGCCGGTCAGCGCACCGGTGACCATGTCCAGCAGGCGGCGCATCTCCCGGTCCACGACGACGGCGTACAGCCCTTCCTTGCCGCCGAAGTGCTCGTAGACCACCGGCTTGGACACGCCGGCGGTGTGGGCGATCTCCTCGACCGAGGTGCCCTCGTACCCGCGTTCCGCGAAGAGCACCCGGCCCACGTCGAGCAGTTGCTCGCGCCGCTCCTTGCCGGTCATGCGGACCCGTCGCGCGCGTCGCGCCGACGGGCCCGCGGTGCTTCTGGCCGTCCCCCGTGCGTTGCTGCCGTCGCTCACCGGTCCATCATGCCGCCTGGCGCACGCTGTCCTTGCGACGGGACTCGATCCGTTCGGCACTCGGCCAGCGCACGTCGGTGGCCCAGCCGGCCATCTCCATCCAGCGGATGATGCGGGCGCTGGAGTCGATCTGCCCGCGCAGCACGCCGTGCCGGGCGCAGGTGGGGTCGGCGTGGTGCAGGTTGTGCCACGACTCGCCGCAGGACAGCACCGCCAGCCACCACACGTTGCCGGACCGGTCGCGGGACTTGAACGGCCGCTTGCCGACCGCGTGGCAGATGGAGTTGATGGACCAGGTGACGTGGTGCAGCAGCGCCACCCGCACCAGCGATCCCCAGAAGAACGCGGTGAACGCGCCGTACCAGGACATGGTGGCCAGGCCGCCGATCAGCGGCGGGAGCAGCAGCGAGATCGCGGTCCACAGCCAGAAGTCGCGGGAGATGCGGCGGATCGCCGGGTCCTTGATCAGGTCGGGCGCGTACTTCTGCTGCGGGGTCTGCTCCTCGTCGAAGAGCCAGCCCATGTGCGCCCACCACAGGCCCTTCATCAGGGCGGGCAGCGTCTCGCCGTAGCGCCACGGGCTGTGCGGGTCGCCCTCGGCGTCGCTGAACCTGTGGTGCCTGCGGTGGTCGGCGACCCAGCGCACGATCGGCCCCTCGACGGCCATCGAGCCGGCGATGGCGAGCGCGATCTTCAGCGGCCGGTTGGCCTTGAACGAGCTGTGCGTGAAGTGCCGGTGGAAGCCGACGGTGATGCCGTGGCAGCCGAGGAAGTACATGCCGATCATCAGGCCCAGGTCGAGCCAGCTCATCCCCCGGCCCCAGGCCAGCGGGATGGCCGCGACCAGGGCGACGAACGGGATGCAGATGAAGAGGAGCAGGGCGATCTGCTCGATCGACCGCTTGTTCTCGCCGCCGCGGGTGGCACTCGGCTGCGGCTCCTGTCCTGAGGGCCCGGGATCCCGGGACTCGGTGATCACGTCCGTCTGTGTGGTCATGTCTGTCCCTTTGTCGGCTGAGGTGAGAGCTGCTGATGGCGTAAGCGCACGGAACCTACGGCTCCGTAAGTATTGCAGCGGCGCGCGTCAGGGCAACAGGACCACACGAGTAAGGCTCGCCTTCGCTGCGTCCTCCGCCCCTGCCCGCCGCATGTCTACCCCGGATCGGCGTCGCGTCCACCCCCGCCGGTACGGCATGATGGGGACGGCCTGCTCGACGGGGTCCGACAGCGGTCCCGGGATGTCGAGTTGATCCGCCGTGGTGTAATTGGCAGCACTGGGGCTTTTGGTGCCTTAAGTCCGGGTTCGAGTCCTGGCGGCGGAGCAGTCGAGGTGGCCTGCGAGGCCACCGGGAACGCCGGGGGCGGCCCGTCGGTATCCTGCGGGTGTCCAGCACCCGAAGCCGAGGAGTCTCCCCCGTGAGCCCGAATCGTCCGGCTGCCGTCGTCATCCTCGCCGCGGGTGAGGGCACCCGCATGAAGTCGGCCACCCCCAAAGTCCTGCACACGATCAGCGGCCGCTCCCTGGTCGGCCATGTCGTGGCGGCCTCCCGCGCCCTGGAGCCGGAGCATCTGGTGGTGGTCGTCGGCCATGCCCGCGAGCAGGTGGGCGAGCACCTCGCCGCGCTCGACCCGCAGACGCTGACCGCGGTGCAGCACGAGCAGAACGGCACCGGGCACGCCATGCGGATGGCGCTGGACGAGCTGACCCGGCAGGGCATCGTGCTGGACGGCACCCTGGTCGTCACCTACGGCGACACCCCGCTGCTGACCGCCGAGACCCTCTCCACCCTGGTGCGGCTGCACGAGGACGACGGCAACGCGGTGACCGTGCTGACCGCGCAGGTGCCCGACCCGACCGGCTACGGGCGGATCGTGCGGGCGGCCGACGGCCAGGTCACCGAGATCGTCGAGCAGAAGGATGCCAGCGTCGCGCAGCAGGCCATCACGGAGATCAACTCCGGCGTGTACGCGTACGACGCGGCGCTGCTGGCCGAGGCGCTCGGCAAGGTGACCACCGACAACTCGCAGGGCGAGGAGTACCTCACCGACACCCTGGCGATCCTGCGCGAGGCCGGCCACCGGGTGGGCGCGTTCACCGCGGGCGACCACCGCGAGATCGCCGGCGTGAACAACCGGGTGCAGCTCGCCGAGGCCCGCCGGGTGCTCAACGACCGGCTGCTGACCCGGGCCATGATGGACGGCGCCACCATCGTCGACCCGGCCACCACCTGGGTGGACGTGGACGCCACCTTCGCCCCGGACTGCGTGGTGCACCCCAACACCCAGCTGCTGGGCGCCACCTCCGTCGCCTCCGGCGCCGAGGTCGGCCCGAACTGCACGCTCACCGACACCTCGGTGGGCGAGGGCGCGCGGGTCTCCAACACCGTGGCGGACCAGGCGGAGATCGGCCCGCAGGCGAGCGTCGGCCCGTACGCGTACCTGCGCCCCGGCACCCGGTTGGGCCTGAAGGCCAAGGCCGGTACGTACGTCGAGATGAAGAACGCCACCATCGGCGAGGGCACCAAGGTGCCGCACCTGAGCTACGTGGGCGACGCGACCATCGGCGAGTACACCAACATCGGCGCGGCCAGCGTCTTCGTGAACTACGACGGCGAGTCCAAGCACCACACCACGATCGGCAGTTACTGCAAGACCGGGTCGGACAACATGTTCGTCGCCCCGGTGGTGGTCGGCGACGGCGCGTACACCGCGGCCGGCTCGGTGATCACCAAGGACGTGCCGGCCGGATCGCTGGCCGTCGCCCGGGGACAGCAGCGCAACATCGAGGGCTGGGTGGCCCGCAAGCGCCCGGGCAGTGCCGCAGCGCAGGCAGCCGAACGCGCAGGGCAGACAGAGGACTGACGCACGAGCTCCCGGAGTGGCCGGCCGAGGAACGAGGCCGTCCGCGAAGGGAGCGAGCAGGAAGACCGACCGGGAAAGGGTGGGGACCGGCGGCGTGAGCGTCGTCTCACTCGGCGGTTGGCACCGCCTTTGAGGTGCACAGGTGCAGCGGATGGGGCGTACCGTGTGGGGTGCACACAATTCCGCCAGCACGCCCAACTCCGGGCGTCGCTGTGTCGAACACCAGTCGAACACCAAGGAGACGGTGCAGTGACCGGGATCAAGACGACCGGTGAGAAGAAGCTGATGCTCTTCTCCGGCCGCGCCCACCCCGATCTGGCGGAGGCGGTGGCACACCAACTCGGTGTGGACCTCGTTCCGACCCGCGCTTTCGACTTCGCCAACGGCGAGATCTACGTGCGGTTCGAGGAGTCGGCCCGCGGCGCCGACTGCTTCCTCATCCAGAGCCACACCAGCCCGATCAACCAGTGGATCATGGAGCAGCTGATCATGCTCGATGCTCTGAAGCGGGCTTCCGCGCGGAGCATCACGGTGATCGTGCCGTTCTACGGCTACGCCCGGCAGGACAAGAAGCACCGCGGCCGCGAGCCGATCTCGGCCCGCCTGGTGGCCGACCTGTTCAAGACCGCGGGCGCCGACCGGATCCTCACCGTCGACCTGCACACCGACCAGATCCAGGGCTTCTTCGACGGCCCGGTGGACCACCTGTTCGCGCTGCCGGTGCTGGCCGACTACGTGGGCTCCAAGGTCGACCGCTCCAAGCTGACGATCGTCTCGCCGGACGCGGGCCGGGTGCGGGTCGCCGACCGCTGGTGCGACCGGCTCGGCGCGCCGCTGGCCATCGTGCACAAGCGCCGCGACCCGAACATCGCCAACGAGGTGAAGGTCCACGAGGTCGTCGGCGACGTCAAGGGCCGGGTCTGCGTGCTGGTCGACGACATGATCGACACCGGTGGCACGATCTGCGCCGCCGCCGACGCGCTGTTCGCCAACGGCGCCGAGGACGTCATCGTGACCGCCACCCACGGTGTGCTCTCCGGCCCGGCCGCGGACCGGCTGAAGAACTCGCGGGTCAGCGAGTTCGTGCTCACCGACACGCTGCCGACGCCCAACCAGCTCAACCTCGACAAGATCAAGGTGCTGTCGATGGCGCCGACGATCGCCAACGCGGTCCGCGAGGTGTTCGAGGACGGCTCGGTGACCAGCCTGTTCGAGGACGGTCACTGATCCGCACGGCCCCTGAGGGCTGATCGATTTCGTCCGGGGCCTCCCTGCCGGTTACGCTGTCCGCGTTGCTCGGCGAGGGAGGCCCCGGACGCTTGTCCGGACCCCGGTCCTCCGTTATCGACGCGCTCCTCGCAGGAGAACGGCCTGTCGTGGGTCGGGCGACCGAATGTTTCCCGCACCGTTCCCCCGCTACGAGGAGTTGAGCATCATGGCCGAGGTCAAGATCATCGCCCAGGCGCGTACCGAGTTCGGCAAGGGCGCCGCCCGCCGCGTGCGCCGCGCCAACCAGGTCCCCGCCGTCATCTACGGTCACGGCGCCGACCCGAAGCACGTCTCCGTCCCCGGCCACGAGTTCCTGCTCGCGCTGCGCACCCCGAACGTGCTGATCTCCCTGGAGATCGACGGCAAGTCCGAGCTGGTCATCCCCAAGGCCGTGCAGCGCGACCCGCTGAAGGGCTTCCTGGAGCACGTCGACCTGCTGTCGGTCAAGCGCGGCGAGAAGGTCACCGTCGAGATCCCGGTCGCCACCGAGGGCGAGCTGGCCCCGGGCGGCAACCTGCTGGAGCACGTGCTCAACACGCTGTCGGTCGAGGCCGAGGCGACCCACATCCCCGAGGGCTTCACCGTCTCCGTCGAGGGCCTGGAGGCCGGCGCCTCCATCCTCGCCAAGGACGTCGTGCTGCCCAAGGGCGTCACCCTCGCGATCGACGAGGACGCCGTCGTCATCCAGGTCGTGACCGCTCAGGTCGAGGCCGAGGAGACCGAGGAGGAGGGCGCCGAGGGCGAGGAGGCCCCCGCCGTCGCCGCCGAGGCCGGCGAAGCCGCCGAGGCCTGATCCTCCCGGTCCCGCCTGTTCCACCGCTGCGACGCAGCCGCCGTCCGCCGTCGTACCCTCCTGGGGTGCGGCGGCGGCCGCATGTCCGAGACGGAGAGACGGATGAGCACCCCCAGCAGCATGGCAGGGCCCTGGTTGGTCGTGGGCCTGGGCAACCCCGGGCCCGAGTACGCGGGCAACCGGCACAACATCGGCTTCATGGTCGCCGACCTGCTCGCCGAGCGGATCGGCGGCGCGTTCAAGCGCTCGGGCAAGGCGCAGGCGCAGGTGCTGGAGGGCCGGATCGGCCCGCCCGGGCCGGCGAGCCGGCGCGTGGTGCTGGCCAAGCCGATGTCGTACATGAACCTGTCGGGCGGCCCGGTCACCGCCCTCAAGGACTTCTACAAGGTGCCGACCGAGCAGATCATCGCCGTCCACGACGAGCTGGACATCGACTACGGCACGCTGCGGCTCAAGCTCGGCGGCGGGGACAACGGCCACAACGGGCTGAAGTCGATCACCAAGTCGCTGGGCGCGAACTACCTGCGGGTGCGGGCCGGCATCGGCCGCCCGCCGGGCCGGATGGACGTGGCCGCGTTCGTGCTCAAGGACTTCTCCTCGGCCGAGCGCAAGGAGCTGGACTGGTTCGTGGACCGGGCGGCCGACGCGGTCGAGGCGCTCGTCTCCGAGGGCCTGGAGCGGGCGCAGAGCACGTACAACAGCTGAACCGGTCATGACCCGCCGCGGGTTGACCGAACGGCAGGCCATGGCCAAAGATCGCCCGCATGGTCAAAAGGAGCCGTTCACGCCGGGCCGCAGAAGGAGCCTGGGGACTGGTACTGCTGGCCCGGGTGCTGGGGCTCGGCGTGCTCGCCGCGCTGATCCTCGCCTCGGGGGCGTGGGCCTCGTGGCGGACCGCGCAGCACGTGATGCTCGCCAAGGGCCGCGAGCACGGCACGGTGACGCTCACCGCCTGCGGCGACACCACCTGCACCGGGCCGTTCGCCCCCTCGGGGAGCGCGACCGCCCGTGCGAAGGTGACGATCAGCCTGCCGATCCGGCACCACGTGGGCGACCGGGTGAAGGCGGTGATCAAGCCGGGCACCGACACCGCGGTGCGGTCCGGGTTCGGCGGGATGCTGTTCGCCTGGGTGCCGTTCGGCGGGGCGCTGCTGCTGGCCGCGCTGGTGGTCGCCGCCGGGCTGCGGATGCCGCGCAG
>Ga0123352_10006402_pt1 | contig 18008 bp, 8 predicted proteins | sample TergutLab28metaG_FD_89700 | JGI IMG/M metagenome (GOLD analysis project Ga0123352, IMG submission 89700) | Labiotermes labralis P1 segment gut microbial communities from Petit-Saut dam, French Guiana - Lab288 P1 | ecosystem: Host-associated > Arthropoda: Insects > Digestive system > Gut ... | reverse complement strand
TGATTTTAAGCTTTCGCCGTGTCCTGTATGTAATATGTTTTCTTTTGGGTAATTCCCCGGCGTCACAATGCTAATAGCCGACGTTTCGGAACCCTCTATCAGTTCCATCTTCATAGGCAGGTGCCTATGAAGATGGAACTGATAGAGGGTTCCGAAACGTCGGCTATTAGCATTGTGACGCCAGGGAATTACCCAAAAGAAAACATATTACATACACTACAAATGTTAGGAATAGGTTAATGAAGTAAAATGTGAAACTTAGAAAAGAATCAGAAAATGTCTAAACAATAGTCAATTCTTTCAGCAGGCACTTACCTCACAAAACGCCCTCGATGCTTTTTTCTCGTGACGGAGATAAAACAGCAAACAAAGCGGTGATTCGTTTGAAAATTCTTTCCGTAGTTACGTCGAAATCGTCGTTGCATAACACTCCAACACACAAAGGCCGATTGCCCAAACGCCATTTTGCGATACTGACGAATGTAGCTCTGCCTAGCAGCCATAATTTACAGGAGATTAAACCTGTGAACCAGATTGCAAATTTTTGACTTGAATTCTTCCCAGTTGTTACATATTTTAACTACATCTGACATGTAATAACAGATTAAATGGCAAAGATAAGTGACGGACATTCTGCGTTTATAATTAGATTTAAATCTATACAAACACAAAAATGTACAGGTTTACGTGACTTTTTGTATTACGTTATTAAGTACTTATTGCGGAAGACGCTAGACCTAAAGTCTGAGGATAACAGAAAGGCGGAGAAAGTTACGGTTACTATCGTAAAGCAAAACAAATCAGTTGATATTCGGTGCTAGTTGTACAGTTCGGTACTTGTGTCAATGCATCTTCTACACAGAAAGCAACACGACTGTACTAACTTGTACGTGTAAGAGAATTGCACGGAAAATAGTACAATTTTAAATATATGCCATATGTTCTCTCTCTATATAAACAGCGTGATTAAAAAAGATGGACTCAAGTTCGTATGTCTATATTTCCTAAATTATACAGGTTATGTGAATGAACTACATACGATTTGAAAGAGGAAATCCCAAATTTTCAAATTTCATCACTAGAGTGCTCGTCTAATGCACAGCCGTGCAGCAGCATCAGTTGAGAGCAAAACGGCTACTATACAGAACAAGAATTTTTGCGTGTATCAGAGGAGAACGTGAGATGAATTCAAGAAAGATTTGAGCGTAGCCCATGCAAGTCAATCCGTAGAGCGAGCAGAGAACTTGGAATACCACAACCAACTGTCTGGCGTGTGTTGAGGCGCCGTTTACTGTACAATTGAGTCCATCTTTTTGAATCACCCTGTGTGTGTGTGTGTGTGTGTGTGTGTGTATATATGTGTGTGTGTGTGTGTATATATGTGTGTGTGTGTGTGTACATACATATTGCACATACATCGAGTATGTGAATGTGGGTGCGTACGTGAATGTGCCTATATGCCTATACGCAATTTTTGGAACAAGTGGCAGATATTCATAAAACTCACAAACCAGGCAAACGACCATATGCTCACCAGTACATGTCCATGTCCCGATGTACTAAATTTGAAAAGCAAAATACAATAAAACTAGCAAAACAAAAATCTTAAATAGAACCCGCAGAAGGTTTACTCAGGTTACTGTCCAACAAACTGCGACAGAAATGCCAGCCCAACATTCTAACCTTTATTAAATCTCAGTATCTTATTCCGGTGTCCATTTCTTTCTTCGCCTGCATGAATATTTCTGAAAAAAAAATATTTACTTGACTTACTAAAATTAAGTGAAAGAACCACCAGCTTTTATACTGTAAAACAACAAATATCTCGTTAAGATCTTTGTATATGGTAAGCCTTCTATCATCTTTTCTCTCTTTCATCGAGCCCTGGATGTTCTGCACTCTCCAGTTAAGCTCCGAGAACCCTCTAACAAGGAGTGTGTCCGCTACTCCAGTCAATGTTTTCCTCACACAGGAGTCAGCGAGCCATTGAACCGAAAGAGCAATCCATGTGCAACGAAAAACACAAGTGTCGAAAGTGTTATTTTATGTGAGAGTTCCAGTATCTTACAACAACCTGCTGAGAAGCACACGCAGGCATAAGAGAGAGTAAATAAAAGACGAATGGAGAAAATTACACAGTGAAGAGCTTCGTGACCTACATTCTTCACTAAAGGAAATTAGAGCCAGCAAATGAAGGGTTAGATCGGAGGGAAATGAGAAAATGGGTTAAAAATGATAGAAACTATGAACTGAAGAGACTGACACGGAGAAAATGACGTAAATGATAGGATAATATTAAAATCGATGTTAATGGAACGTGGTGTGAGGTAAGTACTGGATGTTATTGATTAAGTGTGGCGCAGAGTGGCCAACACTTGTTAGGAGAGAAAATTAATATCTGTGATCCCTGGAATTTGGGGAAATTTCATTCAGCTGAGTAGCTCTGGTATTCTCAAGAACTCTGTTTTTTGCAGTAGCAGAATTATTACACAAGTTTCAATGTTTCCTGACTTACACTAAGCGTTTGTACGATACCTGTTTTTGCGAGTCGCCACTTTGATATTCACGTGGCAAAGAGAAACAACGTCAATATGCATTTCAGATTGAATAATATTTCCTTATGTTGAATAATAATAAATCTACATATCATCAAGGCATGTACAATGATCCCTAATTATTCACAGGTCCGACATTTTCCGGTTGTTATAAAACTGTCATCGAAAAGGCATGCACAGATAAAGCATGGAGCGTAGTAAGGCTTACGTAGAGATGTACAAGACAGACTGTCAAAACATTAAGCCTTAGAAGTTGACAATGCATGTACCTCTGTGGCAAACACGTTACTGAGTATATTCCTGTCTCACGTATTTAGGAACTCCAGACCAGTTCAGATAGTGAGAATATCTTAAATTATACATTAAAATGAGTGAATCCCAGCTATAACACTGAAAACTAGAATTCTGGTTGTTCACATGCAAACTTATTATTTATTATTATGTTTTTTTCCTAATTTCGAATGGCCTAAAAATACACAGCATTATTAGCCATACATTGTACTCTTTTTATAGCTATGTTTCAAGACTGAAGGTGATGTTATTATAGGATAATGTATTCATCATAAGTGAAGTATTTTCAGATGCCCTATCAGTGAACTGAATCTCTAATTACAAAATGGAATATAAGTGTCATATTTATCTATCTTAATCCTGTTTTATAAATATGTATATGTGCATTTATATATTATATTATATTATATTATATTATTAGGGACCTTGCAAAATTACCCTGAAATGAAGAGTATATGTGAGAGTTACTGAATATTATTATGTAGTTTTTACACCGGATAATAAACACAATCAAAAAGAAAATTTAGTTCGAATAATAATGCGGTTTATGCGAATATAACCGAAAGAAATAAACAAACAGTGAAAAAAAATTTTATATATAACGTGTATAGTGACGAATTCAGATTCAGTTTAGACAAATATTGCAGTCATTCGCACGTAATATTTTCCGTGAACAGTCCAATAATATTGTTCCCTACTTAGTTTTGCATTTCAACAATGACCATTAACATTATTCCTGGTTGAGCAGTTGAAGGTGAGGAGAGTAAATGGTTCGCCATTATGTTTGGTCCTTTATTACTTCAAAACCAAATTCTCTTTTGTTTTAAGAAGGAAGGCTTGAGATGCTAAGTTCATTCTTCCGTCTCTACACATCCATTGACACTGAGGCGGAACCGGATGCTGTTGCTGCTGTCTTTGTGTCTAACTTAATATCGAAAACATCGAGAATCAATATCAGCAATAAAATGACAGGGTAACCCCTTTTCTTTATGTATAAGATGATTATAGGTAAATGAAAGATATAACGGGATCGCAGACATTCCCAGTTTTCCGCATTTTATGAACACAGTGATAAACCAGCGGATTGCTTGACGTGAAGCTTGCCAGCTGAGCGTGGAGATTTTTCATATAATTTCTGTCTTTCATGAGCAAGTAAGAATAAAGAAATGTCAAAATCTTAGAAAATAAATCGTTTAAACACGTACTCGGCAATTAAAACTGTTTCAATGTACTTTTATGTCAACACACCTTTAAAAGTGCAGAAGTTGTAAAAAAAGTACTAACTTCGCCAATACTCTTATAACAACGCACAAATAAAGAAGGTTATTTTCGAATTGAAATAAATTTCTTCTCTTTGGAAGTGGTTTCTGAAGTCCTTCGCAAAACAAAATCACCAATGCTACCAAATTTTATTGTAAATTTAGAAATATCTTCATGTAATTACTCTTGTTAGTTTTGTCACATATGAAACAAATTGATTTCAGTCAACAGTGTCAAAAATATTCCCCAATGTAAAATTCCATGAAAATTCTTCCAGTGTGATACGATTCGTCCAATGCGGACAGATAGACAGGCATTTAGCTAACAGTCCCTTTTCGCAAGTGTTCGCGAAAGCGTCTAATATGCTAATACCACTCACACTTAGAGAGATTCAACAGGGTCATCACTGTATGCCTGCATTCGATACTGATCGGGTGCCTCTCCATTTCCCCTACATTTTCCCAGATTCTAGAGTTGTATAACTGAGTCCAGAACAATATTAAGAAATTTCTATTTCCTAGAGAATTGAATTTCTTGGCTAATGACGTTACTGAACACGAAACATAGAGTCCTTGTATTAGTACAGTGAGATTTTTTGGACGCCAGAATCACGCAGAACAGTCGACGCTCCTTCCCTCAAGTCGGAACGACCCATGAAGTAAAAGCTAATTTCACGGCAACGTTGTCTGCACTGTACGTACCTGCACTCACACACATGCGAAACTAAAAACAGAATGAATTCGTGTCTCTGGTTAGGATTATGCAGGATATGTGGCATTAAGGAATCGCCTAGTAAAATTTGTAGCAAAGCTGTCTGTGGTCGACACTACGCAGTAAGTACTGCGAAGTTAAAAAACCCATACACTAACCTGTGAAAGAGAACCTTGAGGCATGTTTATGAGAACACTGCAGTCACTGCTGTAAATCTGTACTCACCCATATTTTTTTTATTATCTGTTTAATTACTTCGAAGAGCGTTCTTCTCCAGAATCTTGTAAAGGATTACCCCGCATTTTATGGAATCCAAAGTTTCATTGCTGTGTTCATTACAGCCTGCCACTTTTTCTTATCCTGAGCCAGATTAATCCACGCCCTCCCATCCTAATTTCCTAAGATACATTTCAATCTACGCCTATGCCTTCCAAAGCTTTAGCTTCCCCCACAATACCCGGGAATGCACTTATTTCCATTGTGTGCCACATATCCCACCTTACGTTTCTCAACCTAATTATATGTTGTGAGAACTACCAATCAAGAATCTTCTCACTGTATAGTTTTGTTAATCCTCCCTTTACTTCCTCCACCCTGGAGCCACATAAATTTCTCAGCATCCTGTTCTCGAATACCCTCAACCCATGTTCTTAACTTAATATTAAATACCGAGTTTCGCAAATACGTAAAACAAGTTATTCCCTCTTCCCCATTCAAAATCCGAAGGACACTAAAAGATTATCAAACATCGCAGCAGATTCCTAAATTAGGCCACGTTTCTTTTGATGAGTACAGTCACAGTCAAACTCAACCTTTGAAACAAAAGGAACTTTAAAACTTTTCCCCTTACCCCGAAAATTATAACCGCCGCGCTGTAAGCTCGATGTCTTCGCTTTATATCGCTAAGTTCATTCGTGGAATTTCTTTTGGAATTTGGTGTCTAATGGCGTCACATTGCAGGTAAACAACGTTAAAACAAATACTTTTACTACGATGAAACAAACAGCCAGAAGGGCGCAGTTCTCAGCTACTTCACGGCGGAAGCATGAAAGCACGAACGGGCAAATTAAAGCCTCAACTAACTTAGACGTAAATACACTTCGATTATTTACTAACAAGCGGTGTGCTGAGGACATAATAAACCTTCATTCATATTCAGGACGGCGGATCCATTTCCAACACCGACCAAAACGGACAGCTCAGTCGTGCATTTCACTGTCCTATGAATTCTTGGCCCTGCCTCGGTCGAGTGGATAAGGACGCTGTGGTTGATGTCGAGAAATTATAAACCAGGAAGGCCATCCAACCGTCGAGTGTAACGTAACCACTACTCGCTGCGAAATGACTCAGAATAGCTCAGTTCTCTTCTAAATTTTGATATGTTCGCGGTGGTGAAAAACCTTAGGTTGACCATACTCTGTATTATGACACTATACAGTCTGGGACATGACTGCGAATATTTCGGGAAACTTAATGTCTCTGCTTCTGTCTTGATAATGTAGAAATCATATATCTCCGAAATACTGGTAGCCACCAAGCACAGTATAAGATGTCATAACACACAACATCACGGTATGAGGCATGTACGTTTTTCATCTGATTCCAAATGCTGTAAGGGGATAGAAACTATACGAGCGATTTAGAAAGGTTTCGCGAAAACTAATTTTCTCAATGGCTAGAATGTTAGAAAACTCCGTTTTAAGCGCGTTCGCAAAATTGCGAAAAGCGACTATTAGCTTCGTCATGTCTGACCGTCCGTCTGTCCGTACGCAATGAACAACTCGTCTCCGAATGGACGGATTTTCATGAAATGTTATATTTCATATTTCTTCGAAAATCTGCCGAGAAAATTCAAGTTTCATTAAAATCGGACAAGAATAAAGGGTACTTTACGTGAAGAACAATATACATTTCTTATCATATCTCGCCCCTTTCTTCTTAGGATGATAAACGTTTCAGACAACAGTTGTAGAGGAAAACAAAACGCACATTTTGTGTTCGATAACTTTTTTTTTTAAATCGTAACCGTTTATGAGAAGATGTGGAATAATATTGTACAGCGGGGCAGGCCACAGACGAAAATATGGCGCATACGCATTGGTTGATGGATACCTAAGGCTACAAACACACATTCAGGTTATGTAATACTCATTGCTTTCTCACTGCCACATTGGTTGCACGAACGCCCCTCAATGTTACGTTACACGTATGTTGCATATCTGGTTACTTTTTGGTAACTTTTAATTGATCTTTCAAGGATGTTACTCATTTCTTCTTTCACAAACACGACTGCAGGTCCATGCATTTAGCCACTATCAAACCATAAACTCTTCAAAATCCATAGTATCTACCATGTATCACAGTCCAAAATAAAGTACCAAAACATATCCTAAAACGTCAGCACCAATAAATCATAAAAACGTTTCACTCGATATTTTAAAAAGAATAGCCTATTTTCTTACATTGCTGGAATATTAGATTAGCGATTTCATGCCCGTTTCTTCTTGTTACGGAATATAGGTGAACTTCAAAGTTTCCGACGGCCACAGTAACGCAGACTAAATTCCATCATAGTATCATTAAACGATCTAAGCCACCACTTTCGTCTATAATAAAAAAAAAACTGCCATGTTCGCAGACTTGTTCGAATGTACTGTAGGCAGCGATATTTCCGTAGCTAGCACATAACAACGCTCTGCCACGTATTCTTCCGATTTCTATGCTAATCATGCCATTGAAACCTTGAGAAACAGTTTAGTTTTATCATCCCTGTGTTATCATCCTTGTTTTACAATTTATACAACGTTAATACTTCAGAACAAAAGAAAGATCTTACCGATAAGAGCTTGCGTAAAATGAGATTATGTTCGTATGGACTATCTGATGTCTTGAAAGGTCTTCATTGTCGCATGCAATTCTGTTCTCCACTGGCCACTCATAGCACAGTGTAGCTGAGGGTAGAGCAACGCGCAGGATTACCAATATATAGTTCAACTTATTAAAGAGGAACTTAATTGTACCCTTTAAAACACACTGTATATAACACCAGGTTTAATGTCCAAAAATTCTACGTCCTGACCACACGCTGTATTTTCGTGTTTTGCGTGGATATCAGAACCAATAGCGATTATTTCATTGCACTGTAGTAACTGACTATCTTCTGTCATTGAGTCTGTGTGTTTTTACTGTGCTGTACGAGCGTCATTTTTCACTATAAATCAGGTTAAATGTCGTCTAAATGAAGAGGCAGAAATGACATTAATAAAAATCTTATTAAGTGTTTAGCACCAACAGTAAAACAAAATTCAGTATTCAGTGAACGTATCAAATTCGACAATTAAATAACTACGATCCCGTCCATGATAAACACAGCGTTACAGACCTATACTTTCAAGATAACCGCGCTTTATGTCAAATACAACCAATAAAAATACCCTACTGCTTTAGCAAATATGAATACAAATAAATACAATAAGCTGGCATATACGTACTGCAAACAATTAGGACAATATGGACTCTTTCTTGAATAGCGGCATCGAACACAGCAGCTTTATCGCATAGAAAGCGCAGATTCGGCGGGAAATGCCGTCAGAAATGCTGTACGCAGGACACCGATAAAGAACGCACTGTATAAGATAATAGAAACAATAAAGCACTTAGCGGACAGACTGTATCATCTACGTAACATGCCCCAGAAAATTCTTTATTCCCCATCGGTGTTGCCTCGCGCATAAGGGCTACGGGGATGCAAACTTCCCAGAAATTTGGAGAAAAATTAGACTACATATCCGAATAAACGTTTTCGTGAGGGGAGCATACCTTCTTTAGAAGAATATGAATGAACTTTATGCTTTTGCACCGTTCATTGTGGTACAATTACGCAAACGAAACCAACGAAATGCACACTTTAATTTAAAAACAAATTAACAAATTAATGCTTTAATTCGATATTTGGCGTCTTCTACATGTTTTTACACATTTCGAACCTTCGAACGTACTCTGCCACCTGTTAAACTGCTTATAAAAATGCATGAAAAACATACCATACAAAAACTGCTTGTACAAACTGTCTTCTTGATGATGAACCCATGAGGTTCGAAACACGTGCAAGACGTCAAAAATCGAATTCAAGCATTAACTGGGAAAGTGTGCATTTCTTTGGTTTATGTTGCATAATATGATTGGTATTTTAAATTCAAACACTCGCGACGAGGGGGCTATGCTCTACCCAACTGTTTTCAGAGCCACATTTGTGAATGTTTTAATTGTTATTGTTCCAAGATTATGACATACATGAACTAGAACAGTGTGAAGTATTTACAGGGCACCAATTTTTCGCAATTAACTCTCCCCAAGAAGACTATAATGAAGAACTTAGGTCGTGCAACACCTGCTTTTTATTGCGCAGTCATATTCAAGTAGAAACAAACTATGTGAGAAAAGTTAACCCTGCTACTTAGTCTAATCATAAGTAATTGAGTGGCTGTACTGAAACAAAAGCCCTATGAAGCCCTTCTTATTAATCACGTAATAATTCTAGCCCCAGCCCTGCCATAAGGAAGCGCCACAGACCGCCAGTGCTCTCCACCCCCAATAAATCTTTGAACAGCATTTGTCAGGTTTCTTTTGAGATACCCAACTTCCGAGGGCATCTGGAGACGCCCAGGGCATTGGCGCTTTCCCTAGGTTGTGTCAAATGAAGAACCTGAAGAAACAAACATGACGGTCAATAAGAAATATCAACAATATATATCTCAAATTTTGTGACTGGATAAGCAACTAACGTATAAAAAAATTAAACTATTCTGATACTTTCAGCCTCCGCTCTTTTCTGTCAAACTGTCTGTTACCCACCGAAAGACACAGGTACGAGTTTCTACATGAAACGCGTTTGTACATTTTTAAAAGAAAAGCATCTGCACATGTAGAGACCACTATGGATCGCGTACTTCAACGCCGGACTGCTGGCTGGGATGCACTCGGCTGGTCATATGATCGGCCAACTAGAACAAGGTTTTCCGTAGCTTTTCTGGATCCTACAGCGAATGTTGAGTTGATAAACAAATTCTAAGTCCCACTGCATGCTACTCATACAGTCCTCCCCACGTTGCCAAAATTTCGTAAAAATTCATTCTTTCAAATAAAAGATCAACAGAATTCAAAATTTAGCCCAAGTTCCCAAGAAATTCCCCCTGCTGCATAATTATGCACTCTGCTTCTCCCTATCTTACCCACCTTACTTCCAGAAGATACCTGGCCTCCGTCAACGTTCACTGCAAGGACGAAAGAGCACAGGCTGGGAAAGTTTGGAGAGGTAAACTGTGCATTTCCCTTATAACAACAGCATTGCTTCCCCATATAACGCTTGCTTCTCCTTAATTTTTGTCTTTATAGGGTCAATTTAAACCCTCGTGTTTATGATACGTTAATATCAAGCGGTCACATTCCGGGATGCTAAATAATACATGAAACAACAGAAAAATTCACAGGGAAAGGGACTGCAAGTTCATAGCAACAGTTAATTAAGACGTAATGAACTTCATTCCAGGAATGAACAAAATTACACCCGGACCAGATCATCGCCTCTGCGTGTAATTAAGAGCGGTATTCTGTAGGAACAAATAAGTACAGGGAATGAACTTGGCTTTTATATTGCTTAATTTCTTAAGGAGACAGTGCGCTATTTTCAAAGGCCTTTCGGCAATTGAACCGGAGCTATGTGGCAATTTGTCGGACAAGATATGATAGGATCGTACTTTGCATTTTATCTATGTTCATAGCAAGGTATCATCTTTTGCAAAATATAAAATAATGTGATTTCGCCCAAAAAGAAATATAATAAATCCCATATATGGCTTTTTATGACACGCTCACAGCAGGATCCAGTATCATGGTTTTGCGAATAAGATAACAAACCTTAGCTGCAGAATTTGGTGGTCGTTGGCTGTTTCAAGATATTTTCCTCCCTTTAAGTAATCCAAGGCTTCTTTACTACATCCACAGGAATGCAATAGTGGCCCCTTTCTTGAATTAAATACACCCAGATAAGATCTCCCACCCCAAAACCTACTTTAATATTATCCCCTTATCTATGCCTAGGTATTCTGAATGGTACATATTGTTTGCAAATACTTTTCTACACTCGCGTTCGAAAATGATAGCCAATGGAAACAAATCACAGAAAAATAACAAGTAGCCTACCCACTTCGGTCGCACGACTTCCCTCGTCAGTGCGGCACAAATTACTTTTGAAATATAGACCTGAAAAATAAGGCTGTACAGTTTTATAAGAATTGTGGGATACAAAACATGAAAAAAATAAATATGCCAATACTGCGAATCGAAATGGCACATGCCACCTTCAAATCAACACTCGTCTCTCACTCACCCACCCTTCTACCCACGAATGTGGATGTAAAAACGAATTAGAGTTTTGAAGATTGTTTTGCCCTTGAACTTACTCACGATTTTCGGAAAATTCTTTCATATCAACCCATACCGTGTTTCAAATCAGGCATGTATTTTGGTGTGTGCTTAATCTGGCGTACGTGGGTGTATCTCGTGAAAGATACAGATAAACGTAAATACAATTAAATTACGAATGATTCGAATTATGTCGTCACTTCTTATTTCGAACTTCGGCAATTTTATGAGCGCGATTTTTGTCGCACAGAGTGTGCATACCGGTAATCCATTCTTTCTGCCTGTATGTGCAAAGAACATTTTCAGAATACCATTAATAAAACGTCATTGCAGAATACGTAACAATGTAAGAGCCTATATAACCTCAGATTTTACACATATTTTCATGAAAACGGTCTACATATAAGATAAAGCAAAATATCAGATTTACTAAATCACAGAATCCATTCTACCAGCGCCTCCATAATTACGTTCAGAAGCTGTCGCAGTATTACAAGGATAAAATTCAGTTTCCTTGTAATTAGGTTTCAATTTCATTCCGACAACGGATCAAGGGTCCTCCCCTTAAGCATATGAACTATGTATATAACCTTCGTCATACTTTTAAACAAGTTCTCACTCAGAAGAGTGCGTACAAAATATTAAACAGAAAACCTGAATTGTGGGAAGAGCATAGGAAATATGGACTAAAATAGAATTACGAGTATTTTATTCAACTGTTTATTTAAAACGTTCTTTCGACAGTTCAGACTATAGTACCATTGAAGAATCACATGATTGTATGCCAAACACATCTATACGTTTTCCGTGTATTTCAGGGAATAATAAAATGAAACTTGTGAAAGAAATTGATGGTGGTCTAACCTCACGCACTAGCATGGCATTCGGCTGGAGAAGGTTTAGGAGAACCACGATAAAACTGCAGTCAGCATGTCCGACCTCAGGGACGAGATTTAAATTCGAGATACCTCGATTACAAAACAGGGCTCCTACCCGATCCGCTCCATCGTGACATTTGGTTGAGTTATGTTAAAATGGACTGGATTCAGCGGACTCAGTGGATGATCAGTGAAAGGTGGGCGAAAAAAAAAATAGTATTAAACATTCGCTTTGTACGCATAAAATGTGGGAGTCAAACATACCACCTCGGGGACTATCGTCTTCTGAAGATAGACTCTGCTCCATACAGTCATATATGATCTGTGACACAGTTATAAAACGGTTTTGTGTTTAAAAGACGCCGTGGCATTGTATAGCCATAAACACTATAAGGTTTCGGTAGCAATTTAGGTGAAGCACCGTACGGAGCGCAGAAACATAGAGCTGCCAAAAAACAGGGTAAAACGACATAGGTTATGGAAATCAATCCACAGGTGGAGCGTATAGCAACATATACAGTCAATGAATATCGTTCATCAGGAGCGACTATGGCAATCATACCGTCAGATTATAATAACTAGAAGCAGTAAAATACACCCAATTTTTTTTCTGATTCGTGTTGACACAGTACGATGGATAATACTGAAGTTTGGTTAGCTCTAAAAATAAAGAAACAAAAGATGGAGGCCGTGAAACATCGCGTGAATATTATTGCAGCCCGTGGCTACTATATCCTATATATATGTACCTATACACGACATGAAGGCATATAGGAAAGTGGAGATGTAGTTCCACTAATTCGCAACTTCGGAAGGAGAAGGGGTGAATGGTCAGCTTCACGCCCAGGCCGCTTTACGCCCGAGAAAGAGTCGCCGGTACCCATTGCGCAAGAAGCTGGGTGGGCAACAGAACTGGCCTGTATGCTGTGGAAAATAGATATTTTGCCCCGCCGGGAGTCGAACCAAGTTTCTTCGGACATCAAGGCCATAGCTAGTCAATATACCGACCACAATATATATATAGTGACAGTTACATACTGGAATATGGAACTTAAGTTACGAATGTATTTAGCCTTCTAAAACGTTGGATTTGTGAGTAATCTTATAGTTCTACATTGCATCTGGGGCATAAATCTGAAGGATACAGCAGATGGAAATACCAGGGGAAAAGACGACCACGAAACAGCACTTTACTTGGTCGTGATCAAGGGTTTATACGTGCCCTATTTTCAGAATGAAACTTTCTGTTACATAGAGTTCATCTCACATTTAAGGGCAACTTAAGGACAAATGGAGAACCCGGTTCAAACGATACGACTGTAACAGTATGTGTCTCACTGCTATAAATGTTGCAGTAGCACTCGGTGGTAATGAGTTCCGATTTTCTCCAGTTTTTGCATGCAAATTCCGAGATAATTCATGTACAAAATGTAACACTGTTTACAACATAGTACTACGCACGTACTTATGTCATTCTCACGCCTTTCCACGCAAACGTAAACGGCACATACTTACAGAGGTGATAGTTTTATATTCGAAGATGTGCCACCTAAAGAATGATCCGTAGCTTAATGCACTGGTTTACCTAACACAGATCACAGTTACGAAGGAAGGGACGGGGTAGTACCAAAAAGCTTCAAAGAGTGCCGCAGTACGAATCTCCTCCCATGGAATTTCATGAGGTTTTTTTTTTCTAAAAGTAGGAGCCTGGCTAACGTAGTTCATTGAAGTGGCCAAGCTACGGACTGGGCGTTCCAGGCTCGAATCCCGGCAGGGGCGGGAGATTCTTCTATTCTCCGAAACGTCCAGACCGGCTCCAAGGGTAAAGTGGCCGGGCATGAGGCTGGCCACTCACATCCACCTAGCGCCGAAGATAAGAATGAGTGCAGCTATACTTCGATTCTTCCTTACACCTTAGCGGCGTCTACTGGAAAAACTATAACTATTTTACCTTACCTTCTCTACAGATGCCTTAATTCAGATAATTACCACCTACTTCAAAACCCTCACCAACTAATCCTTCACAATCGCCTTACCATCTCATTTAACCTTGTAGGCACACATGTAAGTTCTGTTGCTGAAATAGCATCATTACATTATCCTAAGTGAATGAACTGCTCACTATCTGATTTCAGTCACTATCCTATTCTTATCAGTCTCTGTACACACATTTTGAGACAAATAAAGTAAAGTTTGCCCCTGAATGCAGACATAATTATGAATACATTCACATTTCACATAACATGCCCTTTGAAACAGTGGCAAAATTAAAATGGTTGTGAAAAACAATAATTAATCAAAATTACATTACTGACAAAATTAAGAACAGATTACATTTGTGGAACATTTGTTACCACTAATTTCATAATTTACCTTCTCATCTGTTGTAAAGAAAATTAAAGATCAAATTAAGAGCACTGATTATGAAGATAACAATCTTCTGGCATGATACCTTGAAGAATGAGACAACAGTTTCCTCCAAACTGTTGCTGCCTATCTACCAAACTACATGGTGTTAATCTCAGATGACATGCATATTCATGGTCAAAACCACGAACACTACTCTGATCTCATGTCTACTCCATTTTATACAGGTGTGAAAATTGGCCTCTTCACTATCTAAGAAAGAACAAAGTGATAAGGCACTATAATAAATCACACACATTCCATTTTTCTTTATCTCATTTCTGTCTCACAACATGAGTACCTCACTCTCTTATTTAGTCTTGAACTATGACATCAGACATTGTGCAAGACACATTTCTAATTGCTGTAACTTTTTGATTCCAAAGGGGTACATGTTTATTGCAGCTCATGACAAACAGCATCTAATTATGTTCAAACCACATCCTTTTCTATCTCCGCTTCTACTTTCTTACAAAGGGAAAACGTAGCCAACCATCCAAAGAAAGTAAGGTGCATGCCATTAAGGCATATGGGGGCGTTCAGGTCTAACTCCACTTATTCTTAACCTTTGCTCTGGTTGGAGGTATATTCTCACCTTCTAATCCTGGCCCTTTACCTTCTGGGAAAGATACCTGGCAACCCACTGAACAGAAGGATTGGTAGAAATGAGTCAGCCTGTATTGGGTGAATGAAAAACCCCTTTTTGCTGCTGGGAACTGAATATAATTCCCCATTCATCCAGCCTGCAGCCTAGCCACTGTACTGTGTTACCTCAGCTCCAAATATAACCGAGTGCAGGCTCTATTACAGCATCTGTATATTAAACCATACCAAGAACTGCAGCATGACACACAGTGTCACATGGTTTCACTGATCACACAGCTTCAATTCTTATGTACAAATTCAAGTAAAAGTGTGTAAAATAACTGTAAATCACGTGTCGATATTATTCTACATAAAATACAATTATCTTGCTTGTCCTTGCATACAGACCTCCATAGTATTATGTCCTGCCCAAAGTGAAAATTCTTAATGCTCAAGTTTGTAATTTGCTAAAATTAGTTATATGTTGGCTGAAGATTTTCTTATGTCATATAATGCAGTGTCAGTTGCTAGATACAGAAGTTTAGGGTGATACTGTTACTTAGATCTTTTTTTTTAATTCTAACTATTCATGACTATTTCTACAAAACAGGGCGAATTACACTGCTTAAACCCTGAAGATAGAGGCAGCAAGCTACCCTGAAATGTCAGTAACTATTGACCTATTAACATAGTCTCACATCCCAAAAGACTTGATCATTATGAACAGAACATCAGATCTCGCATTATAACCAACTGATCAAACCAACACTGCAATGTTGCCATCTACAGGGAAATAAGTACACTAGGCAAATGGTCTGTGTAAACAGTTACTTGTAACAGCCAGATATGTAAGGACATGTATAACCAAGTTTCTGAAAATACTGTATGACTTTCTGTGGGCTGATAAGTCCATTCCCTTCACTAAGCCTTTGAACCAGTTCACGATTCCTCACCACACTCTCACATGACATTGGCTACAAACTTACAACTGTTCATATACTCATGCAAAATAAGGGCAGGACTCATTTCTCATGTAACACACAGCTGTTTATATGCACTAATGGTTCAAAACACTGTGATTACTCCAATAGAAGCAAAATTTATGAGTTAGCATGCTAATGTAATTGCAGTACTGTACTTACTTTCAAATATGTCTTCCCTCCTTATGGTGCCTTTCTGCCTTTCCTCCTTTGTTGCCATGGTCACCAACATCTATACAAAAAACATAGGTGGGGCTCTGAAAGTACAGTTTACTGACAGTTTGCCAACATATCAAGAACATGGCCTACACCTTGGGGTTTCACCTCAAAGTGACAAAATTCAGCCAACATACATACAAAAGTATAAAGCAGGACCTCATGTGACACAGCACTGATAACCATGACTTCATTAGCTGCCCATATGTTGGCAACCCACAATTATTATGGTCTCCATTAAATCAAACATGAGAACAAAGCAAAGTACAAACAAGAGGTACAAATTTTCATTATATTCCTACTTTTGCTGATACACATTGCTTTGCTTCTACAAATAACAGTGTATCAAAGTATTTTTGTCAGTAATTGTATTTCAAAATGCTTGTGATATGGAGAATGTTAAATACTTATCCTTAACATGAGAAATAAATCTGGCCCCTATTCTGCAAACGCAAGGAAGTAAGAGTAATAAATTTTTAAAGAATTGCTATATCATAAACAATAAAAATATGGAGAACATGTTTAAAAGTTAAAATTTAAATACACTGTATATTGTGCACAATAGTTTGAGTATGCATAATTGTGCAATTCAGACTCCATTCAAAATTCATGCAAAAATTTAAAAAAAACTGATAAAATATTAACACATCATTAGTAGAGTTTCCACAGAAATTAATAGTTGTTAAAGTCCAGAATATTACTGCTCAGAAACAACATAATCACTTTTCCTGTGCAAACACTCTTCTGCTTGTAAATGATTTGAATTTTCTCAAACATAAATTTTCTTTTACTCTTTAGGTACTTATACAATAATCCTCCTTGTTATGTATGGCACAGTACAAAGCAACTTGAGTCCTTCTTGAACATCCTTTTGGAATTCTGCTTGAACAGCCATGCATTTCACAATTCAGACAGCTCAAGTTACCAACAACTGACCAACGCTGAAAACCATCTAGCCTTTTTTATTAAATTTAATATTATTCATTCTGTACATTGTGCTTGTAATCATATATACCAATATATGCACAGGAATCACCAGTCATCCACAAACACAAAGCCTCCTACATGTTTCAGTGACAACTTTTTATTCTCAGGAAGACGTCAATAGAAAGGAATATACACTACCAATACATCAGTCTTATGTACATAAGTTAAAAACACAAACAACACATACAAATATACTAATATGGATATTACAGCTAATAAGATACTGACACAGTCTTGGTTAAAATTCACTTATATGCTATTGTTTACAACGTGTGTAGTTACATGTATTCATCATAATGTTCCTGAAGGGTTAGGCGTGTCTCCTGTTCCTTGATCCTCAAGATGAAGTTGGTCCCTCCATCTCTTCCTCGGTCGTCCTATGTTCCTTCATCCTTTGGTTTATATTGTAGTGCTTGTTTTGGTAGTCTGTTTGTGTCCATCCTCTGTATGTGTTGCAGCCACTTTTTCTGGTACTGTTTTATTTCCTTTACTATGTTCTGTACTCCAGTTTTTTGCCTAATACATTGATTCTTTTCTTTATTTAGTTTTGTTATTCCAAGTAAGTGTCTCAAAAATTTCATCTGTGCTGCTTCTAAACGTTGTTCCTCTTTTTTCTTCAGTACCCAAGCTTCACTTCCAAATTTCAATGCTGCTTTAGCTGTAATGTTGTGAATTCTTAACTTTGTTTCTTTGTTCATTTGTTTTCCAGAATGTCT
>Ga0123352_10006401_pt1 | contig 18008 bp, 12 predicted proteins | sample TergutLab28metaG_FD_89700 | JGI IMG/M metagenome (GOLD analysis project Ga0123352, IMG submission 89700) | Labiotermes labralis P1 segment gut microbial communities from Petit-Saut dam, French Guiana - Lab288 P1 | ecosystem: Host-associated > Arthropoda: Insects > Digestive system > Gut ... | reverse complement strand
GTATGAGGGGGGCCCAAAAATAACCGGAATTTAAATGTGGTTTGCGAACTAGAAGTAGTTGCGCAATGTGCCGCTAGGTGTCGGGAGTCAACTCAATACTCTAGCAGTCTGCCGCGTGGGGTCAATCTAGGTTGACTGTTATTGTTGTTTTGGCTTTTTTTCTAAGGAAGTTTGGCGATTTTTATGATGGCTGATAATAAAGAACAAAGAGTGTGCGTGAAGTTTTGTTTTCTGTTAGGGAAATCAGCTACTGAAACTGTTTTAATGCTGCAAGAAACATTTAAGGAAGACGTTTTAAGTAAGACTCAGGTGTACGAGTAGTATTCACGTTTCACCAGCCAAGATCTGGCCGACCTTCAGCATGCTGAAATGATGAAAATCATGAAAAAGTTTGCAACACAATCAGTGCAGATTGTTGTCTGACCAGTGATGAGATTTCTGAGATAACTGGTTTGTCCTGGAGTTCATGTCAGCAAATGTTAACGGAAGATTTGAATATGAAACGTGTTTCTGCAAAATTCGTTCCTCAGTTGTTGACAGAGGATCAAAAAAACAATTGTTTGAATGTTTGTTATGATTTAAGGGAACAAGCTGGAAATGACCCACAGATTCTTTCTAACGTTGTGACTGGAGATGAGACTTGGTGCTACGTTTATGACCCAGAAAAAAAAACAAGTATGGAGCCAATGGAAAACTCCTAATTCTCCAAAAGCAAAGAAGGCCTGACAGGTTCAATCAAATATTAAGATCATGTTGGTTAGTTTTTTTGATGCTAATGGAATTGTGCACAAGGAATTTGTTCCTCCTGGACAAACTGTGAATCAACAATTTTATTTGAAGGTGTTGAAACGATTATACGATAATGTATGGGAAAAAATGACCAGAAATGTGGAGCAGTGTTGATTGGTTCCTTCACCACAACAATGCCCCTGCCCACACGGCCTTGAGTGTGCAGCAGTTTTTGGCATAAAACAACATGACGGTTATCCCTTATCCTCCCTATTCACCTGACCTTATGCTATGTGCCTTTTTGTGTTCCCTCGTATGAAAGGCCAGATGAAAGGGAAACGTTCTGCTGATGTCAGCGAAGTGAAAAAGAAAATGCTGGAAGTCTTGAAAAACATCAGCACTGAAGAGTTCCAGAAATGTTTTCAGCAGTGGGAAAAATGTTGGTACAAGTGTATCGAATCAAAAAGAGAGTACTTTGAAGGAGACTAGAGTTGTAATAGTATTAAACCTAATAAACCATTTAAAAAGAAGTAATTATGGTTACTTTTGGGTCCTTGCTTGCATGTCATAATGGTTTTGATTCATATAATATTCATGTTTCACATAAAGGGCAAGTTTGTATTTTACTGTCCAGCCCCAGTGGTTGAAGGTTATGTAAAATGTTATTTTAGCAGATGTTTGTAGTGCAGAAAAGGTACATTTCCACACACACATACACACATGTGCGCATGCATATGCATGCATGCACATGACGTATTTGTACTGCTTGGCAAATATCATTATGATTATCAGGTCAAGGAGTTGTGTGTGTGTGTGTGTGTGTGTGGGAGGGCTTGAAGAAATGCCTACAAGTTTTTGGTGCGAAGACCGGAAGGGAGGAGGCCCCGATGTAGGCATAGATGGGAGGATAATCCCAGAATAGTTGCTAAAGAAATGGAATGGGAGGTTGTCAGTTGGGCTCTAAAACAATTGTAGTTGACCATTCATCACAATGGATCCAATTCCTTTATGCCAAGGGAAAGAAGTGGAAATGATGTATTCTTATTTTCATATAGTTACTTAAAATTTGTGATTTAGGTCCGATGAGTGATTTTAATTGTGTAATTTATGCTTGCAGTCAGGTGCTAAAATCAACATCTCTGATGGGTCTTGCCCTGAACGCATTGTTACAGTCACAGGACCAACAAATGCCATTTTTAAGGCATTCACACTCATCTGCAAGAAATTTGAAGAGGTAAGGCTCACACTTTTGTCTGTGGTTTTCTTTCCATTTTGCTTTCTTCTCTTCTTCTTTGCTACTTGAGTGTTCCAGTTGGATGAAAGTGATATACTGCATTTTCCACTGTAAAATGACAGTTTACCTGTGGATGACTCACGAGAAACCAGGCAGTTATTTAGATGCTCGTGCATTGACATTGAAATGAATGAGATTACAGGCTGCACATTTTTGTGTTCATGAAGTGTTTAGTGTTGCAAGCTGATGCTACTAACAGCACAGCAGCATCAGCAACAACAAAATAAGTGACAGCATACCTCAGAAAGTAATAATGCTTGTATTGCAGTTGTGTCCCAAGTAATAGAATTTAGTAGACACCTTTGGTGATGCTAGATTAATGCAAGCATGTAAGGACAAAGGAAAGTGGATGCATGTCAGCAGTACTCTCTTAAGCCAAGATTTTGGCAAGCTGTTGCAACTGTCATGATTGTCATGCTCATCATCATCATCCTAATTACCATAACAACCTATAGTACTTAAGTGTATTGCACTATACTGCATGGACCCCGACACATGGTACAGTGGAGCAGTAATAATTGGAGCATTGCCTTCCATCTAGCTGAGTGGTCCATGTGTAGAATTATGTTATGTGATGTAATTTTAATATATACCTCTGTATAATGTGATTTTTGGAGGGATGGTACATTAAGGTACAATACCAGGTGACGTTTACTGTGTCCCACCATGTCCACTCCAATAAAGAAGTTGTGTCACTATGCCCATCACAGACAAGTACATATTATTGAAGTTCCATTGATCTAAATGTTGATTATCTTGACAATGGAGACAGTGACTGCAGAGGCAAGAGCCGTTGAGATCAAATAATACCCGTCTTGTAACCTGCAACTTCGTTTTGCACCACAAGTCTGCTGAATAGACTGAAACAGAGACACATGCATAGCAGGTTGTGCATTGTCATGTCAACTTTCTCCTGGTTCTATAGGAAGGATGTGCAAGAAATGCTTGGGGTGGAATGAACTGCTTATACTTAGAAGAATGTCCTTGTTTCATGCATATCTTTCTGGTGTTTATAACATCGAGAAATTTACTGTGCCACTGATAGTTTGTCATTAATGAAGTTTTGTTATGTTGTGTTAAGGTTTTGTTACACTTTTCCTGGACAGCTCGTGTGCAGTGTTTCCATAAAATCTTGTTTGAAGCATTTTAAAACTATGTAGATGTGTGTAAACAAATTGAGTCAGTGGAATTCTAACCTAATGTGAAATTTAATGCTAAAATTTATGCATATTTTAAACTAGAAATTATATGAATAAAACTTTGTAAATTAATTTTTCCACAAAACAGTTTAGAGCAGTGTTTTGCATCTTCATTTTCAATGTTGTGCAAATGCATTGGAAGAGATAGCATGCATAGGTGTAATAAATGACATCTGTGGAGGAGGATGATTGAACACCTTTCTAAATATCAGTAGAACTTTGTTGTGAAAGATGATAAAAGAATGCACTGTAAAAAGATGACATTGGAATTCTTGGTTTTTTTAATTTTTGTTTTTAAAGAAAGTACAGTGTGTAGAAATTGACCCAAAATAATGGATTCAAATTTTATTTTTAAATCTGAAATGAAATTGTGTTTCAAACAGTAAGCATAATCATATGAAAATTGTATAGGATAAGTACGTAGTTCGTTCCAGGATTTTGGAGGAAAAACATGGCCATTCAAAGCTCGATAGCTTTGATTTGCCGCAATCATTGCAACCAGTTGACACATTTCCTCCTGCAAATCACTTAAGCATCCTGAAACAAATTTTCATCTTGGATACCGAGGCAACATGCTGTTCTCATATGCTGGAATGGACTTGTTGCTGTACACAGTATGACCCCAAAGACTAGTTTGAATAACTTGTGCAGTGAAAGCCTGGAAACTTGTACAATTTCACATCTGTTGTGTAAAATAAGTTGTAAGTAGAGATTTTCTTCTTGGGGCTTTTGTAGATGGCATGGTAATTTAGGATGTCCTGCTTCTAGAGGCTGTCATTAAGGAAGTTAAGAACAGAGGAAATTTCATTTCTAGTGTCCCTGGTATATAGAACCTTGCACCGCATACCAAGGACCAGAGTGGTACATTATGCTGCACTGGTAACAAAGAGGTGCCAAATTAATATGAAAATTTGCAGAGCTGCTTATGGAAATTATAAATATGTAGCTTTGAATGTTTTGTACATTTTTAGTTATAGAATTCATCAAAATTTTGTATTGTGCTTTGGCAGTAATTCCGGATGTGCTTGGATAGGGGCACAACTGTCTCGTATTCACTTTATTTGAATTTGAGGTAAAAAAAAGTCGTATACCTGTAAAAGTATGCAATATGGAGATACCTGTGTGTTGGCAGTGAAGTTGTGAAGAATTTGTCTTATTCTTCTGTATGTGTGGCTCATATTTGAATTGATTTTAAGCATCACATATTTCATTATCGGTATGTCTGTAATTATTCCTTCTTATTTTGAAAATATGAATCGTAATTGCTTTTACTGACAGTATTGTCTATTGTGGTTAAGTGTAAGGATGTGTGAATTGTGTGCTTCATAACTAAATATACTTGAGCTGTCTCTAAATAAACCATAAACAGTTAAATAGGAACATGTGGGAGAACTGTTTATGGCCTGCTAGTTTACTGCCTTTATTTCAACCTTTCAAGCACTGTTGAGAGAGTGGTGATCCTGTTTAAAATGTATTGTTACCAGAAGACATCTGTGAATGGGCCTAAAACTTCTTGAAATTTCAGTGGGAGATCTTTTAACATCATTTCATCAAAAACCTCCAACCTCAGTAACTTCAAAACTTATGAAAATAATTCTTAAACTTTTATACTAAATATATTAGTTGGGACTGATATCTTGAAGACACTATTTTGGCGTAGGTTCACACTGATACCAATACCTGATACACCCCTTCCACTTTTGCCATATTTTGTTCCAGTTTGTGACTACTTGATGACGTACATAACGGAAGAGTTAAGTTTAACATTTTATTTATGGGAGCACAGAGTAAAATGGAATGTTACGTGCAGGGCCTTTGTGACAAAACAGACTGTTTAATGTTCTTGGTGTCTCCTTTTTGTAGGCCCAGTTGATCTGATGTTGGGTGTACATATTTAGAGTAATGATAGGGGTGTAGTTGGACAGCACTAGTTATGAAGAGGCTCGCTACACTGCTAAACAGGTGGCATTTATTGTAAATATTATACAGGTGCAGAGAAATCGAGAACATTGCATGTTCATAGATTAGCACAGGCCTGGAATGGCTTTACACCCTGTTGCTGCTGATGATGAATGTTCATGGTGCTTCTTTGAGAAATTGTGTTATGGGTTCATTACATTATACTGACTTCTGGAAATTTTTTGAACTACCTCTGCACATTGATTGATTTTATCATTTCCTGCTGTTCACATATGTCCAGTAGCATGTTTGAGATTATTTTACCTAGCCACCTCAAGCTTTCATGCCATACTCATTACTGAATGTTATATGTGGAGCATTGTGGACATTAAAGTGCTGTTGGCAATATTTTTATAGTTGCACGCAAAGATGTTTTCGCCATAATCTCCTGCTATTCTGTAGTGTAATGTAGGATGCTATTATCACAGCTGATGTCATTCTGAACACCCAGTGGTAGTTCATGCAAATGTGTGAACATAGATCAAATGCTCCTACCAAAAAAAAAAGTCTTTCATTAAAGTAGCCTCTTCTTTCATGAAGGGCGTATGTGCACTGAACAGTTGTTCTGTATTCAATAACAGAAGATCACAAGATATGAACATGCAGTGGATTATCTCATCCACTGCCTGATGAGCAGTGCTGTTGGTTGTGTGTTAGGATCTTGATAAATAGTGACATACACCCACATATCCCTGTGTGACTTTTTCCTTTTTCTAAAACTCAGGTTGGCACCGAAGGTGAGGAGACTTTTTTTTTTTGTCATCATGACTCATGAACAGTTGCATGTTGGAATGGCTGTATTAAGTCACATAATTAAGGTGAATGGGATTGACTGGAATAAATGGTAAATGCAGTTGTGACAAAGAAAAAAGTAAATTGGAAATTGTTTTTATCATAATGTGTAATAAACTGTTACAGGAAGTTTTTGATATGATCAGTAAACTAGGTTGGTAGTTGTGTAGTGTTGTGCCTGGGGTTTTTTGTTTGTGTGTTGTGAAATGAGATGGACGCTTGGGAATTGTTGTAGATTGATGGGCTTGTTAGATTAAATAAATTTTACTGCCAAGAAAAATTCTTCATTGGTATGTTTTGCTATACTCTGTTAAATATTCAAGTGAGACTATGTACTTAGCATTGCCAGTTGCCACACTGCTACTTTCAGTATAAAAACATAGGCTGTTCTGTGGCATTTGAGATGTTACAAACGAAGTTAGTAAGTTTCTTCAAAAGATTGGTTGATTCTAACTGATCTGCTGGTGGGAATCATATCCCAGAAGACTGGGCTGTATGTCAGCATCACTGCGGCAACCCCAAATCTTGGGTAGTACCCAGTGTTTGTAGCACAGCAGCTACAGTGACTGCATTTATCTTTGTAAGTGGCCTCAACTGAACACTGAACCAGGTTTAGTGAAATGTCTAGGAAATCCACAGTGAAAGCCTTGGGACTTTAGAATAAGTTAATATTGAGCCAAAGTGAGTTTATTTAAATTCTGTCTTATGTACCAGATGGGTTTCTGCATATTGCAGTCTGTATGTGTTATTTACTATAGTGCTGCACAGTCTTAAAGTATTCTGGTAAACACTAGCAATACTGTACATGGTGCTGTCAGTTTGTTAGCTGGTCTGAACTTCCTGTGCCTTTTGTTATGAAGCTCGAAATTTGTTTGTGGAATGAGCTTGTGCCAATAGGTGATCGGAATGTCTGCTGCTGTTAACAGTTTCAGGAGATGCAGGGAGCCCCCAATGGTTCAGGTATCCCACGTCCTCCAATCACTTTACGTCTCATTGTGCCTGCATCGCAGTGTGGTTCCCTTATTGGCAAGGGTGGGTCTAAGATCAAGGAGATTCGTGAGGTGACTGGAGCATCAATACAGGTGGCTTCGGAGATGCTGCCCAACTCAACAGAACGTGCGGTCACCATCTCGGGCACTAGCGAGGCCATCACACAGTGCATCTACCACATCTGTTGTGTTATGCTCGAGGTCAGAAGAGATGCATTTTTGCATTTAATTGAGTCAGTTTATGCTTTTGTAATATGTATTGAGTTATATCGAGTTGTTCATTGGAACCATACAGTTGATGTTTTGCTGTTATGCAGTATGGGAGGAGTTGCAGTTGTTTATTATACCTATGTAGGTATAGTCTGTATTTTTGAGTTATATACCAACCCTCCTTCATAGGCTTCAGTTTTTTGGGAAATATGTATATGAACATCCCTAGCTTTGTGTGTAATTATAAAGTGGCTGTCCCAATTTTTAAATGATTAGGAAAAAGTTCTGGTATAGGTCTGGGTAAATGTGGGCTAATAGTATCACAGTTTGTCAGAGATGTCAATTACAGATTTAACTCTGCAAGAGGAGTGGCTGAATGAAATTAACTTCATACCAATTGCTGTCCCTTTGTAAATATGTCAGCAGGTCTCCAATTATAAGAGCTTGTATCTTCATTGTCATAACGTACTTGCATAGAAATCTTGTTTGCTAACATTTCCCCAGAAATTTTACCCTTCTTATTCCTGTGTACTTTGGCCTTGATGAGGTTGATGAATCTTGTTTTTAAGTTGCCCATATAAAAAACATATTTACACAGGGTCATTCTGAGCCACATGAACGTGGTTCACATTCTAACCTCCACTGAGTTGCATAGATAGCTGGTATGTTAGGTATCATGGATGTATATGTCCATAACAGTTCGAATGTTAATAGTTTCAAAATGTTGGTGATCTGAAATTTTCAAAGTTCAGGAATTGTAGTCAAAAGTTGTTGCCTAATAATGGCCTTAGCTTCACTGTGTTAATCCTAGAGAGCAAAACCAATGTGTGGTGGAAATCTGATTATGTACTGTTTCCAGTCATGTGCCCCATGGATTTATTGTTGGGTTTGGGGGGGTGGGGGTTGTGGATAGTTGTACAAGCCAGTTAACGTTGCCTTTTAAAGTAAGTTCTTAAGCATTTATTTTGGGTTCTTGAATTCCACCTGTAATAATAAGAGTTAAGGTTTAGTTCTGTGGATATCCCACTGCTTCTGCACATAGTCCCTGCCAGAGTTGAGGCATTTATCATGTCATGGATTGAGCTGTTCCATATTGTGTTTGTAGAAGTTTATGGCATTTACTTACAGCTATCATGTCACAGCTGTTGCTTTGTTGCTATCGTTTTAACCTTTTAGTGGCCTGATGTGAAGTGTACCCCTCATATTGCCAAAAATTAGGTTCAGGTGACAGCATTTAATGACCTTCCTTCTGTAGATCTAATTTAAATTCCAGTGTTCCACAGTTCCCGCAAGACACTTAATTCTGGCAGCCAAGGGGCAAAATTCGTGGCTGCCAAGATTTTCTTCATCACTGGAAACAGATGGTAATTGCTGGGTGACAGGTTCCCCAATATAATTGGAGTCATTTGTGTTATTGAGTTATGAAATTATGCACCACCTATTCTTATTTTCTGATTGACTCACATATATTTCATGCGCCATTTAATATCTCGGCAGTGCACTAAATTCCAATTGGACCACCATGTGGTCAGAAGTGATGAATTGTGAAAATATATATATTTAGACATTTGCACTTTTCACAAGCCAGAAAGAATATTAGTAGGAGGACGGAAGACTACCTGCAAGTCCTTGTTGTAGCTGTGGAGGTAAATGCATATTGTCTCCCTGTTACATGTTTATTCATTTTGTTGTTCATTATACTATCTCAGTGGGTGAAGCACCATCAGAGTTTGTCACTGGCTGTCTTGGCCTTAGCATTAATCATTGCATGTGAACATCCCACTGCAGTTCCTGGGTCCACTTGATTGTAACCGCTGTGTGAGGAATGTGTAGGATGCTGGGGCATGAAGGACAGATGAAAGTTTGTGATAGGTCATGAAACTGAATGAAGTAAAGTAATTTTCACTTCATTTGTGATATCATTTACAGATGGCACATAATCTAAGCCCCATGAGGAACAATTGATGCATGTAACAAATCCAATAACTTCAAAAATATTTTTAAGAATGCCTCTTCCTTTTGTCATTTAAAGTGTTTTATAGATCTTACTCAGTTCTGTTCGAGAGACTACCAAAATTTGCCATGAAGTTTTAAATTTCTGTATATTGATTATAGTATAGTGTGCGTAACACTACAAATGGACTTTTAATAGATGTAGGAAGCTTTAACTGGTTTTTGTTTTGTTGTTCCGATTTTTAAGCAAACATAATGAACTTTAGAGAATACTTTTGGTAATATTGTGTTCTATGTAATGAAGTACACCCTTTTGAATCTTGTTACACTTGTGTGCACGTTGCATTATGTTTTTTCTTCTGTTGCAGTCCCCTCCTAAAGGTGCCACGATTCCCTATCGTCCCAAACCCCAAGTGGCTGGGCCAGTGATCCTAGCTGGCGGACAAGCTTACACTATCCAGGGTAACTATGCCGTGCCTGCCCATGCCGACGTAAGTACAATGCCCTTGTTCCCGGGCTTGGCTCCGGTTGCCGCCGGACACACCCCGTTGGGCCTGCCCCCCTCCCCACTCCTCCATACCGCGGGACTGGCGGCAGATCCGCTGCTGAAGAACGGACACTTGCAAGCTGCGTTACCGCCCGCGCATCTGGCGGCTGCCGACGTAAGTCTTTGGGTGCAGCTAACCCCCTCCCCCACATACACATGTACACATCTATTCTGTTAATAATATCCCACCCCACCCAATCTTTGTGGGCATGCATAATGAAGGAAAAGCTTGTGAGTTTTAATACTGTGTGAACTTATTGATAATATTGAGGTGTATGCTTAACTGCAGTGATCTGGCATGCCAAGTTTTTCCTTCAGTTTTATGTTGCTGCAGCTTCCAGGGTGTGGTGCAACTAACATCTGCTTGCTATTCCTTTGTTGCCCTGGGACCTGGAGCTTGTTAACTTATTAGTTCGAGGTGCCAATTCCCATCTATCAGCTTGTTGGATTTTCATCTCTGTGTTGGGTGGTACTGATGTCAAGAATCTTGTCTTAGGTGGGAATTTGAGATACAGAGCAAATAATTTCATATCATATAACAATTGTCATGAAATCTTGTGGACTGAGAGACATGTTTCAAGATTGTGGCTACTGGTTGTGTGGCATTCTTACCAAACAAGAATATAGTTTTCTGGAGAGCTTTCTTTGAACAAGAAAACAAGATGTGTTTCTTCTGCCAGAAAGTATGGTTTGAACTTGCTTTATTCATACATACATACATATACAACATTTACCTGCATACACACACACATATATGTATATGTGTGTGTGTGTGTGTGTGTATATATATATGTTGCATTTCATATGGTAACAGTTTTTCCCATCCGTGATACCTACTTGTTTTGAATAAAATAAGTATGCTTGTAATTTCTGTGCAGTATGGTAGCATGAAAGCTCAGGTCATGCTAATGAAATTCAGTTTGGGAATTTGCACCTCTTTTCACACATATCTTCCTTTCTGCCCCCATGTTTGTATAGTTTGAAGGGATGCCAGACTAACATGCAATAGGATCTGGTTTATTATGTATTTTAATATTTGGAAGGAAATACATTTGAAAATGGACATGTTCTATTGGCGTTGGTGTGGCATCCATGAATACTCCGTCTCACTGAAACATCCCTAGTTTGGTATGGTAGTGTGAGACTGATGTGTTTTAAGTTAGCTTACTGTGGTGTCATGTCAGCATAAGGAAGCTTATGGATCTTTTTTCTTGCAATGAACATTTTCTAGTTACAAATTCTGCTGCTTTGTTGGAGCTCCTCTTCTGGCACTCAATTGACCCAATCCATGCAGGTCCACCTCTGTATTCCCATGACTGAAAAATTGATACATCGGGAAACAAATAACATACATTGTGCATGGCTTTGTTTTCCATGATATTTATTGCACACCATCTCTTGTTTGTTCAGTGGCACAAGAAATTAAGTGGGGTAAAGTCTGTATACCTGTTCGGTAAGGTGATTGCACTGACCTCAGAGGGGAGGGGTCACCCAACGGGGTTGCCCGATGAGCAGCCTGTGCAGGCCAGGATATGACTGACTCTAGTTTTCTAGTTTCTGCTCATGTAAGTGTCCACACTTCTGTTTGTTGTGTCACCTTTACACCCACTGCCCTTCCCTTTGTAGATTTGTTTTAAACTCCCCTGTAAGTGCATATGTGAACCAGGTAAGCATAGGCAAGTACATGTTCTCATCTTTATAATTTACATTCCATATTGGATGGAGGAGCTGTTGTGGGTAAGGTGTGCACATATATTTTAGCAAGTGAGATTCAGCGACCTTGTTACATGAAAGAATGAATGTATGGGTGACCATGTTACATTTAGCAAAACCTTTCCGGTCCACTGTTGATGTGATGTGGGTTTAATTGTCTTGATGAGAGAATTTGTATCATCTGATAGAAACACATTGCCTGTAGTCCTTGAGCCATTTGTGCCTTTCATAAGTAAAGTTGAGCATTGTGTGTGTGTTCCATTGCTGTTATGTAAGAAGAAATTGTTATTGTGTGTGTTAATTATATGTTAAGAATTGATTGATTGGTTTTGAGCCTTGCGTAGTTCTCCTCATAGTGTACAAGGGTGTCGGTTGTGAAGTACACATCTGTCATTCACATTTTTACAATTTAAATTCAAGCTGCAATTTATCATATGTATATGAAATATGAAATTTTGTTTTCAGAGTAATGAGGTTTGTCAGTATGATCAGTACCAAATTTTTCCTTATGTTGCAGCCAGTAAAAAGTTGTTTATTATGTGTGAACTTTGCACACATCATTTGAATAAAAACAAAATGTTGAAGGACTTAACTCATATTTTGAAGATTGTTGTTCTTAATCCTATACCAGTTTGACCATCAGTTTTTAAAATGTGCTGATCCATAGTTTGAACATTCCTGGGGTTTGTTAGGCATGTCCAAACTTGAGAACTTTACCCATTGTTTGTTTACCTTATGATCAGCATGCTGTCTAACCAAACCTATTTTATTCCATGTTTAATGTGTATTAATTAGAGAGCTAGACACAGAAATATATATTGTTTATACATAATACAAGTTTTTTGGTGAATGAACCTTTGTATAGCAAACATTTGACTTTGAGTAAAACAGGACACACCTGTTGCACCCCTTGATTGAAGCTGGTTCACAGTGATCAGTGTTTTCAAGTTTCCGAGGCCATCATAAAATCCATAATAATACGTGCCCATATCATTATTACGTGATGTTGAGTGCTTCAGTTATATGGAAAATGTTGATCTTGAAACTTAAAATACTGTACTGCAGCCACAACTGTAATGACATTGTGATGTTTATACAGTCTCATTTGCAAGTAAAGCTAAATGAATGTATGTATTATATTTCACCTTCAAAATGGCATTGTTCACATTGTGGATCAGTCTTCTTAAGAAACTGCTGCTCATTAAAAATAAAGCATTTGTTTGTGGGGCTCAGAGAATATGAAGAGGGAACTGGTTTTGTTACGAATCCTACCCAGTACAAACTTAACGAGCTCTCTTCTCTTAACATCATTGCAACCCAGATATTTTTTTTTTTATTTGTGCAAGTGTGGACATTTACATGGTTGTGTTATTTTAATATTATGATGTAGTGTGGAACTTTTCTAGCCCTAGCCTTGGTTTTTATCCGCCGAGAACCTCTCCTTACTGCCAGAAGCCAGTGGATAGATAACTAGGTTGTTGAAGTTAAGAAAATATAACATTCTGCACTGACACTATGAGAAGAGTGGGAAAGAAGTAAAGGCTGTTATCTGCAATGTTATTGGCATTCCCTAGTTTTCATACCTGTATTGGTTTCTGACTTTATTTACAGATTGTGTACTTGTGTCATGGAGTGTTCGTGACTTTTTTAAAATTAATTTCAGTAATAGTGTCATCATGCGTGTGAAAAGAATAAGTATAAATTCATAAGAGCATTGCAATGTTGCTGTATTATACCTGCAGCTGGAGGAAATTTGGTAGATGTACTGTTCAGAATTGCAGTATTAGATGTCACAGAAAGGGCCATTAATTTCGAAATGTCACACAATATACTGCTTGATAACAGCAAGACTTTGGTGTTTATCTGGGGGAAGTGCATAAGATTTTGTAAATTTCTGACCATGGCTTTATGTCATATGTATTCAGTTTATGGTCTTACTTTATATGCTGGGTGACAGCAAAGTCGTTTTAGGAGTTAATGATTTAATGCAAACTTCCAGTTGCAACTTATTGTAGTTCATTGGTCATATTAGACTGTGTGCAGTTTATGTGCTGTTCTTCAAGGCTTCCATATGTGCATTTTTTAATGTGCGTAAACTTGAATAGTGGTAGCAGTAGCAGCAGGAGTATAAGATGATTGAGGTTGGTATGACTGTTTTTTAAATTCTGGTGAAGATATTTCACTGTTCTGCAGTTGGAATGGGGAGTGGACACATAGCAGTGTTTATATATTTTTAACTAGCCACTGCTTCACACCTGATTGCCCTTTTTTTCAGTTTTTAAACAACACAGGGACTTCTGGTAACTTTTCTGACCGTTATTTTGTTTGTAGACAGGGAGGGTTGTTGCTGGAGGATTGTGGATAGAATTTACAGCGGTAACCACAATTGCAGTTTTTCATTTTATCATGCTCACTCAGACATAATAGTTATTGGCTTTACATTCATGTCAGGCACAGGTTATCTCTCTCCCTGTCACACAGATCTCACCCTGCTTTTTCTGTTCATGTTTCATTCTTGGTCTTAGAAGTCCTTTAGTACAGTATATGTGGCTGTGCCATAGCTCTGGTGGTGGTTGCTATGTTCTCTCCTCAGTGACCAGGTTCACACTCAGGGTGATTTGTATGGGATTAGCAGCAGACAAGTGGACAGATTTTAGTCAGAGTGCTGTGGTTTTTCACTGCCTGCATCCTTTGCCAAAATCTTTTGTGATTTGAGGGACAGAGAAACAGTCACACTGAGCCAGTTCCATTGAGCAGGTAGGCTGTTTCAGTGGCAGATTATGGTATTTATCAAAATACAGCTCCCAGACTGGTGTAAGTGGATAGGTGTTATCATGGTGAATTACTTCACAAATGTATGATGCACTGTATCACAGGAATGTCTTAGCACGTTGAAGTGTTGGTTAATATTCTGGTCTTTTGAAGTATTCTTGAAGACCATAACCCCCTGGTGATAAAAGAGAACATTCTGCACCACCTTTTTTTTTTTGTGCATTTGACAAACTTATTTTGCTTGTTGCAAAGTAAGATATTGCCACTGGAGTGACTACTGATGTGGGTCTGTAGTTGTAATCCCTAGGCTGATATTTCATTGCCTACTACATAGTTCTTAAAGAAGTCTGTATTGGTTCATGCATACTAGTTACATTTCCACAGAGAAATGGTTTTCCTTCTATGCCTATGTCAGCAGTCTTGGAATGACCATGATAGAGACAGTCCTTATTACACAATCTACAGTGAAAATGGTGGCTTGGCATAAGCTATAAGAAATGCTTGCTTGTTCAGCCATCTTCCAAAGAGGCAGTCTTCTGCAACTTTGCAAATAAATTGCGTGCACGTGCATGCGTGTACACGCGCGCGCGCACACACACACATACATACTCACTCACTCACTCACTCTTGAAGTATCAGTTCATCCTTTATACTGATTTAAATTGTGTTGAGGAATTGTTTTTGACATATTCATCGGTCTTTCAACTAACAATACCCACTTATGTCCAGTTCACTTTTGTATCAGGTGAACACCATTTTCTCACATGTTTTATCATCATTCTGTTCTAACCTGCAGAATGTAACGAACATACTGTCATCTGTAGTCAAGGACATTGTTAAAACATAAATATGACAAGCAGACTCTGTGGGCTGTACATGCTGACCATGAATGACCGCGAATGTGGAATGAAGTTTAAGGACACCTGGTCATGCATTAGATGTCTGGGCTCAGCCATATCTCTTTGCAGTTTGATATTGTCTGTGTTCAGTCTTGATACTTGTGATCACACCTCCGATTGTTGTTAATCAAGTATTATTTGTAAGTTTATTTTATTTTTTCAATTTTTTATAACCTTTACAAACATGTTTTCCCATTAAATGTGCATCCTTTTCACCTGGGAGAGAAAACACTTTCCCACAGTGGGTATGTAAATTGAATTGTGCTCTGGTGACAGAAACCTGGCATTTGAAAGGCTGTACACTAAAGGCTAACTAATGGAAATGCTCATTGAAATTCAACAGGGAATTATTTCATTTGTATCTGCATCCATCATCACTTTCTTCCTTTATCCTGTTTCCTCTTTTATCCTGTTTCCTCTTTCTCCCTTAACCTTTAGGGTATGACTTAATAAATGCCAGATTTCTGCTGTGACCAGAGCATAATGCAATGTAATTGCCCACTGTGGGACACTGGTTTCTCGTCCAGAGAAAAAGGATGTACATTTAATGGGATGTTGTTCTGTTGATCCTTAAAGGTTAACACATTTAAGTTAAATCTTTATCCTTGGCACAGTTTTGAACCCATTGTTATCAAGACTACTATTGGTGGAGCAATTTACTGTACTTGCATAGTTAGATAACTTACTTGCCAGACTGAGGCCTTCAGTGAAATGTACAAATCACACTATTTCTTTTTTGTATCATTCCTCCTTTTTACCTTTCAGTTTTTGATTTATTATTTCAATCAGTTTTGATTGAGCAAGCCAGTTGAAGGAAGGTTGAATTCAAAGAAACTCTTTTATTAATCAAATTTTTTTTTAGTCCTTGACAGGATTTTGATATGATTGTTGTATTTGCCAGTTGTACCTCTCAAGTGAGGTGTATCATGTCCTTTTTTGCCTAATTTAAATTTAGCCCTTCATTCCATGGGATAGACACCCTGTGTCCTTACCTCGTTTCTGTGGACCAATTTTGATTATGTTTTGCATAACATATCCCATAGTAATCCTAAAATTCCTACCAGAATTTCATGTTGTCTTTGTTTTTTGAAGAGTTATGGCTCCCACAAGCACACATGGTAGATATTCTTAAAGAGAAATACTCTCTCTCTCTCTCTCTCTTGTTTACAGACACACACATATGTATGCAGAATCAAACATACTCCTGAGCATGAGTTGTTTTATTTGACATTATTAATTATTATGGTGAAACAGTTCCTGAGTTGTCTTTTTATTGGGTGATGCTTTGTTTCATCAGAATTGCAGATAACAGAGTACAGGGATTAACATGTAATACATGATGTGAAAGTTGATGTTCCATTCATCCTATGTAGGACAATTAAGTTTGATGTTTTATTGCCAGTGAAATTAATACTGCAATGTGTCTAGAGCAGGTACTGAAAGATAGGCCAATGACCTACACTGTAAGGTAGTGTTTAGTCTCACTACTGCTATGGCATACTGACTATGAAAGGTGGCAGTCAGTTCAGTGACATTGTCTAGGTGAAAGAATGTGCCCCCACACAGTCACCAAATAAAATGGTGATTATGACGATGATGGAGGATTAGTGGAATCTCTGTTTAACCTTTATTGTCCATGAATAGATTGAAGAGCCACCATTGTTCCAGGGCCAGATTTTAATTCTGAAATAATGGCATTGGTGTAGAAAATGTGGTACAGTCAGGCAGCGGGACAGCTTGTACCCTTACAACAGTGGAATATGCAGCCATTGAAGGTTAATGTGCCATTTAAGTTACAGTATCTGCAGTTTGAACATACTGTACAGTCTAGGTTAATATTATTTTCTGTCCTCCAAAGAAACATTTCACTGTAGTGTCCTTGAGATGCCTGTAGAGGTGTCTTAAGATGTAGTTTTGCATTGCATTGATTGTGGTGTGTATCTTGAACATATTATTTCAAATTCTTAGTTGGTAGCCCATGTTCTTGACATTCAGCCACGTAACTGTTACTGTGGTATAAGAAATGAGGTCTCAGTATTTGTTGAGTGTCGGTGCAGATGTTTGCCTTAAAGGCAGAGATGTATGGAGGTGCGCCATATTTGAATATTTCCAGAAGATGGGGATGGGCAATTCTCCATTGGCCGGCTTGGCAGCTCTTGGTTTGGGAGGCCTGAACACTGGCAACACCGGTGGCCTGAATCCTGCAGGTAATTGTGATTCTTGAAGCATGCTGCATGCATTCTCTTCCCCTGTTTTGAAGAATTCAAATGGACAGCTCGATAAGACCATGTGCTAAAATATTTATCTGTTTTATGACCCAAAAAATACACAAGGCAGGTATTGAAGTTTAATTCCCACTGTACACTTGTTAATCATATAACTGTTTAATACTTACCATATTTACACATTGTCTATTTTTCTGGTTTGTATACCTGCAAATTTGTGTGTGTGCCACATAGTTGGGTGAATCCCCAGAACTGTTGTACGCACAAAGTCCTTTCCCACCTTTTTAAAGAAGGTGTCACAGTAACCTATGCAGGGAACTGCCATACTTGGTGTAGCACTGGCTTCTTAACACCTGCCCTGCTTGTGCATTAATTTTTTTTGAGGCAATAAATTGGCGGTTCATTTACATAATAGCAGTGCTGATTCCCCGCTCCAAGTTATCCAATTTGCCCATTTCTCTGACAGACATAACTTTGTTTTAATCCATATATTTTTCGTGAGCACATTACCAGACAAGATGGAAACATAAAGGCAACAGTTATTTTTAAAAATTGTGGAAAGTACAGTCCAAAGTACATTTCATATTGCACAATGTCTAGGTAGCTACTCTGTGAGACAGGCAAGCCTGTGTAGCCGGTTGTGTATTATTCTGCTTGCATATGCAAGCACAACCATAAATGAGTGAGGTTTCTACATCAGGATACATGAGGTTGCCAAAATAATTCT
>Ga0123352_10006400_pt1 | contig 18008 bp, 11 predicted proteins | sample TergutLab28metaG_FD_89700 | JGI IMG/M metagenome (GOLD analysis project Ga0123352, IMG submission 89700) | Labiotermes labralis P1 segment gut microbial communities from Petit-Saut dam, French Guiana - Lab288 P1 | ecosystem: Host-associated > Arthropoda: Insects > Digestive system > Gut ... | reverse complement strand
TTTTTTTGTTTTTTTTTTGATTTTTAATTTTATAGTTCTTAACCGTGGTCTTTTTTTTTTTGGGGGGGGGTGTGGTTATAGTTTATGGTACATATTTAACTATGAATACCTTGCTGTTTCTGTTACTAATATTAGAAAAAATCTCTGTGTTGACATAAATTTTGATTCTCTGACCATAATGACTTTAGTTTCTGACAGTTACTTACCAAAAAACCCTTTGTTCTTTCAATGCATTATTTCCATAGCAAGTGGAATTGCCTTGAATGCGGAGTACCTTCACTCCCTACACCATTATTCTCCATTTAACGTATCAGTTTGCCGTATTATCTGGACTGGTGGAGGCGAAATCAATTTAACGTTATTTTTATAAATGACTCTCTCTTCTCGTAACAAAAATAACTGAACAGCTTACTATAATAGTTTTTCTTAACACACATATGTTCATCATATAGCTGCTTAGATTTTAAATTAATCATCAGTGTATGAATGTTTTACATATTTCTTAAAGATTCCTCGTATGGAGTATCAGCTCAGCGCCAGCTTCGAGCACGATCGCGGTGTGCTAATGGTCCACAACAGTATGAAACTCTTGCCGCCCAAGCACGAAGCTTGACTGCACCTTATTCCTTTACTCACTCCATTCAGCAGAGTCCTCCTTGAGAAGCTGACTGTTTTTCACCTAGTCAATAAATTTCCCGCGTTTTATGGAACCCGAAGGTTCATTACCGCGTTTACAAGTGTCCGCCATCGGTCCCTTTTCTGAGCCAGATCAATTCAGTCCATGCCCCCATCCCACTTCCTGAAGATTCATCTTAATATTATCCTCCCATCTACGCTTGGGTCTGCCAAATAGTCTCTTTCCTTCAAGTTTCCCCACAAAAGTCCTGTTTGCACGTCTTCTCAATCCCATGCGTGATACATGCCCACCCATCGCATTCTTCTCGATTGTATCACCCGAATAATATTAGGTAAGGAGTGAAGATCATTATGCCCCACATTTTTTAGTTTTCTCCACTCACCTGTTACCTCGGTCCTTTTAGACCCAAATAATCTCCTCGGCACCCTGTTCTCAAACACCCTCAGCCTACGTTCCTCCGTCAGTATGAGCGGCCAAGTTTCACACCCGTACAAAACAAGAGGCAAAATTATAGTTCTGTATATCTTAATTTTTATATTTGTGGGTAGCAAACTGGAAGACAAAAGATTCTCGTCGAATGATACCAAGCATTACCTAACTTAAATCTGCTCTTAATTTCTTCCTGAATAGATTTTTGATCCGTTAAGATTGTTCCCAATTATTTGAACTGTTCCACCCTTTCCAAGGAACTATTATCAATCTTCATATCTTATTCTTTTACTATTGGCATTTTTCTCGAAAATTTTTAGCACAGTTGTCTTAAGTAACTTCTTGCGTCTTTCGCTATATTTTGAAAAGTACTTCCAGCTTCCTAGCTACTAATGAGAATAATAACCTCCAATCAACCAATCAACCAATGAGCGAGCCAACTAATCAATCAGCTAGCCAACCAGCAAAAGACAGAACCATCCATCCAGCCAAACAACCATCCAACCAACCAACCAATCAACAAACAAACCTACAAACCAACGAACCAGCCAGCTAACCAGTCGAGCAACCAATAAAGCCACCAACCAATTGCCATTAATTCTATCTACTCCTTTTTGAAACAAATAGCTTCGTTGACGTCCAATATGCCGGAGGAGAGCGAAAACGACCGTCCTGTTGTATAGTGGAACAAGAGTTTACATTACCGTTTCAATATTAACCTTTCATTGCATCATGTCATTAAGCAGAGAAACCCAATCTACGTCATCACCGTCGTTACTTTAAGTTTCATTGTGATATTATCGCACTATCAAAGCATGGACTTTCCCTTCTGGTTTTCACATTAACATGGATTTATCATCTGTCGTCAGCGTACTATCTGCCTTTCACCACCTGGCATTGCTCTATTTTTTACCTCATTAATAATTGGTGAAAAGTATACGTCATAAAATTCTTCATTAAGCAGTTGCCTCTAGTCTTTTGTTACTTCCTACTCCCTTTAGGTCTCAGTGTATTCCATTCACCATCCTCTTTCCAAAGGCTCTCATTCTGTGTTCTCTTGTTACGAGTCACCGAGTTCCATTCCAGACTATGACAAAATATGTATTTATGATTGTGTATAGTTTGATGCATTAGGCCTTTAGTTTTAAGTCGGAAAGACAAAGGAGTGAATGCTAGAAACCGTTCTTGGAATTTAGTTTGCGTAGTCTGAAATTAAAAACTTAAAACTTCGAATAGCTCCGATTTGTAGAGTATAGGTCATTTTTAGCCGTACTTGTACCGCTGTGTCTGCGTCATGTGATCACCAAGACATGCACACGTCAATAATTGAATTCTTCGTGACTCTGGAGGAGGACGTAGGAGTTTAGGATGAGGACCTCCCTGTGGTTTTCTCTATTGGCAGCCCTGCAGCTTTTGCCATGGCGCCCACAAGGACAATAACGTAAGATAGGATGATTTATGTACGTTTGGGGACTTGTGATATTTGTGTGTTCTCGAGGTGACACACACACACACACACACACACACACACACTACTTTTTCCATCTCCCTATTTTTCAAACTACCAACTTCACAGATGGCAATCCTGAATGTTCTCATGTAAAATTTACAGCGTAGATTTTATAATTTTGTTTTTTACCTGACGACAGAAACGGAACCGTTTTGTGAAAAAAGAATGAGCCGATAGCGACATAAAGAATGTGCATGACCTGAAGACATTTTATAGTAAACAAATATTTCGCGTTTTTTCTTGATTGATTTTTTTGAAGGGCTGAGAAAATGTAAGCAACACATTAGTCAGTGTGGTGGTCTATCGCAAACACCGCAACCAGTTTTCAGAAATACAAAGGTAAAGAAAAGTGTCGGTCAAATGACGGCCAGTTACCACGCCTCTCAACGTTGTGTATGAAATAGACCCCAGAGAATGGATAGTGATCATTACAACACTGGTATAAACGGAGTAAGGATGTTTTCACAAGGTAGTTTCAAATGTAGATAACACGCTCTATAAGAGAGATAGAGGTGTAACGTATTTCGTAGTATTCAACAAATATGTGGTAACTAAAACTTACAATTATGGCTGAGTAGCAATTACACGTATATTTAGTTCAGTAAGTATGTTCTTCCAGTAACGATCCTCCAGAAAATGGCCTGTTACCGGAAGTGAAATTTAGATATAATTTCTGTGGCCACAGAAATTACAACGTAACACGTTTTACACGTAAAAAGTCCTGTAAAGAGGTTTCTTATATTAATACAGAATTCGAAACAAAACATCAAGGAAACTACTTCTTTAATTTACAGCAGCAATCTAAATAGGAACACGTTTACTGGACGTTGTTTCATAGCTGGCCAAGGAGTGACAAAGCCATACTCGTGTTACACACGTGGTAACCCACCCTCGACCCCCAAGTGCAGGTGACAGGGCTGATGCTGTGAGGCACAAATGCACTTTACCCAAGTGACAGACGTTTATGAACCTACAGACGATAAAAAGAAAATTCGCGTGAAGACCGAAAAAACGTTTTCAACACAAGAAAAATTACTTTCTTTCGTGAAAGTAAGTGTTAGTGGCACTTGAGAATCCCTGTTTTGGTTAACATGCGTGTTTCTGTGTGACAAGGAAAGGAGTGCGAAATGTTTTGTATAAGAGGCTTAGACTGTGTTTGGAACAGTGTAACAAATGAATATACGATATTTCGCTGTCATCATCCTTTTTGAAGAACAATGGCAAAGATACATTGTCTAGACTAAGTTGATTTACGTTGTTCCTACAACCATGTGTGAATATTAACGCACGAGATCACACGTCTTTGCAAGCAAAAATACAGACTACTCGGATGATTACTGAACAGACATTGTACATGCAAAACTGTCTGTTTATTATGAATTACATGGCAGATGAGTGCGCTAGTTTTGACGTGTTATCTGTAGAAAGAGTAAAAAAAAACCACAATGGGGTGATCATGAATGTTCCCAAGCCTCAAAATATTTAATGTCCGGAACTAGTAGACGAATTTCATTGAAATATGGTACGTGGGTGTTTAAGTTGAAACTTAATGTACTGAAGTAACTTAATAGCCCATTTAATTAAGTTAAAAATTAAGATGCCTGTATCATTATTATAAACGAATTGCTGTGATAAGAGTGGGAATTACAAAACAGAGGATTCACTAAAATGCACGCCATATATCCTGTTTGATGCTTTTTCTGGTTTAGGTTTATATTTAACGAAGTACAAGGAAAAATCGTTTGTAAGCATTTTATTAGATTTGTTAATTAATGCACATACATTGTAGTATCAGTTATGCTGATTAGATCCATCGGTAAAGTACTTGTATCTGCAATAAAAACACATTAAAACTAATGTGTTACACATGCAATATTGCAAGTAACTCAGTTGTACGACAAGCGCTGTTCTGTAATTTTGTTTTCTTTATTCTTCTGTTGCTATCATGCTACGCCGGATAGCTCCATTAACCCGCACTGACTTGCTGAAGAGAATAGATGGATAGCCCGCGTCTTAGTACATCAGTACGTTCATTCATCCATCCTGATTGTGACTGTTAATCTTTCCTACAATCGGCCAAATTGATGATGAATGGAATAGCTTAAACCTTCAGGTCATATACGTTTGTGTCATTATTATTTATGTTATTCGGTCAGAAGTTCAGAAGTTATCTATTAATTCTGTTCATTGGTGCTTATTTTGCGTGTTTCTCACTGTGTTGGTACTCTTTCCATTTTATAATACCAGTCAGTGTGTTGACTCAAAATATTTTGTTCTATCTGGAAAATGTAATATATAAGTGTTCGTTTTGGAAGAACAAATTCCTGAATTAGGAACTGGTTGTTCCTTCTTTAACAACTTCAGTTTCAATGTTGGAGTTATTTTCGTATATCCATTGTGTAGTCTGTCTTGCGACACGTTCATAATCCCTTACACAGCGAGTACGCCACAAAGTTTGATCTAGTGCTTCCGGTTCTCTGGAGCGTTATCCAGCAACTGCTTAAATCTTCTTCCTCGTCTTTTCGTCCCTTTTATTTTTCCTCCTGTAACAAGTTCTAGAAGGCATTTCCCACACAAGTTGTGATCAATCCAGTTAGCCTTTCTTCGTTATATTGTGTAGATAAAGCTAACGGTAAATTTAACCCTATAACAGGCCATGAAACCACGGACGGAGAGTAGAGGTAGAGCTCTATTCTTTCTTTAACCTCGACGCTTGATGGGGATAGGTGGTCAACGCCACGCCGCTGTCTCTTTACCTCCTGGAAAGGAACCCGAAACCCATTGTACAAAAGGCTTTGTGGAACCCAAGGCCGGTCTGGACGGGCGCGGAAAATCTCGCCTCCACCGGAATTCGATCCCCGAACCGTCTAGTCCGTAGCGAGTGGCTGTATCGACTATGCTATCCCAGCCCACATTATTGTAGGTAGGATGTGCCTTTTTCTTTGACTCCATGTAATACTTCTTCATTTTTTACATGATCGGTACAACTGACCTTCATCCTTTCCCAGAACCGCATTCCAAAACTTTCAAGGTATGTCTTATATTGGCTTGCAAAATATATTATTTTCAATGACTTGAGATTTTTCTTACAGTAACACAAACGCCGGGAATCTGGCTATAAGCCATTGATCGAAACAGCATCCCGACGGAATACAAAATGTGAACTAGTTTGTGTGGAAAACCGATTCAATATCGAATTTGGACCCAGCTTTCTGATTCATTATTCTGTACTGGGGCATGATCTGAATAGAGTATTGCTGGTGATATTTTCTGTAATCCGAGCCAAACATAAAAGTTTCATATTTCATAAGAAATTGTTGAAGATTTTACACCATACCTAAGTAACAGATTTTCCATATATGAAAATAATGGCTCTAATGGGTTTGTCCCGACGATATAAAGACGACATTATACAACAGATGTTGAACAAGGGCTATGTTATTGTTGGACGTAATACCGAATTTCCGTGACAAGTGAACGTTCGATTATCGTCCAACCACATCAGCATCACTGAAGCTGAAACTAATGTATCCCTTCTTTCCTCCCCTCTTGAAGTACTTGCCTTGTATGCACGCTCACAACTTGTAGCCTCTCTTACGTTAACTCTCGTTCACCACTTCTTCCTCGATAATGGAGGCAGGACTCATACATAAGATGAATATGGAACAGCAGGTTTGGCTTGTCCTGTGAACATCAAGTTTGGGTGCTCCTGGTAACATTAGGTTTGGCGATATTTTCCTGCTGTTTATGGAGAAAGAAGATCTCTTCAGGGCACCAGAATCCAATTACATTTCCACATTTCTAATGTGACAGCCGGTATGGCTCAGTCGGTAGAGCGACTCGCTACGGCATTTACGTTCCTGGGATCGACCTCCGGTTGGGGGTGAGATTTTCTGCACCCATACAGAACGGCACTGGGGCCCACGCAGCCTTCTATACAGTAGACACGGGGTCTTTCCTGGGGGTAAAGCGGCCGGAGCGTGGCTTTGACCACCCACCCAATCTAGCGCCCGAGGTTAAAGAAATAGTAGAGATGTACATCTACTCCCCGTCTGGGGTTTCGTGGCCTGTTCTAAAGTAAAATGCACTATTTACCATTTCTGATGTGTAATTTCCAAATAATCATATTTAAGGGGATATTTTCGTGGCGGTGTGCAAATAAATAGTCATGAAGTATCTGTTTATGAAAAGTGCCCCTTCGGTGCTAATGGTCCCGCCGGTTTGATTATCGCCATCCAAAAGCCTCCTGGTATTTATATTTCTCATGAAGTACAAATGATTTAAGTTTGAAAAGACTTTTCTCACTAAATATGTATTGAAATTTCTACATAGATATCCACAGTGACTCTAGTTACTTTGACACTTAATATTTTCGTATTTTTTTGCGGTTTATTAAATTTCCTTGTCAGTTTATCAGACTGTGTGACGTCTATGATATGTTGATGGGTTTGAAAGAATTTTGAAGAAACAGGTAGCTTAGTGTTCGAGTTCTTATATAAAGTTTATAGGAAAACAACGCGATTTGAACCGAGAACCTCCAAAATGCACGTCTATAGCGTTATGAATACATCCACCCACACCATGCACGTTGTATGCGTATGTTGCATTTGAGTGTTCAAGATATCACAAAACACGCCGTAACAAACACTGGATCAGACACATTCAGTTTTAAACATGAAACTTTACGAAAATTGGACATGAAAATAGAGCCTGGACCTTACATGTGGACACCCCTGTGTATCTTACAAAATAAAAACCGAGGTATTGTCTTGCCTCCGCCTTCTTTCTTAATTCAGTGCCTTTTTTTCAATACGCAGTTTGTATGTATCATTGGATTGGTAAAATAATTTGTTAAAGATTACCCACAAATTATGTCAAAGTGGTGATCATAAAGACCAGGGCATTAACTGAAGACTTTTGGGGTTGGTAATTCAGTACGAAGCCTCCCGAAAATAAAGCAGGAGTGCTACCACTGCATGACTTTAAGTGATTCTGTAAATGCTGTAGTAATTATGCTGTAAATATAATGGACGTACTAGTTATAATTGTGGACCCGGTAGCTCAGTCGGTATAGCGATTGACTACGGGCTGGACGGTCCGGGATCGAATCTCAGTGTGGACAAGATTTTCCGCCCGTCCAGACCGGCCCTGGGGTCCACCCAGTCTACTGTAAAATGGGTACCGGCTCTTTCCCGGGGATAAAGTGCGACCGGGTCGTGCTGCTGACCACTCACCCCCTTCTAGTGCCGCGGTCATGGAAGAGTAGAGCTATACCTCTACCCACCTCTGGGTCACACCGGGCCTGTAACGGGATCACTTTACTTTTACCTTTTACTAGTTATAATTAAAATGGAGGACTGTGGTAAAACAATGTGAAGTTTGGTACTCCCACAGAGGTATCTAGAAAGATCGAAGTCTTTTGGGATACGACGTCCGTGGCAAATGGCAAATAGTTGCCGACGTTTCTGAACTACTTGTTTCCACAAAAAGGACGCAGCGTTCTCATCCGATACTCCGGAAACAATTTACCAATTGGCATTGCGTCATTACCCAAGACTTGGATCTGAGTGGTGGTGCGTTCGAAGCTACTGTTCATGCTGAACAGTTCCATTTAAATGGCAGGATAAACAAAAGTAAATATTTGTACCATTGCGAGCTAGCGTCTTATTGTCAATCGTGATTAATAGATTCGTTGCAGTATTCTATTCCAATACAGTGTTGTAGTATCCTGATTTCAATGGCACTGTGATTCTTAAACTTATATAATAGTCGGCCTAGTAATAAAATGAATATGTGTCAGCTTTTATCTTGGTATTGACATTGACAAATTCCTTTTTAATACAGAAAAGCGGCTTGGGCGTGTCGAAGGATTAACCATTTCAGAGTTACTTCTGACGCAGAACACGCCAGAGTTCCTAATCCATGGAAAGGCCAAAAATGGAGGAAATTGAAAGGATTTTTTTTGTCATCAATTGGTAGAAGCACTGAAATAAAATCTAAAGTAGAATTATTTTATGACAATATTTATTAGGCAGAATATTTTATTACCGTTTTTGTATTTCACAATTTTTTTCCTCATGGGGCATTTCTCGTATTAGACCAGGGGGTCCTCTTCATGGAGACTTCACGATCACACTCAGAGACACCACACTCAGTAAGACGCCTTTGGAGAGTGATCAGCCCGTCGCAAAGACCTCTACCTGACAAAACACAACACTTAAAGAAAGAAACATACATGCCACCGACGGGATTCGAACCCGCAAACCTAGCAAGCGAAAGTCGCAGTCCCACTCCTCATACAGCGCGGTTGATGGGATCTCCTCATAAAAACTATAGTATTGTATTATCAGAAGAGCCTGCGTGGTTTGAAAGACACTAAATTACTCCCCGTCTGTACGTTCCATGGTTAACCTTTTGGCGCCGAAATTATTTTTTTTTTAAATTTTAGCACACCCTGTATATAAAATGTGAATAATGCAGAAACAAATACGTTAGAATTATGAAACGAACTGCATTTTGAAGAGAAAAAACGGAGAGTATGCACCATGTTTAAAATATTCAGTACCTAAATTTGTTAAATAAATATATAAACTGCAACTTTAGAGGTTAGCGGTGCGGTACGTCAACTGTAGTTGACATTAGGCGTCAAAAGGTTAATTGCGTATCACACCACGTATTAATTCTTGTTGCCACTCAACAAGCAGCCACACAAACTTGTAAATAATTTACAGAAAAACACGCCAGGGACTACAACTTTTTTGAATGTGATAAAAATACACTTACATCAATAAACAATTAAATGACTTGATAGGAATTGTTATAATTTGTTATTTGTGACCTCGTAATAACATTAGCCAAGCACTGACTGACGGATTTTATAGTGTCAGGATTAGAAAAGTCAGTGCCGCTGAAGTAAGACGGTTGTTGCAAGCTATCCTGTGCCATTACATTCCAAATTATTTGAAAGACATTATACCTTGTTTTTATTTGAGTACTCTCTAATCTGGGATATGAGTAATTGATTGCAATTTTACGACAATTAAAGTACCGAAACTTATAATTCTTTACTTTATAAAACCAACAGCTTGCACATACAAATACATAATATCAATCCACTGCTACATGTTTCTGCAACCGACCGGCATTGTCAGGGATCGACACCATAATTTTAAAACTACTGAATTGTGATACAATTTGTAGCGTTACAATAAGTAATATCGAAAAAAAATTGCAGCTTATTTAAAATATACAGGTGTAAAAATACAGAAAGATGTGATCTTTGTAGTAGATACACTGTTTATATTAATATAATGTATGTTGCATAGTGCCCCTTTAGTGTCTTTTATAATGACAAGTTTTGGGCTTATTTGCTATACTGTTGAGAACCGAAGCTGTCTAAGTGCTGTTCGTGTGATGCAGATAGCCAGTAGACCTACAGTGACAGATTCCTGGTGTGAAATTCCGATCGTTTGATAAGTTGTTGTATACTGCTTAATGGCGCACACTAAAAATTGTATCATAATTCATTAAGTTATAAATAGTGGAGTGGCTCCCTGAAGACGAAAGGTGGTCGCCGAAACATGTAGGAGTAGACTGACATCATTTATATACATATGTATATATATATATATATATATATATTTGTATTTGCAATTGTTGGTCTCATAAAATGATTTATATCTAGTCGCACTGCGTGAATAAAATAATTCCTCGCCTCGGATTGAAGGGTTCGAACGCCGGTGGGGGTGAGGTTTTTCACACCCGTTTAGACCTGGCCGGAGCATGACGTTGACCAGCCACTCCCATCTAAAGTCGAGGACAAGCGTGAGTAGATGTATAACTTTGCTCCCCCGCTGTGCCAGTTACATCATGTAATGGGGCGACCTTTAAACTTGAAATTATGGCAGACTGTATGGAAGGTGACATGGGACTGAGATGGGTGTCATCATCTTCATCATTCAAAAGGCTCGTATCAAATAAACTTGCCTGATTACACTACTCCAGAAGTAGAAGAATTATTCAGTAACTGTTAAATCCTACAAACTTTTAACACTTTCCAGGCGAAAGGTAGTTTGCATTGTGCCTGAAGATTTAGTTTGTAGGCTTTGTCTAGAGTGCGAAGTCTCATAAGTAAGCAACTATCGCCTTACAGCAGATCTGAATGCACATGTTTCAACTTCAATTCATTTCCTCTCGCAAGGAAAGAATGCCCTTCCTTGCACCCAATTTCACGAAACAGATGGCAACTAAATAGCATTGTACTGGTCTCATACCAAATTTCCTTCACACTGAACGATGAATATGAACATTACGGACAGAAACTCAGTAAACTCTAAGTGAAATTTATCTTCCATTGCGCCAATTTTAACGCAACTGAAATCACTTTATAAGTTTTTATGGACGTCTTCTTAGTAGAAATCTACGTATATTTGAAGAAGGATTAAAAAATACCAGTTGCTTTTACGCCCCTAAGTCTGGTATGCCTTTCACTGAACAGGTATTCCCAAAACTTATAACAAAGTAATAATAAAAGTGCATTAACGTCATGTGTACCGAGTTCTAAAAACTCTGAGGACAAATGTAGATAAGGGAGCAACATTTCTTTCCGCCCGTAAGTAAAGGGTGTCTTTCACTATCTCGATTTTCATAAAAATCAAGTTAGTAGAATAACGTGTAGATAATCTTTACCAAATTGTATTCAGATCGGTCAAGAAAGATTCTAATTAGGGTAGGAATTAATTAGCGCCCTAAACTAAGTATGATTGTAAACTAGATAAGAGTGTATGTACTTGTCTAACACAACTTTATTTGATGGTAGAGATATGTATAGAATTTACTACATAGAGAACAACTACATATTTCGACACTTGACAGTGGCCATCTTCAGGTTGAGGGAATGAAAAAAACTTAGTAAGCAGCTATACTCGACTTATGTGGGTTGTATACAGTGTTGTGTAGGATGGGCGGTGTGGGTGCAAGGGGTTCTGCTATTATAGGTTATGTCTAGGTTAATATGGTTAGATCTTCGGTATCATCTGATGTTTGTAGAGATTATATATACATATACACTTAACTTATAAATAAACAGAGTGCAATCTTATATAAATATAGTTTCAATAGTTGTAGTGGGTTCATTGATCTAATACTATATAAAATATACTTTCTATAGTTATATTGGGTTCATTGATCTACTATTATAATACATCAAATTGGATTTTCATAATTTGTCGGTTCAGTATCTGAAGTACAACTGGTATAGGACGGAATAAAACTAATGTGAGTAAGGGAAGTAAATTAACAGAAAACAGTAGGGGAAAATATAAAAGCGAATTAAATTAAAGTAAGGCAATACTCAAGTGTTAGGTTGAGATGTTACTCTTCTGGTGTCGTTCGGCTGTGCATGTTTCAGTTGAAATGTTCAAAGTATAGGGCTTCGGACGGTCAGTAATACACACATACAACGCACATACAAGGGGAATATGTGACATCGCCAAACAGGATGGTGCATAAACCGAGCCATAAAACCAACTGTGTCTGCATCTACACGCCCAGGTTTCGGTAACCCAGGGAAACGACCCAGCCAACGCCATTAATTCACTCACCTACAGCACAACGACCATCCGACACTCAGAACTGTAGATCCACACTATGAATGACCCACAGTAACACGCGCCGAATAACCAGCTGACATATGCTACACACAAAGCCGCGCTTCTAAGGATCGTCCCATCCGCCATCCTCGAAATTCAACACTATTACACAATAGACTGTGGACCGTCCGAAGCCCTATACTTTGAACATTTCAACTGAAACATGCACAGCCGAACGACACCATAAGAGTAACATCTCAACCTAACACTTCAGTATTGCCTTACTTTAATTTAATTCGCTTTTATGTTTTCCCCTACTGTTGTCTGTTAATTTACTTCCCTTACTCACCTTAATTTTATTCCGTCCTATACCAGTTGTACTTCAGATACTGAACTGTCAAATTATGAAAAATCCAATTTGATGTATTATAATAGTAAATAAAATAACAAAGTGATTAAATCAATGAACCCACTGTAACTATAGAAAGTATATTTTATATAGTATTAGACCAATGAACCCACTACAACGATTGAAACTATATTTATATAAGATTGCACTCTGTATATTTATAAGTTAAGTGTGTATGTACATACAGTCTCTACAAACATCAGATGATACGGCAGATCTAACCATATTAACCTAGACATAACCTATAACAGCAGAACCCCTTGCACCCACACCGCCCATCCTACACAACACATACGAGATCTCGTGCCCACCTCACCTCTTACCTCCCCACTGTATACAACCTACATAAGTCGAGTATAGCTGCTTACTAAGTTTTTTTTCATTCTCTCAACCTGAAGATGGCCATTGTCAAGGGCCGAAATATGTAGTTGTTCTTTATGCAGTAAATTCTATACATATCTCTACCATCAAATAAAGTTGTGTTAGACAAGTACATACACTCCAATCTAGTTTATTTATGAACGCAACGGGGATTACGAACCTTATGATTAAATATGAATGTCACTGCGCAGGCCTTCAGGAAACTCATGCTTGCTCGGAAAATATTTGTGAAGAACTACTGTACCGAATTTAATTAACATCAGACGAACTGTTCAGTTACTGATACTAGGTTGGCGACGGACAGAAGGGCGTGGTCTCCCCACAAGGCTTTCCTTCTTACTTCGTAAGAACCTCTTCGAAAGACAACAGTTACTGCTATGTAGGGAAATAACTGCTGTTTGTTCTGAGATCCTTACAGAACACACAAATGCACTCTGTGGGCAGGATGTGGAAAATAACGACCGGACTTCTAGGGTTAACTAGAGGAGACTAAATAAAAGATAACTAAACTTCAAGTTTTAAATGGGCGTCCTACTGTGATTGCCTTTTTATCTCAGTATGTTGTTCGAAAAGCTTAAACCTCTGCTGAATCTGGACAGAGGTATTTCCGTTCTGCTCTCCAGGAAAGAGTTTTGCTACTGATTGTTCCATTAATTTGTCAATGCCGAAAAAGTAATTACGGCCTTCGATAGTACTGAGTGGGATTTAACTGGGTCGAAACATTTTGTCATCTGATGAATTGCAGCAGTAGCGTGCAATCTTTATAATTACTGTTTGGCTTTATTTCTGATCTCTCCTCGCTAACTAGTCTTGCGTCTGATAACACGTACCAAATCGAACAAGATGAAATGGAACGAAATGGAACACAAAATCCTTGACTAATCTAACATACAAAATATCCAGAACTCCCTTATTAGTGGTATTTAGTTAATATTGTGTGGCATAATTAATGGTTACGGAGATAAAATAAAATAATGTTTCTTTTTTGGAAAGGTTAAATCCAGTGTAATCTTACACGCTTGTATGCCTGTACACTTTAATTCCGAATGGGTGATTATGCAATAACAATCAAATGGAATTAGGAATTTAAGTATCAAAGTGATTTGGCTTCCAGTGTTATCGAGGTACGCGCATGTACCATGCACCTCTAATGTTCCCCTTTCATTCTGCAGAAGAAGTGAAAAATTTTGATGTTAATTTCGTATGCTAGGCATCAAGTCTTAGCGCTATAAACAAACAGTTGTAGTTACGTTATTTATTATTCATAGGATGTTAAAGCTGGAATTGAAACAAACCAGCTCAGAATAGTGCCCGTAGGCGGTCTGTTGTAAGTAAGGCCATAATATTTCGGGAATGTATTAGCTAACGGATTCTTATGAAACTTTGCCTGAAGAAAAGGGTTTGGGAAAGGATCTTGAAATTCAGCAACGTCGGTGTGATTAAAGTGCAGGATTCTGATGTGGGATGTGTCGTTCAGTTTCTAATCTTGACTTTTTATGTCGGTGGACATTACAAATGACAAATTGCAATAAGAAAATTTCTGCGAAAGTCATTCATTCTGTTGTCTGTCTTAAGACAGGTCCATAGTCTCTTCCAAAACTAGTTCTCCACAGAGTGCGATCTAGTTCTTCCTCTATCAATTTTCAGTATCAACTTTTTTTCCTTAAGGTCATTAAGTAGATGCTTACGTCTTCTTCCTCCTCTTTCCTTCACCCTATCCTTCCCTTTATCTTTCCTTCCTTTGGTAAGCACATCCTAAGCAAGATGTGACCAATCCAGTTAGCCGTCCTTCTTATTACTGCTTTCCTCCTTGTTTCTTTGTAACACTTCATTTCTCACGTGATCTGTCTACCTGATCTTCTCTATCCTTCTCCAGCACCACACCACGAAAATAGACAATAGAAATGCCAACTGAGCAAATTAATTTACTTTGATTAGTATAACAGATGATCAGTTCTCGCTTTGTGAAGCACATTTTAGGGTTCTTTTTTAAACCAGGCGATTCGAACGTCGGTGAAGTTAGTAATCGTTCTGCAAAAGAATTTTTGTGGCTTCGCTTTCTTTTACACCAGATTCTGGTTTAATGCGTTGAAATAAATTGTACACGTTTCGTACAAAATCGTATGTGCTCAGGATTAATTCATCGTGACTCGGGGCTGTATAAAGTCTGCAGCAGGTACAGCGTGTTCGATCAAGTACTCATTATTGTCAATATTGCTGACTGTAGGTAATGCCGTTGTTATTTAACAATTATGAAACATTTACTGAGAAGCGGGGATAGCTCAGTTCGTATAATGGATAAGCTATAGCCTGGACGACCAAAGGAACGCGATTTGATTCCTGGTGAGGAAAAATTTTGTTCTCTTCTCCAAAGCGCCCAGAAAGTCTCTGGAATTCAACAAGCCTCGCATTCAGTTTTGTACAGTTTTTCCTTGGGGAAAAGCGACAGGGGTGTGAAACTGAACACTCACCAGTCACCAATGTGACCACATTGACATATTATTTGGTTTGGGGATGTAAGAAATATAGCCAAAATTCTGGTTAAGTACGTCAGAAAGGAGGCAACATAGACAAATGTGTCAACTGGAGCCTGAGTTAAATACGAACAAATATGTTTGTGTTGCCCAGACTGAGTTGTAAATCAGGTACGATTTCTTTACCGGATTTTTTTTTTTTGGTACGAAGAACTTCAGGATTCTAACATATTAGATTTAGACCCCACATTGACATGCATTTTGAAGTAAAATACCTGAAAATAATATCTTCAGGTTGCTGTTTTTGTACGTGCAGTTTTTGTTCCTAATTTTTCTTAGCTTTTCACGACCATTTATTGGTCCTTAATCGTTTAATTCCCCACAGTACATTGTTATTTTATATAGAGCATTTATATGGAGCCATCATCTCCCTAACTACCTGTAGCAGAACTCTTATAGAGGAACAGCAAGAAACTGTCTTCCCTTCACGGACACCCGAAATTTTACTGCCTCCTTCTCAAGAGCCATATACCAGTTACTGAGCATTGTCACGCTGTATACTTTCCGTTTCTCCTACGTTCTAGTGATGTATACGTATATGTATATGATGATGTTCTTTATGTATTTGGCTCTTCTGCCACATAGTTTATGTAATTCAAATAATAATAGAACATTTAGTTGGCATCACTTCTGAAAACTTTTTAAAACGACATAATGATATGTGCAGATTAAAGACTTTAATAAATGGTAATTTCCACGGCTCATTTTAAGATTTCTTGTGCCACACATGTAGAGAAACTTGAAATCCCCGAGTCTTCGCACCGAAATCCGTAGTACCACTTGTCTCTCGGCCACATTGCAAGTTCATTATACACTACAAAATGGGCACTCATAAATTGCATAAATATTGGTCGTTGTCGGTATTATAATATGTTCTAATTTAAAAGTATTTTATTGGCAAACCATAAGAACTATTTGTCAGAAAATCCAGAGGGAATAAGTTGAAGTATTGATCTTCGAAATTTAGAAGAAAAATGGTAACGTGGAAAATACCCGACTGATGCAACGGCATGATATTACGTCGTTACTTATAATAGTTATATATGTAATCAAGTAGTTACAAATATAAGCGGAAGATGGTGGCAGTGGAAAGTACGCTTGAGTAAGTTTCTAAGTACTGACCATTCCAAGAAAATACTCTACCACGAAATATCTTAAAAAAATTTTTAATTTCACAGCTTCTTGTGTCTTTCATTTTGAAGTTACGATACATAAACCTTAACTGAGATGTCTTCTTGTTTTTCCTTAGAACCTGCATAAAATCTTGGGCAACACCTTTACAGGGTTTGTAACGATTTTCTTCCACATCTTAAATTTATGAAACAACCAGTCTTTGTAACTGTCATTTGCACTTATTTTAACAATATGAAAACAATAACTTTGTCGCAGCGACTTTAAATCCTACAACTGAGATAGAGGTGCTTGTAAAGAAAGTAATCCCTCTCCAGACACGTGAGTTACGTTCTAGAAGAACATAGAGTTTGGGAAAAGCAGAAGTTAATTCGAAGGTCTCTTGTGAACCTGGTTGTTAGGGGAACTGTCGCCACTACTGTAACTTATCGAAGCCTACTTCAGTGGCTGATGAGCATAAAAGTGTATGATAACACATTTCAAATGATACATATTCAGATAAAATAGGCACTAATTAAAAGAATTAAACGAGACGGACGGACGGACGGACGTGACCAAGCTAATAGTCGCTTTTCGTAGTTTTGCGAACGCGCCTAAAAACTGCTGATCTAGAAAACCAGTCTCGCCGCTGGACAAATCGAATACAAGCAGAACTTGAAACGCACAGTTGTCAAAGCCGTGGTTGCTGACGGATTGCGGTGCTACATATGGGAGCAGTGTTTGCGTTTTGATGACATCACAGTAGAATATTAAACCTACCTTGCTGCCAAATTACAAGTTGATACATGTTTTAAAAGCACTCTGGTAATTAAATAGGAACACAGTTCGCTCCTTGTTAACCCTACAAATTTAATATTCTGACACATACTGAATCCGTGTAGTGAGTCCCTGTCACCACGGCATGGCGCGTCCTCAGGTTTCGGATAGATGAACGGCCCCCGATATGGAGGGTAGCTGCGAATAAATCGAATAAGCATTCGTGGACAGCCGACAAGGGGTGGTCCTCCAGCTTGGGGTTTGGGCGAGGGGCTAAAAACCCCTCCCTGTAAAACTACTCGGTTAAGAAACACTCACATGCTTCCTCTGGAGACAAAACAATCCGGAGGTAAACTACTCCCCCACTCGGGAGCTAAATGATCTGTACTCCTCACCCAGTATTGTGCGGGTGATAAAATGTAGAAGAATGAGATGGGCTGGGCATGTGGCGCGTATGGGCGAGGAGAGGGGGGCGTATAGGGTCTTGGTGGGGAAACCGGAGGGAAAGAGACCACTGGGGAGACCTAAGGCGTAGATGGGTGGATAATATTAGGATGGATCTCCAGGAGGTAGGATGTTGGTATATGGACTGGATTGGGCTGGCCCAGGATAGAGACAGTTGGCGGACGCT
>Ga0123352_10006395_pt1 | contig 18012 bp, 7 predicted proteins | sample TergutLab28metaG_FD_89700 | JGI IMG/M metagenome (GOLD analysis project Ga0123352, IMG submission 89700) | Labiotermes labralis P1 segment gut microbial communities from Petit-Saut dam, French Guiana - Lab288 P1 | ecosystem: Host-associated > Arthropoda: Insects > Digestive system > Gut ... | reverse complement strand
TCCGAGGCTGATCTTGGATGCTCGTGTTCCCATCTTTAAAATGTTTCACCCATCTTCGAACACTGCTCGCACCCATGCACACACTTCCATAAGCACGCTGAAGTCTCTGGTGAATTTCTGCAGTAGGGATTTCCTCTTTAACTAGAAATTCGATGAAAGCACGCTGGCGAAACGTCATATCGTTGTCGGCCATTTTGTTAGGAGTTATACTGGTCACGTGATGCAAGCTATTGACGTCACGAGACCCTCAAGGATAACACAACAGCTGGTTCAATCTACCACCTTACTCTCCTTCGTCTGCTGTTCCCGGTTTGCATGCAAAAAATAGTTGCTCATGACTTTCGGTACGACCCTCGTTCAAATCTTAAAATACAATTCATGATGAGTATCAGCTCTTAAATGTTTCGACACCCGATGTGGCACTCCGGTGCCGAAATACCAGGGTAGATACTCCTCGTGAATTGTATTTTATTTTATATTATTGAGTGCATTTGTTGTTTGATATGAATGTAGGAAAATGCATGGTTTGAGTAACATAATAAACAAAATAATGTATGTTTTGCTTAAAACTTTAGTACAGCCTTGAGTACAAATGAGTTTATTACACAATTTTCAGACGTGATGCCACGCAGATTTGTAAACGTGTCCAAGTATTTCGGAGTGATTTTATAACTTCATCCTGGAAGAAGAATATCATGAAAGTAGGGACAGCAGGCCTTCGTAAACGCTGGTTAGTCTATAAGGCGTCACATGTGAGAATACAGCAGTCTTGGTATTTATAGGCGTGAGAACCTGAAATCTCTTATTGCAATCAGATAATTTCATTCCTAACATAATTTTACAATTGTTTGTTCGGTAACTGAGCGACCTATCTTTTCTTACAGTTAATATTTGTCTACGGGAAAACAGGATATTTGCAAGTAGAATGCATATTGAAATGGAGTGTGCTTGTGGAGTTTGCTTTACGTGGTGAGGGATCAGATTTTAAAGTTAACGTTCGGAGGTACAACACCATGTTATTTCGTAGATGGTCATCAGCGCTTCGCAGGAAATAACTGCTGCCATTTTCAAAGTAGAAGTTTTCGCAGGAGCCAGTCTAAATATGTGTCTTTATTAGTCTTGTGATATTCATACCGTGCATATTTCTTAAATTCTTTAATATATTTCACTACCCGACATTACACACTTCACACGCTTCATTTGGGCGAGATCCCATCGGATCACAAAGATCGAGACAATACGCTTTTATACGTATTGCATACAGAATACAAATATCTACTAACTTGTACTTGGAGCGGGTACCACATAGTTTTAATATCACAGCATTTTAATTGTATGCCTACCAGCTGTATGTATTTTAGAATTTAATATTGTAATCATTCCAGTGAAGGGACAGAAAACACAGATTAACGCTTTGGGCTTATACTCTTTTGATGGAAAAGACTGCCTGAAGATGGCACCCCTGTGCCGAAGAATGTAGGATATTTGTCATAAATTGTATTTTGTTGTGCATTTATTGTTTGATGTGTCTTTGTGTGTATTTATATCGCCCAGTCAACAACGCTAACTGAATATAATTTAAAAACTAAAACTAGTTATGAAGCGGCATTTCTTCAATTTGTTTTAATGGATGTGAATACTTTGTGATTTACAATTTAATTTTAAACAAGAATAATGTGATGAGAATATAAGTATAATATTTATAAGTTGGTAAATACGAAGATTTCGTGCTGTAGAAAATACACCTTCTCATATTTTTCATGTATTTCTCAATAACCAGTATAACTCCCGATATATTTTGAAACACCAACATTCCGGTAGTTTTATGGAAGACATATTTGAGCTCCCTCATACCTCATTCGAAATTTCAGTAATGGACTGCTACTACTACTACTACTACTACCACAACCACCACTAACACTACCACTACCACTACATCTACCACTACCACTGCCACTACTACCACCACCACCACCACCACTCCTCCTCCTCCTCCTCCTCCTCCTCCTGTTCCTATCTTGTTACAGGCCTGTTCTTCCCGGTGCCTCTCTTCAACTGTTGAAGATCCCCACAGCTCAAGCTTCAAGTTTCAGACAGCAGCGCTTCCCGTATCAAGTGCGACGAAGTGTAACTACATTTCGTAGCGACTCTGTTGAATGTTTTCCCGATATGGCGTCCAAATTTCTCTTTATCTTTTTTATACTATTCCGGTGGCCCCATTTATGACCGGCATAATCATTCATTTCATATTCCACATTCCTTGTATCTGTTGCAAACTCTTGTATTTTATTTTCTTTTCCGTTCCTTTTCCGTGATCTTCCTCTCCGCTAGTATTACCACTTTAATTTTTTTTGTTTTAACTCTTACGTTTGGCCTGTTTTCCGTAACTTAATAATAATAATAATAATAATAATAATACATCCTATTTGATTAAACTCTTATACATTCTAGTACTTATTCCATGCTTGTTTGATACGGTTTAAACTTCATAAATATCAATATTTATGAAACTAGAGTTGTTACATCATTAAAGACAACTGACACATTTATATGCAGCTATAAACGTTGTGAGCCCTGTATAAAGAGACTCTGTTAAAAAAAATGGGAACAGGAATTTATTCGACACCATATTTTCATCATAAGTTTGATTACGTATCTTCTCATTCCATTAAGTTGCGTTTTGTTCACCCTGCAACCTTTCATTTTTCTTCCCTTGCTTGCTCATTTATGTTAAATTTTTCCTCAGTTGGATCTGAATTACCTTACACCTCTGTTATCCCTAGTCTATTACGTCTACTCTTGCCAGTAAGCTAGAGCGCCTCCAGCGGAAGTTTGCAGCTGTCTGTTAAAATCTGTTCTCTTCCCATCCCAATTATTTTTGTGCTAATTCATTGCAGTAACTAAAACTGCATACCGTAAGTGAGCAGAGGTGTCATCACCATGCGTCAAATTTTGTTAACTTTTACTTTGGTATAAAATATTGTCATTCCTTTTTTGGATTCCATGGATGTTTTAGTTACTATCCGCCATCTTAGAGGCATCCTTACGTTCGTGCTGACTCGCCGTGCAAAACCTTTCTTCTATAGTAGATACACATCAACTGCAAATTTGGTTCGTAGCACCATTTATGTTTTATGTGATTTTTACTTTTGTTTTTTTATTTTGGTATTTGTCTTATTACACTACCTTGCGAGGGAGTGCTGTTGTAGTCTGCGTGACAATGTACAGTAGTCTTCCTTTAAATACTTACTCCATGGAGCAGAGTCCACCTTGAGAAGCTAACCGGTTCTCAGCTAGTCAAGAAATTCCTCGCATTTTACGGAACCCGATTGTTCATTACCTTGTTCACAATTCCCTCCACCTGTCCGTACCCTGAGCCACTCCCTGTAAATCCGATGGTTTTAATAGAGAACTCTGTTGTTTTGTTACTGTTTCCTTTCTTTTTGCGTTTTCATACCTTATATTTGTGTATTTGTGCTGATTTTGTAGCTGACTATGTTTTTTGAGACAGGACGTCAGTAAACAAGCACCGAACTGAAAAGAATTACTGTTACTACAGTATTTCATTTGGACTCCAACTCTGTGACTAAAATACAATCTACGAACACAACAATCTACCTCCAACTTTATACAAAAAGGGCGGAAGCCTACTTATCCCCACCAGCAAAACGATCTTTATCAGTAGCTCCAAAGACAGGAAAATATTACCAATATTTGCCAAATGTAAGAGGATTAAAATAACCTGCGTCTATATTAAATTACAGAATATTATAATCCTCTTTTTGTCTTAAAATGTTCTATAGATATCGTCAAATAAAACTGCAAGTTAAAAATATATATTTGGAAAAACTTCTGCTGGAATGGTCTCCGTTGCGAATATTATTAACACTTTCGAAATATATCAGAGAAGATGGACGCAGATTGTATACGTTCTTTTATATTCCCGAAATTGTCCTTAAACGTAGGTGGTTTTGGAAAAAATATGAATCTGAATTTTAACGTAATAATTGTTAGTTTACTGGTAGGCCTGTAGTAAATTTTAAGGAAATGCATGCTTCATTCTTCTGTTTGTGTTTATATCATCTGACACCTAGACGTAACCGTGAAACGTCACACATCCTACTCCATATATCTTTCCGGTTGTATTAGTGAATGTCCGTATTCCCTGTTATTTTTCCAAGCATTAAATTTATATAAACTTGTTCCGAATTTTTGTTCTTACGTTACAGGAAACAAACGGAGTATCCATTACAAAGCCCAACCCGTTTTGAAGATAATCACTATTAACTTTGGGCATCATCAGAAACACATTACTTACGTTTCTCGAGTAATCTGCAGTCTTATTTAGCACTTTAAAGCCAAACAGTTAGTATATTGAGTATATCGCCAATGTTAGTATCAGAAAATCCGTTTTTCTTCACGCCTTTTAGTAATGTGTATCACATAATTCTTACAACAAACAGCGATTATTTTCGTTACAAAGTAAAAAGATTGCTCTTTCTAATACAAAAAATATATTTTCTGAAAATCTGGAAATGAAATTTTATGTATAGTGTTGACTGAATTTGGTCTTCGAAGGTTAGTGCTGAACCTTATGACACATACAGTAAGCACTATAGAAAGTCAAAAATAAAATTATTACTGATGAAATCGATAGATATTTCATCTGTATGTATTTACCAATATTTATGTATAGCTTCTTCTTTCGGTACAAAGCTACAAATCTGTTCTGCCAACTTTCTGTGGTTCAAATAGGCATTGTATTTTATCAGAACTTCAGAATTTAGAAGTGGACTACTTTCCAGACTGAGAATTTAGGCAACTTTGTTGTAATTAAACTGAGGGCATGGTACTCCTCGGAAGGTCGTAGTATCCTGCTTCCTGGATAAGTTTGTTTTTACATACGTATATCAAGTGTCCCGGATATTGCATAATATTCTAAATATCTCGAGGTGAGACGAAACATTAATCGGAGCTTCATTACATATTTATTAGTTTCAGTATGTTTTTTTCTTTAGTAGAGTTTTCTTAGGTATTCTTGTAAGTAAAGATCGATGTGGAATTATCCGACGTTACACATTTTGTACGCAACTGTACGTGTCTTAAGAGCCCTCTAGCATGTAGTTTTGATGAGACGAGGGTGGGGTGGTGCAGGTACTTAGCGGTCTCCCGCTCTTTGGGCAGCGAAAAAATCGTTACGTGTTGTATGGGGAATGTCGCATTGTATCAAAACTAAATATCCTCCATGTTTCTACTCATCATTTTTCCACAAAGAATTAGAATTACATTGCAAACAAATGGAACATCTCTCTGAATGATAGTTTTCTTTTAACCTTTCCAAACACAGTGGCTTTCTGAATGTAACAACTTTTTAACATCAAAAGGCTCTATTTTTTGGCCATGTATTGTATTTATGAGCCTTAAACATTCTCAGAATTAAGAGCGATTGCTCAGTAAACTGCATTATTGGGTTTACCTTTGTAATGGAGACGCAGTGTGTTTACTGACAGAAACTGAAATGTTAGACATAGTTGTAAAGGGTTAATACGCATTTCCAAACAAGCAACATTGAAACTTTTCATTTACTTATTCAACACAAGAACATTGACTGTGCTTAATCCGATTCCCGGTTTGTGATTTTTATTTTATCAGCTATTTAGGTACCTGTGTTTCGTTAATATTAAAAAAAGCTAACCAGTGGTCGGTAGAGAATCTTAATCTTTTGGGGCCGGAATTATTTTTTTTAATTTTAGCACACACTGTATATAAAATGTGAATAATACAGGAACCAAACAATTTAGAATTATGAAACAAACTGCATTTTTAAGAGAAAAAAACGGAGAGTATATACCATGTTTAAAATATTCGGTACCTATATCTGTTGAATAAATATATAAAATGCAACTTTGGATGTTAGCGGTGCGGTACGTCAACTATAGTTGACGTTAGACGTCTAAAGGTTAATTTTTGTGTTTTATCTGGATACGTTTGGGACCTGTGTGTTTGCTGTTGAAATGAAACCTGTGAATAAAGCCGTATATGTAAACATTTGTCATATACTTTGTATATACATGTAGAATGTTCTAAAATAAGTAGCTCTAACAGAATGACTTCTGGACTATACGTTGTAACACGCCGTTTCTTAGATGGAAGAAATGAGGAACTTCTGGTATTGAACGTGACGTCTCAGCTTCCTCTTCACGAGTGTAAACAAAAATATCACAAAGATAGGCAGGGACATTAGAAGGCTGCTTGGTAAATATGTTATTTTGTAATTTAATGTAGAAAGAATAAGTTTGCCTAAAGTTTTGTATACCTTTACCATAGTGCAAGACAAAACACTAACAGAAAATTCCAATACATACTATGACCATGCTAAATTCAAATATTTCTTTACGACAGTAATATAAATCCATTTAGGAAGAAAGTAAACGGTACGCTGAAGTAGTACCTCTTATCATTCGGTCAGAAACCTTCTAATTTTCTTTCTGCTCTATGAAAATGCGATTTCCGAAATAATCTGTACACAAAACTGCAGTCTTACTTTACTTATTCCGACATGCGACGCTGTGATTTTGGGAAACAGTCGCCTAACGACAATGTGTCGCCTTCCAGAAAACCGGAACCTTAAACAACAAAGTTGTGAGAACCTCAACACTATCATTGCAGCTTTAACTGTTATTTAATATTTTTTATGTTTATTCCTTACCAGAAGTGAAAAATACAATTGAGAACAATTTGTGTTATTATTGCGGGCGTTGTCCATATTTTATTTTTATTAACCCCACACTTTTCGCAAACTGGGCGTAGACCGGTGATATGACAGACTGACTTATTGCAACAGCACCAGCAGATTAAAATCTGTTCCCCTCTTTTTCTACACGTTGTGCAGTTAACAAACTTAAGGCGATGGGCAGTGAACAAAAAATCATTAAAACCTACTGAAGTATACTGTCGCCAGAATAATTCGTAAGTGACATTTTGTATGCTACTTACTAAGGATGACATGTCTTGCAACCTTGAATTTTCGTTAAATATTATTACGTTGATAACAATAAAAAGGAGAGATAAGCGAGAAATGTAACATTTTTGGAAGAGGTAACAAGGGCTTACAGCGGATATGCACAAATTTAACAGATAGTAAACACCTTAAGATTCTTTAAGTGCCAGAAGGGTGACAAGAAGCAAATTTCATACTCTTGACCCAGAAATATTAGGGGTCACCGTAATATATTTAGTCGCCATGGCGACCTGTTGCCCGGGATATGTGTACCCATGGCTTGTTGGATGAAAAGTGAAAACCTGTTGACGGACGTTGGTCTTCATTTCACCTTAAAGAAGTGGGTTTCCAGGTAGTGAGTTCAAGTAATCTAGTTTACGTAACGTCCTGTGTCTGGTTGTTGCGAATACGGACATGAAATTTCTTATGTACACAGTAAAGACCTTTGTGGCTGGCTGAGCGAAAAGTGTCTAAACAATGGAGGACTCTGCTCGAAGTTGTTAGATGATAAATTTATCTGTTCTCGTTACAAATGTTCTGTCGTACATTACTACTGGATTTGTGACTATATAGAATATAAAGCATAAACTTTGCGACTGGGAAGGGTTCTGTGTAGCGTATGTCACCTGACCCGGTTAATTCTATTGTAAAGTGCAGGGACGATACTACACACTGCTGCGCAAGCACCGACTGCCCAACTTGTGGGTTAAAATCGATGGGATCCTCGACGCTGAACTCAGTGTTGGCCATCAGTTGGGTCTCGTCGGGTCACCGGTAGCCTTCTGCTGCGATCCCAACTCGCTGTGTACACACCAGTTATCTTTCGGAGGACGTCTCGCGTCGCGACCGTCAGCTTATTCTTTTAGCGCGTGCGGGGAAGAAGTTTGAGTACGTTCCTGCATGTTACTTAGAAAAATATCGCGTGAATTCAATAACGGTATTCTTTGCTTGAAAGAAAATTGTTATTGCTCGTTTACATTTCGGGTGATTGTGATTTTATAGAGTGTAAGATACATTACTACAAATTTCTCATCGTTAGGTTGAAACAAGTATTCACTTTTGTGACTGACTGTTGAACTTTCATATTGACCTAAAAAACTGATACTTTATTTCCTTGGAAAATGTTTGCTATGTTATAAGCAAAGCATGTTTCTTGGAATATTTCATCACTTTTCTTTCACCGCACAGAAATCTTTCACTATATAAACGTAAAAAGTGACAAACACAGTTACAGAAACAGAAATCGTGTGCACGAAATTTAAATGTTTTAGACGGACACAGACTTCACGTAGTGAGTAAATTTCGTGGATATTTTGAACATATTTGTGTACTCGATAGGATTATAAAAGTTTTTAATGTAGGCCTAGCCGTAGCTATAAAAGAGCTGTTAGACGTTTATCTCAACGACAGTAATAGGTTTGTCGTAAGTCTACTTAAATCACGGACAGCAGATAAAGGAAAACTCACCAGCGTTTTAGTCTACAACTGTCTGTCTGGATCAAGGTGAGTAAAAGAAAGAAATATCCACATTTATTCTAAATTGTACATCTTGTAGTCAAGATCCGTGCCTTCTATACACAGTGAGGCATTAGATCAATAACGATACCCAGTCTTTTGGAATAACAGATATATTTCGGAAAAATAACACGGACGAATAGCACATACAATGTCCTTAAATTTCATGTCTTATCACCAGGATAAGGCTTGCTGCCGCTGAAGTGAGAATGTTTCGTATTTTCTGCTGCTCTCTGTGAAGACCGACTTAGGGGTTTTTTTTCCGAACACTTTTTGTAAGCAGTTCTCTTCCTTCCAATGCCATTAAGAAAAATGTAAATTTCTGGAAGAAGACCGTTTATCGAACTGTGACACCATGTGCCATGTGATCTGGTATAAATTTTGCCAATTCTGTAAGGAACCTGCTGCTTCTACCTTCAAGAAATAAAATCCGACACATAAATTGCTTTCTTGAAATTCATTTTTATTCTCGGTTTTAAGGTAACATTGATCGTTATTCACACTTTATGGAGGCCCAAATTTTCAGTTGTAGCCAAAAATGTATCATTTTGCGAAGATATGCGCCACAGGGCACCTATTATCATTCCCACGTGTCCATCCGCCCTCCCTGAACTCGAGGGCCGGAGAATGGATTTTAATGAAGTTAGATTTTTGGTGTTTTAAAGACTGGGTGCCTAGTATAAAATTCTGTGGAAAATAGGACAACAGAAAATTTGCCCGAAGAAATTTACGTTTCTTCCCCTACCTCAAGCATAACGCGCAAAGTGTAATTTATCTGCGACCGAAAATTTTTCGAAAAAGTGTAAGAACATTTTTGCTAAGACTTTTTTTTTTCGTAAAGAGCATAGTTTCGATACACGAAATCGAAAAGATTTTTATGTTATTATCTCATAGCTCGAGAAACGTTGAACTGATTTTTACGAACTTTCGTTTCGGTGTTTCATATTCGTGGACTCTGCTTATGTTATGTTATGTTATGTTATGCTAAGAATATCAAATGTTGATATTAAAGTCATGAAAATGTAGAAGCAGTAACATAGGCACAGAGTCCAAACTGGTATTACCCAATGCATATATATCCTAACCTATTTACACCAAACTTTCACTTTTGTTAATTTCCTTACATTTGCAAATTCACACAAATTGATGTGTGTCCAGCCAGTGTTCACGAAATCCTGTGGTTCTCCCCACTGTTGCCTGAACCAGAGTAGGCTTACTATAAGCTCATTTCATACAGGAAGCCAAAAAAGTACATTTTCGCACATCTGTGAATTAAATTTGTAGGCATCTACACATGGTGGAATTAAGAGTCCAACACGGAAATTTAAATATAAATAAGGCTTGTATAAACTTTTAAATCAATTTCTGTTACATTAAGTGTCAGTAAGAGGAACTGAATATCCTGAAATGGTTCTCATTCAATTCCGAACTGTGTATCAAGTACACACACATTCTATAATAAGCCTTGTTTTTATGTAACCCTATTATCTCGCATGTTAGTCATTGTTTAGAGATTACATGCAAAATTTAAAACAACAATGCTTAAACCCCGCTTCCACAATTCCAAGTAAATTGCATCAAGGTGACACCGATTGACTTGTATGATTTCAATACACAGGACACACAGCTAAATAAATATTTTCTTATTTATTTTTTATGAACATTATATTTATTCTAGTTGAAAATGTTTTATTTTTGTACATTCGCCTTAGAATCGTAAAATTTTGAATTCTAATATCTGATGCTGATGAAGTACATCTGAAACTTTTACGTTTTGCTTTCTTTTGTACAGTCTGACGATGGCCATTTCAAGTTGCCGAAATATGTAGCTGTTTTTTTAACTTATTTAGAAAATATGTTGTATTTTGACGGAGTGTAGGTTGGTTTTATTCTAAGACATTGATTATTTCTCTGTAATACTATGGTGTATAATGTACATAATAAACCTTTAAGTTATATCTTATAAGTAACACAAAATAATTCGAGAGCAGAATAATTTTACACGGCGTTTCAGAGCACAGGGTAATACTAAGTAACATCCACGAAAAGGTGTGTAAGTTGTGACGTCGAAAAATCATGGTGTTTCATAACAAAACAACGTAGCAGTTTATCGCTTTGTCTACGGTACACTTGATGATGGAAGAAAATTGCAGAAACACTTATCGGATTTGTGCGAGTTTTCTAATTAATTCACAGAAGGATACTTGCGTTGACTCTGGAAGAACAAACTTTGATATTGATCATGTAATGCGCTCTAGTGCAAAGCGTTGTGTCATATACGTTGTTTACCGTTTCTGTGTAAGGCGCATCTGACTACAGAAGTTGGAAGCTTTGTTCAAGTTTAATTCTCTGATCCACTTGATATAATACGACTTCACGTCTTATGAGCCTTTAATACATATTTGATTTACTATTTTTTTTTTTTCGTATTTCTGGCGGCGAAACGTTCGGACGTGGGAACATCATAGGTTTGCTCAGCCACACAGTGTGGAACACAGAAATACTTTCGTTTTGAAACGGAATTCGTTCTCGTGCCCTCACATCCTGCCTGCTCATTTTTCATAAATACAAAATATTTGATAGCCGTTAAGGTAAATCGAAAGGCAGAGCTCTCAAATTATTTAGAGGTAATTATATAAAGAGGAACTGCATTATAAAGACGCCTAGCCAAATACTATAAGCGCAGTCACAAGAAGGACTATGTCTTTGGCGAGACATGTAGCACGCATGCGAGAAAAGACACATACATATAGAGTTTTAATGGTAGTCCTCAGGAAAGGAAGCCGTTGGAATACATGGATGCGCATGCGAGAATAATATTAAAATGTATTTTGCAGGAATTTATTGTGAGGATTTCGACTGGAATTATGTTCTCGGGATAGAGGTCATCGGCGAGATCTTGTTAAGACCGTAATGAGTGTTCGTGTTCCGTTAATTGCGCGACTTCTCTAGTAGCTTTTGAAGAAGGACACCACTCAGTGGAGTGTGGTCGGTGAATTGCTGTTGATTGTTTGCTTGGTTAGTTGAGTGGTTTGTTGGGTAGTTAATTAGATTCTTCCCTCACAATCTGCACAGTGTGAATATGGCATAACACCCGAACAAAACCTGTATTGTACTTCAGAAGTATTAATTGAGAAAGGATAAGTAAAAGAAGCGGGCGTAATTCTACCTAAAATGTGTATTAATACACATCACTTCCTCTTAGTATTCGTTATAATTTAGATTTCGAGAGTCAGCAAACCTATTTTCTTCTTCCAGTAAAATTGACTGCCTTGTGACTCTCAGATTCCTCATTCTTACTATAATGCCGAAATCTGTATTGGGATATCTAGTGCCGAATTTATATAACATTAATTTATGGGTGAAAATCATTGCAGAAATTTGAACATTATTCACCTATTATAACATTATAAAGGCTGATCTTGTACACAGAGTGGTTACAATATGCACTACTTATTATGACATAAAAAATTTGCACTTTTTCACAGAACTCAGTTTTTAATGTGTGTAACATATATTACAATATAAATTCTGCATTCTGTCGACAAAACGTTTTTCACACGATTATCACAGTGATTACCGAACTCTTCGCAAACAGCATTACCAAATTTTTTTTATATGAGGGCTAAAGAAGTATTGCCTGTGTAGCAGGAACGGAATTTTGTTTAGTTAATTAGCTGAATTCCATGCCACAGAGATTAAACACAGTTATATTTTTTGGCGTATTTTATGGTTAATTCTATTTCTTCTTAACAAATACTTTCAGCTGTCATCTCTGCACCACAAGGTCATTAGTGGATATTTAGTTGATACTGTTCTATAAAGAGCTGCTTCCAACTAATTGCTTGCGATCGATCTAAGTGGTTTTTAGTCACAGCGAATCTATCTACTGCACACATCTCTGTCTCAAACACGTAGGAGTCAGTTAAATATAAGCCGAGCAATACCTATTAAATTGTGAAGCTGACTCGATTAGCAAAACAGTTAGGAAATACACGTTTAGGCCAGCAGGGTATCTCCGGCCTCTGTGACTTTAAAGAATCTTGTAAATATGGAGATTTGTTATTTCTTGCTACTTTTCTTTTAAACGACTAGATGTACTGTGTTTCTTGTACTTATCTCCTAAATGGTGAGATATCCTATTTCTTGTACTTGTCTCGTCAAATGAGTGATGTTAAATCGTTTGTTGTTTCTTTCGTCTAAGCTTGTACCCTACGGGAAACACGATCTCACCCCAATATAAAGGCCAGTCACATAAAAGCCCATAAATCTTCAACTAAAGTGTTTTATTTTTGTTAGATTTGAAACAAAACCTAAACGCGCCGACAAATTACATTAAAAATTCCAAATAAGAAATATTTCGAAAACTTTACAGTGGGAGTCGCGTTGTTACATTTGGAACAATGGGCACGGTTAATAAAGCTAGCATTTTCTATTCACTTTGCTAATGCGCGTAATTACGTACCGTACAAAAGTATAAAATATATTTTAAGCTCACATGTATTTCTATCCTCGTGTATATTTACAGAAGTAATTATACTTAACTTTTATGTTCAGTATGTTTTCCTTCCTGAAGAAGAAACAAATAGGCTTTTAAGATTGGCGTATGTTCTGTGTCTTCGCTTCCAAGTTCTGAACTAGCTGAAATATTTTTATTAAATTTGGTTTCAGTATTGAGAGGAATTTTAACGTCGTAATTTCCTACAGTCATTTATAACAACATGGCAGACACGCGAATATTTACGGTGGGAGTGACATCAGCGCCACGTACATTTAAGTCCTAAAATTAGGCTTATGGATGAAAGCTTGGTTCATTTTCAAGATGATATTCTGGATAAGGGTGAGAGTACTATGTAAACAGTCAACAAGAAAACGTCAAATGACCCTTTCTAAGTACTTGCTGAAATAATCTCTAATTTTAAAACAAGAGTTAGTGATATGTTTGCACTCTAAAAATGTGTTGATTATTGTGGCAAAGTTACAGTAATGAAGGTCCAGATTCATTCATTATGAGGATTTGTTTTATCTCTATGCCTCCTTCTAGCATATTATACATTCTCCAAAAGAAAAGCTACGAAATCCGTAAATCTCTCCTCCGTTTCTTCTCCCAAGTTAGGTTCTATTTTCTTTGGAAGAAAGTATATGTTTCGTATTTATTTTTAAAATACTTAACGACCCTATCTCTGACCTCGTTAATACAGTGTAGACGAAAGTTATATCGATATACACTTCGATTATTAAACTACAAACGTAAATCCCTTTGAAATTTCAAAGGATATTTGTTAAAGATGTGAACTCAATATTATGAAAAGTGATTCAAAGGCAGCTATATTTTATTCGGATATCATCTGCCGCAAATGACCGGACTGGCATCCTAGTCATTGGCAGCACGAAGTTTATTCGTCAAGGTTAGAGCGGTACACCGCGTGCTACAAATCACCCCTCACATATTGTGCTGTGATTGAGCCTGAATGTGAGTGTAGGAAATATATGTACTGTATTGAATTTGCAAGGAATTATGAGTATTTCATATAATAATAATACCTCAATTTGTGTCATGACTTTTACTGTTATTAAAATACAAAACTTGTCAGCACTTCTCGCCACACTATATACAATGTCGCCTCTCGGCCCTGTAAATTCATAAGATCGGAAGGTCGCCATGAAGGTCCAGGGGGCAGTTGAAGTATAGCTGTGCCTCTTTCTTGAACCTCGGCGTTAGATGGGGTGGGTTGTTAACTCCACTTGCCAGCCGCTTTAAAAATTTACTATATTTTTTGCCGCTATATCTGTTGAATTCAACTATAGTTGGCGTAACTGTGATTTATAAAAAATGTTTTTGGATTTCAGAATTAGAACTCGTAAATCTACATTCCGTTATGTTTATTACGTGATTGTGTTCAGTGAAGTACACGTATCTCATAGAGATCCTTATACACTTTCATTGTTAAACTTAAATATTCCATATTAAAAGGAAGCAACTCTTCGTGCTAGCAAATTTGTTTCCTCCTCCTGCTTTCCTTAGGAACTCGACAAGAACAAGGTTGTGTAACTTCATTTCGAGGCATAAAACCCCACCATGATGGGCTGTGTCGTGTAATAATCTGTTAATTATACCAGAACCATGTACACGAGAACGAAAATAACACCCTACTCTGAATCTGTTATCTACTGACCGTTTCTTTAGAATGATTTGTGAATTTGACGTCGCTCCTCCCCTTTAGATGTTTATGTACACAATGTAGTTTGATCGCACGGACTGCCGAGTCGCATAGGATAGAATTAGATTCCCTTCTACAACGAAGTAAATTTGTCGAGCAAAATGTCTTAATTTTTTAACTTTCAAGAAATTTTCTTCTGAATATAATACCGTCTAACAGGTGTGTACAATTAACGGGCGCCAAGTCTCCCGGACGATTAATTCTTTATCGTCGCACCTAATAACTATGGGTCTTCGGTGTGGGACTTAATTATCATATTTCTGGAGCTTAGAATTTTGAGGTGTTCTTCCATATTTTTGGGAATGTTGTGGACCCTACTTTGAGTTTTGTGCGTACACAAATATATCAATGAATTTCCTGCCTGTTCTCTAAAATATGGAAGCCGGAGGGCTTGTCGGAGTGTTGATTCCTATACTCGAAGGCACAAGATGTATTCTAAGTTAATGTAACATTGATACGCACTGCATTGGAAACACCACATATTGCATTCAGTTTTTTTATTCTAGTAGGAAAAATTGAGATTTTTTTCTGTACACATATTTATTTATTTAATTTTATATTTACTTTAAGTAAAAATAGTAATAAAAGTACCAGAAGGAATGCGTTGTGTAGGAAATAAACACAAGTCTAATGAAAGTTTAGAAACTTACTTAATTGCGTCGCGACCTGCTGCAGTATTAAAAAATTAAAAAGTATCTACTTTAGAAAATTTACAAGTTTGTGAAATTTGGTATTTTGAAGGTAGTGAAATGTTAGAGTGTTTTCCGGGCTATGAGATCGTTTAGGTTCGTGAATGAAAACCGCTGTTTGGAAGTAAACTGATCACTATGAAAGCACGAAATGGATAACAAAAATATGTTTGAAAATGTGCTCTTTAGGAGATGTGGAAGGTAACTTATCTGCAGATTGTGGTCTTACGTATGTGTAAGTAATGTGTGATTGATTATAGAAAGGGAATAAATATATTACTTGAAGATAAACTTGAGTAAACATATATATTTTTATTCGCTAAAATCAGTGCTAGTAAGATCATGAAATCCAAGGGTGCTTTATTGTGGCGAAACGTTTTCTGACTATGCTGTAAGGCATATTATCTATATCAGCATATGCAGGCATGTACGATAATTCTGTCAGTTCCTCTGCAAAGCCAACACCAGAGCTCTGGTGCGTTTTAGAGACACTATTCTGAACAGCCAGATGTCTTTTCTTGAAAAATGCCCAATGTTGCCATTGAGAACTTTTTTACTTCTCTGTGTATACAATTTCTTAATGTTAAATAATTAATATTTTGTATAGCGTTGTAATCACTTACTTTCCTTTCACCACAATAGGAAATCATATGTACTCCTGCAGACAAAACGTTTATCACTTTACTCTGAGACACCAAACACTTTGGTGCATGAATTTCTCGAACGAATATTCAAGATAAAGATTGTTGCTTGCAGAAAACACACGATATACAACACTAGTAACCAATGTATGCTGTTTATGGAAATAGTCGTAACTTATTCTGAAAATCACACGATATTGGTAAATAGTACACTAATAATTCGATGGGGCAGAATTATTGATGAGAAGCTAAGAGTTTTTCAGGTAGTCAAAATTTCTCCGCCATTTACAGAACCCGGCGGTTTATTATCATGCTCACCATAGCCCCCGCCCCCTCCCTCTTGCACCTATCCAACAACAGACGAACAGAGTGCGCGTCCTTCCACTCTGTTTATTTAAAATCAGTTTTAATACTATTCTCCCGTTTACTCAGTCTTCCAAGCGATCTGTTTTGTTCAGAGTTTTCCGTCGAAACCCGGTACGAATTTATTTTTATGTCAGTCATTCTACATCCCTTTCCCTCCCACTTATCTTGATTTTATCACCCTAATAATATTTGGTGAAAGCTATTCACAATGTAGAGCATCATTATAGAGATTTGTCCTTCTACCCTTTACTTCCTCCTTCTTAGGCCCAATTTTCTTCATCAGCAGACTGTTATTATCGATTACGTTTTCCATTAACGGAATGGCCCAAGCTTCCTGCCCCTACAAATTAACAGGCAAAATTATTGGTTCGAATCCTTGGGTCACTTTTCGAAATATTTAGATTTTGTACTGCGAGACGTTAGCATTGTACTAAAGACATAAGATGACGTCCGCTGTTACCTCTCCAGTATACTCACAACTGCCCTCAGCATCTGCAAGCTGTCTCCGCGAACCCTAATCTGAGAACGTGTCAAGATGTGAGTATTGGTATAGAGAAACACTAAAGGTGTAGGAATGATGACAGAAAGTTAAATATTTCATCACGCGTTGAATCCAACTTCACTCGGCAGTCTTCGGTTTAAATCTTGGTTGGGCGAGATTTCTCAGCCCGTCTTGTGATAGCATCTCAAAATTAGTTTGAAGGAGCGTCCTTGCATATAATTTCAAGTTAATTTTTATTAATCATCCTACCCTTCGGCGCAATATAATCTTGAGTGCTGACAGCATTTGTTGGCATAAGACAACGAAGTGAAGTTTGGGCTCAAGTAATCGGTTAATCCTGCCCTGTCATATGTAGAATTTACTCGAGAATAAAAGAACAAGATATGTATTGCCACATGTTTAAAAAAATATGACTCTATCAATCTACCAGCAAACGCTGCAGTCGAATGTAGCCAGACATGGCTACGATCCGTGTCAGTGCACGATGACCAGAAAAGTACAGGTATGAATGAATATTTCTCAATTTTATGGATATTTTTCATTTCATAGTGTATCGTTATAGGCAAATTTTTTACAGCCTATACAGTATGGAATATATAGTATTGACCTTTTGACGCCTAATGTCAACTATAGTGGTCGTACTGCACCGCTAACCTCTAAAGTTGCATTTTATGTATTTATTCAACAAGTATATGTACTGAATATTTTAAACACGGTATATACTCTCTGAATTTTTCTCTTCAAAATGCAGTTTGTTTCATAATTTTAACATATTTGGTTCCTGTGTTATTCACATTTTATATACAGGTGTGCTAAAATAAAAAAAATAATTCCGGCGCCAAAAGGTTAAACACACGTGCGATCTTATAGTTAAGTTTATTTAGTCAGTGTCGTCTCCGAAATGTAACGTTCAGAAACTTCTGTAAGCGTAAAGTGAATTTATTTGGCTGAATGCATAACAGTGTGCTACATGTAACATACTATAATGCGTTACTAATGTGTGTGTGTGTGTGTGTGTGTGTGTGTGGTGTGTGGTGTGTGTGTGGTGTGTGTGTGTGGGGTGTGGGGTGGGTGTGGG
>Ga0123352_10006391_pt1 | contig 18016 bp, 11 predicted proteins | sample TergutLab28metaG_FD_89700 | JGI IMG/M metagenome (GOLD analysis project Ga0123352, IMG submission 89700) | Labiotermes labralis P1 segment gut microbial communities from Petit-Saut dam, French Guiana - Lab288 P1 | ecosystem: Host-associated > Arthropoda: Insects > Digestive system > Gut ... | reverse complement strand
TTATTACGTCGAGGGTAGGTTTTTTTGTCGGCCCCGTTGACCCCCCCCACCATCCCCCCCCCCCAAAGATCTACTGCACAGGAGGTCGAGTGGGTCAGCCGGTCTGGGCTCGGAGGCAAAGGGAAAGACGCCTTCCCAGAATACGAGTCGAACCTGAGAATCCGGTCCGTAGTCTAGCGACTACACTGATTTACTGAGCCTCGAACCGTAGACCTGAACATCTTTAAACCCATTTCCACTGTTCGCCGAATAGCGCGTTCACGTTAAAAGTGTGAACGAAGACTGACGTGAAGGGTTAAGGAGTCTGACACAACTGTTGTGCAATAAGATTAATAGAACAGGCCGCCTCTAATCAGAAACAACGATGATTCCATTTATTTTAAACTCCACCCCTAATTGCGTACCAAAGACATTCCGCTGTCAGAAAACGTTTCATGGTAGTGATTTATGTTTTGTGTGTGTTAGCAAATACAGAGGACACTTGAAATCGCATGAATTCGGCATGTTGTGTCTGCCTTCATTACTCATTCTTAGCAGACAGTATCTCTCCTCCAGTGATATCAACAAGGAGGTTGCTGTCTATTTGCAAGACTAATTGTTTTCAAGGAGACAATTCATTGGTAGAAGGAGACGTGACAAGAGGTCCTAATTACTAGACAGATGCTGACTCTTCCCAAGTGATCCCTGCGGCACAAACAATCCACCGTAAATCCCCCTCCCTTCAACCATCTGTGGCCCAGTGCCAGGTTGTACAGCGCTCCGGTCGTGTGAAATCCACCATGCTGGAAATCTGTTTTAATTATCGGACAAAACTGGACCCTGCATGTTGGCTGCTTGCTCAGCCTACTGTCGTTCTACACTGCGTGCGATGCCAAAAGCTTTCCACATAATCGAGTTGCAAAATACATAAAATAACATAAGTTTTCAGTGAAAGCACTGAGCAGAGGAATTCGAATTTCCACACAAAAGAAAGCAGATTAGTGTTCCATTATAACTGTATATTACAACGTTCAAACTATTTTCGTTCGACCAAAATTCATGTCATCAAATCTCACAGACAACAATTTACAACAATGGAAATCAATGCCCGTTAAATTACGTGTATTCAGTCACATATATTGAAATATGTTTCCTCAAAATTATAATCACATGCAACTCAAAATTTCTTTAAAATCTGTCCTAACGCCATACCTCAAATTACTGTTACAGTAGTGTCATTAAATGTGCAGTACCACCAAGACAACGTTATAGTAGAGAAGTGCTGGAAAATGACTGCGAACTCCCAAATAGCGCCCAGTATGCATAGAAGTTTTTTTTTGTCGCACATATTAGAGTGTAAAACGCGGGTTGCAAGAACACAATGTAAGTACAGTGAACAAAAAAAAAATTGGGTTGCCTGAAGCTTCAGAGGCAGTTGATGTGCCAAGATCTACACTAAACTGCCATGTTAAGAAGAAACCTGCCATTGAAAAATTACACAAGATAATTACCTGATGGTTATTCCTGTCTGTATTTGGCCTGATTAAACAGGGATAAAATTTGAACCACTATCTTCTAGGGGGAAAAAGCGGGGTAATATTTCAAATACCTTTGCTAGACCTAATCTTGTACATTGGTGTCATTATGCAGAAACAAAATTTCTAAAATTTTGACGTTTTGCTGACCGTGCATCTCAGTACATTTATCTCAGTAATTAACCAACTTGATGCACGAAACGTTTTGTTTTACAATACGTTTATTTCATGCCTCTATATGTTTCGAGCACATGTGCTCGAAACATGTAGTGGCATTAAATAAAACTTATTGTGAAACAAATTTTGTGCATCAAGTTGGTTAAATTCTGAGATAAACAAAATTTATAGTTGAAAGTGCCATAATTTTAAAATTGTGGTTACTATTTAGAAGTGTCGTAACACTAGGACCTACAGGAGTTATTGATACTGAATACTATATCTTGACATCAACATTCATGGGATGGAAAGTAAAGGGACAATATACGGGTCCAAGACTGAAAAAGGATATGAAACTCACTGTTTATAGGAAATAAATATCCTAACAATTCTGCGGCCAGAATATGTAGACAAAAACAAGACAGGTGATGTACGTATTGTGTAATTCTGAGGTGCATCCGTGCATCCGTTGTTGCAGTGGAAAAACAATAAGTATTACATATTCTGAGTCTAGGTGTCCTATTCTTGCCTCAGTTGTCTGGCACGGAAATCGCATCGGTTCTGCAAAGCGTTGTCATTTGTCCCTGTTCGGCTGTACCATATTTTTCCACATTATCTCATAAATGGCACAATTTTCGGAAAAGAAATTGGATTTTTATTTTCTCTACAACTGTATTCTGAAACATTTCCCATTCTACTAAGAATTCAGCGAGATGTCATATATGTAAATACATTGGTCTTCAAATAAAGAACTTGTTATTCTTGTCTGATTTTAAGAAAACTTGCATTTTCTCAACGGATTTAAGAAAAATCCTCAAACAACACACTGCATGAAAATTCGTCCAGAGGGAGCCGAAATGTTCCATGCGGACAGACAGACTGACTGACAGATAGACAGACACGACGAAAGTAACAGCCGCTTGCCGCTATTTTGCTAACGCGTCTAAAAAACCTTGGGGAAGAGAAAAGTCCCTAGTGCCCTATTCACTTTGTGCACTTAGTTTGACCATCTGCTCCAGGCTTACAACTGCTGGTGATCACAAGTTTCGGGAGATGTTCGCTTTCAAGTTAATGTTCACCAAATTTCAGATGAGCACGAGGAAAGGAGCATCTTGTTGCATGTCAGGACAGTTATTACGGGTTTACAAACCAACACCATAACCAATTAAGTTTACGTCACTTTTGTTTCTAAGGAAAACACTGACAGAAAAGATTCATCCATCATGCGGGAAAACAGATACGTGGGCAGAATCCTTATGGGAAATCAATAAGGTTTAATTTCCTTACCCTAGACGTTAAAATAGGCGGTGAGCATAAAGAAACTTGCAAACACAAAGCGGCTACGTTTATGGAAATATAATTCTTCACAATTTCGTTAAAGACTGCATACTAAAAACATGAAGAAGGATTCACCTCTAAAAATTCACAAATTCTCAGCCATTTATGGAATCTGAAATTCTTTCCTTCTTATTATGTTGAATGTTCCCCGTTCGGAGTTAGATCAATCCTATTCATGCTTCAGATTCCATTTCTCTGCACTTTCTTTAACATTCTGCTCCTACAAAATTATTTCTCAAAAGCAGTCCTATAATTTAGGTCTTCTAACCAAAACGGGGCCTCGGTAATTTTTCATTAACTCATAAATGTGGAAAAGCTTTATCAGGAAAATAGTATAAGAGTGTACACTCTATTGGAATATGCCATTATATATTTTATGGGATTTGTTTAACATAACCAAAGCCCGAAAACCAATTTCTTGGAATATGGTTTTGTACATTTGTATTTCTACAGCCAACATTCACAGAAGTTTTCAAGGACGGCTGTTCTTCTTGAGAAGCTGTTTGATCCAAAGAGAGCCCGTGACCTCATGCTACAATACTCTGTACAAGAAACAGGTGCGTTGGTGAATATACAAAAAGCCTAATGGAGGAAACAAATATCACAGTCGGTACCTGACTGGCTTGTGCGAACTGCAATTTCACTTCTACTGGAGAGCGAAGCTGTCCTGTGAGACCACATAAAAAGAATGACAGAATCACTGAAGGGAAACACATATCCGTGTCTCCAAGAACAAGTGAAGAAAAATTTAGAAACACAATAATTTTAATTTATTAATTATTAAAATATACTTGAAAATAATTACGGAAAACAATCATGGACAGGCAGACCATGACAGGATGTAGCCATATCCTGTCTCAAATTAATCGTCTACGTTGACCAAAGGAAGGCCGTAAATTCCCTCAGACGTTTTGATGTTTGCTGACCGTGCATCTCAGTATAATCTTAGTAATTAACCAACTTAATGCACAAAATCTTGTTTTATAATAAGTTTATTATATGCCTTTACATGTTTCGAGCACTATTGTGCTTATCATCAGGAGGTAAAAATTGTATTATACAGCATCTGGTATCATCACAACTGTAGGTGGCTGTCCCGTGCACAGGTTGCGAGAAGTGTCTTCTCTCAACCTGTGCACAGGACGGTCAGAAGGACTGAACTGTAAAACCGAAATATTCTGAAAATCGTTTCAGAACACTGAGTACTTACTACTTGTGAAACTGAACAATATTCATTCTCTCTGAAGTTACCTTCTTAGCACCAATCTCAGTAAATTAGAAACATCACGAGAAACTGTAAATGGAGCAGTAATATGTGTGTCGGCTGATATAGACGAAGCGCCTGCCAGCCAATTGCGAAGGCGACGTGACGTCACACAAACTACGCCTTCCAGCGATCTGCAGCATAAAGTCATATGCTGGACGCTCAATCTACAGAAGTTCTAAAGAAGTTGTTAAACGAAGTTGTCCATCATCCTCCAACTTTTAGAAAATATTTAGAACTTGGAATCGAAGGGAACTGTTGCTAGCTCTGGAATAAACTCATAATCCTGAATTCTCTACGGAAGGAAATGAGTTTCTTTCGATGATTCCCCACGTAGCAGCAATAAAAATATCGAAACCTTAACCCAGATGGTGTTGAAGTGTTGTGTACAAACATCGATCCTCTCCCCGCCTCCAGTTACGGTTTCGCGAAACTTTATGGTCAGAATTTTTTTTTCGAAATATATATATGTATGTAAAACTTTCCTTCTCAGAACTCGTAAAGTTTGCTATATGCATACATTCATGAAGTATGTCAATTTACAATATTGGAAGACGCTACGTGTGTCCCATTCCGAATCGACGGACTTTGTGTTCAAATCTCTAATGAAACAAACAGAAAACTGACAAAATTAGCATGACCTAACTTTCTGCTCCACCTTCTGGGCGAAAGCAAGTTCATTTTTATTCTTGGTCACAACAGGCCACTGTCAGTTCTGTTGGCTTTTATTCCATTTACCATAATCGCAAACACATTTTCGCAACCGTATCACTGCTGCAGTGGCTATGGTCGACCATGGTATGCTGACACGCGTGTGGAACGAGATGGACTATCGCATAGATGTTTGCCATATTACCAAATGTGGACAAATTGAGCATCTGTGAAATATAAAAAAAAAAGCTTGGAGAGTTTCTCTCTCTATCGGCGTAAGAACTACCATGATCCGTTGAGTAGTTTATTTGTTGCGAATTTTTAAAATGTTTCACGGACTTATGAATAACCCTGTATAGGAGCTCATACGAGGATAAAAACTAATTAAATAGTTTAAAAATGATACGAGGAACTGAATTCATCACCAAATCACAGCTGAGAGTATTCTAATTCGAGTTATTACCAATGCTTTTGAATTACAGTTGTGATTGTTAGTATGAAGACCAAAAATATAAATATTTTGAGCTCCTCTAACTTCTCTTTTTTTGGGGGGGTGGGGGGAGGAGGGAAATATGAGGAGCCGCCACGCCCATTTTCGAGTAACTTCATATGCATACCTATTCATTAGCAATATACGCGTGCCATCACGAAACAGCGTGACTGCACTGAAGTCTTATAACAAAGAGACGTTACGTTCTCAACTGCAGATCGAATCCAACCACACTTACAAACATGTAATATTCTCATTGCCAGTGCTTCTAGTTTAAAGACAGAAATGGGCAGAATCACATTTATGGACGCACAGCAAATAAAAATATGTTGAATGAATTTATTATTTGTAACTGCACGATCAACAATGAGATCCGAGATTCTCACAAAATGTGGCTGAAGATTCAAATCTTCCGAGACGTTACAATGCCCCATTAGGTAAGTAGTTTCTGAGGTTTCGGAAGATCGTAGTGGCTTCTTTGTAGAGGACAACTCGTCTTGCATCTCTTTACCCCCATATGAAGGCAATAAGATCCTTCAAAATGTCGGTAATTATCACCAGTCGACAAGACGTAACATCTCAGAAGACTTGAATATTCAGCAACACACTCTATGAACCACAAACGCCTCGTTACTATAATTGAATTGTTGTTCATCATGGATGCTCCTTACGACTTCAGTGAGTCGAAGGAATAAATGTTTGGAAAGAAAGAAAATAAAAGATAAAACAGAAAACAATTTCCCGACAACGGCCATGGTGAGCTGTGTCAAGCTGCAAAAGGTCGCCTGACCGGCTGGTGCTCATGATGGTTCCTGCACACGGAATACCAATAAGTTCAGCCCAACACCATCGACGACAAGGCCAACTGAATACAACTAAAGTTTGGCAGCAAGAATTACGGAGACAGAAAAGACTGAGGCAATCGAACAGTCAACCGGAGACATTACATAGGGCGACGTAAGCCAACACAAAAGACAGTAACAAAACAAAACTGGTTCTTCTAGTCATCATCGTCGTCACGGCCTGTATGTATTGTAACAACCACGACCTTCACTATGCATTGTAACTACAAGTGGTCTGCGATCAGTTCAACAATCTACATCTTCCAACGGGTTTCTCTTCCTTCTCGTCCCCGACTCTTTTCTCATTACCTCTCCCGCTCTGTGTGAAGGCGTTGTGCCTATTGCTGCAAAGAGATACACGGCCGAAAGGCAGGAAGAGTCTATTACTTTGCAGATGCGGTTACTTTTGTAATTAACTAAAAAGTAGTGTTGGAAGACAAGGGTGGAGTCGTATTTTGCACCTAAATTATAGCCAAATGTTGAAATATTGATAGCTGAACTTTTTCCTTTATTGATGGCAGGAAGTGCTTTTGGATTGTACCAAGAAACATGATTGTATTTCTCTAATGGAATACGGTTGGATGCCTTTAGAAATATAACGTGAATATAATTAAATCTTAAACAGCTGCACCCTTATAGCACATAAAGGTCCATATGTTGCTAGTACCATGAACATTAACTGTAGTCTTCTCTTATACAGATTTACACGCTTTCGTATCAAATATAATGCGATTTCTAGAAAGGGAAATTACTTGTTACTGCTCTTTGTCTTGCATTCGAGGACGGATGTCTTCTATCTTAGCTCGATATTTTTCGTGGATATAGTCAGTCATTGTATATTGAAATTAGTTTGCAGCGTAACCCTTCCAGATATAAAGACAACAAGTTGGGAGAAAATTAAAAGATAAACAGAAAGAAAGAGACACAAACAAATAACATGTACACAAACGCTGGTTTCGTTTAGGAGTCCAATTCACGGATCCCTCACCACAGGATTGTAACAGAAAATAAAATATCCTCAGTTGTAAGGTAAATGCCAGGGTAAAACCCGCAAAGACGGGGCACGGCCCGCACTCTTCCAAAATTTTAGTTTTCTATATATTGTTTGTTTTGTGCCGTACTGTGTATTGTGTATGTGTAAATGTCTACTTTACTACTGCCACCGGGTGGCTACCCAATTACAGTTAATAAATATATCATATCATATCGTATCATATCATATCGTATATCATATCAGTCATGTCATATTATATATCGTATCATATATATTATATCATATCTTATCATATCAGATCGTATCGTATATCATATCACATCATATCATATATCATATCATGTATCGTATCGTATCATGTCACTTCATGTCATATTACATATTATATCATATAATATCGTATCACATATGAAATGATTACAAAACAATTATCATTCGCCACAGAAACTCCCTGTCATGAAGTTTCAGAGCTGCGCCATGTTAAAACCTCTGTCGAAATCTGATATGTAATGAATCTTATATGAATGCTTACACTACCTCAACCCGTAAAACAAAACAATGCACTGTGCTACGAAAGGACGGTGCGTAATGTCGGTATAAAGTCCTGCGCTCTTCATTATTACCTACAAGCTTGGGTTCTTAGCATTTATAGGCTTATAATTTGACATACCGCTAATAATAACTAATATACTTGTGAAGTATGTTACTGACGACTATACAACTAACGATTCAAAAGAATGGAACGCGCGGCGCTTTCGGAGGATGGTGGTAACGGCTGTTTTGAACTGACACCAACAAGGCATATTGTGAATTCACCAGCACACAGTGCAGGTGCGATTTTGTAAAGCTTTCTGAGAACAGATATAAAGGTAGCCTATATAAGCGTCCTATTTTTAACAAAACTTACCACATACGTTGGTGGTTTATAAACTCCTGTAAGTGATCTCTCTTTATGACGTCACAGAACAAATCAAAGCAAACACCAATCCTTCATGTCGTGTGTTTATTATTACCTTTTATTACACGTGTCGATCATGATCATCATCACGGTTTATACACACTTATCGCTGTTTACGTTTTTTAAGCGCCTTCGCAAAATCGCGAAAAGCTGTCTGTCTGTCTGTCTGTCTGTCTGTCCGCGTGGAACAACTCGGCTTCCACTGACAGGATTTTCAAGAAATTTGATATTGGATTATTTTTCGAAAATCTGTCGAGAGAGTCAAAAGCCATTAAAACCTGACAATAATAACGGGCACTTTACATAAAGGCCTATATACATTTAAATCTCTCTGAATTCTTCTTACAAAGGGGAATGTTTCAAAGGTTGTAGATAATATCAAAACACAATTTTACGTTCAATAACATTTTCCGAAGTGATGCCTTTCAAGAAATAACGTAGACAAATAATGCACAGCCAGACACACCACAGAAGACATTATAATACAGCGCATGCTCTTTGCATGCTGGATACCTAAGGCTACAAACACACAATCAGAAGATGTAATAATACCTGTTTTTACATGGCAACATTCGTTTTGCGAAAGCGCTTCAATGTTACGTTATACGCACGTTGCCTGTCTATTACATAAATAGGTTCATCATAGTAACAATTTTCCTCTCCTACTTGCGCAACAAAGCACATTAATCATAATCCCTGTTGATGTTAGTATTACCGCAACAAGTAGGAGAAAGTTGTACCAAACATACGAGATATATAATGAGTACTCTGATGATCTTTTATGAGGAGACATTACACTGTGTGCATGGCCATATGAGACAGGTGAAAGATCTGCTTTTAGCTCGTCCTTAGAAAATTCGAGCTTAAAAATTTCCCCAGTTCTCATGCCGCCGTGGACGCAAGAGTTCCAAACAGAACGTTCGGGACAAACAGCACGTAATTCACACTACCAATGTGCACTTTACACTTTATCAATGATTCTCGTGGCGTAAACACAGCTGGACTGCGAAACGACGATCCAATTTGGCGGAAATTCATCGTCGGTTAGAACCACATGTCGTTGTGCTAACAGACACGCTGGAGTTTACTGTTATTTTCAGTCATTCAAATCACAACATGCGTCAACATAAATCCATCGTCAGTTTCCAGCAATATGATACACTTTCATATTTTTTTTTGTATCGAACTCTTCTAATATTGGTATTCAGTATGAATGATCTTAATCCAAGATTTTCAAACAATGGTGTAACGAATAAAATATTACAACAGGAATTATTTTGTTTTCGTCACCATCATCATCATCATCACTACCATCATAATCTTAATTATCACTGCCGTCCCCACAGCTACCACAATTTGTTCTGTCTCTAGTGCCGAGATTAAGAACAAGTGGATCCGTTTCTACACTTTTTCGCATGTCTTTTCTGTGTGAAGCTTAGGTGTAAACGAATTTATTATTGTTATTATTATTATTGTGTTATCACAATGCCTTATAATCGTCATCGTTCATTCATTCATTCATTCATTCGTTCAGCTTCCGGTAAAAAAGATCTGAATGACACACAATAAAAGCGCTACTTAGGAACTTAAATTCTTGCAAAAATTATATTAAATTACAAATATTCACAACAGTTCAGCCATCCCCAACATGAGCCGTTTAAACACAGCCCCAGTTGCCCCTCTCTACCCATTAAAATCAATTGTAATATTACCCTTCATTTAACGCCTACAATGTCAAAATGGCCTGTGTCCTCCTGACATTTCCATCAAAAAACCTCTACGCATATCTCTTCCGTCTCGCTGGGGCCACATCCTCTGCCCACCTCAACCTCTTTGCCTTGTTCATCCTCGTTATATTTGGAGAGGAGCACAAATTATGCAGCCCCTCATTATGAAATTTCTCCAGGCTTCCATTTCCCCTTCCCACCTGGGTACAAATATTTTTCTCAGTACCCTCCAGACTGAGAGACGGAGTTCACGGTAATTTGTATTTTGCTAAATGACTCTATTGCCTTCGGGCGGGAAAAGTGTTCTTTTTATGAAAAACCAAGAAAAATATTGTGAAATTTGCTAATGGTCTTGTTTTCACAACCTTCACAAACTAAATTAGAGGGTGAAAAGCAGTCGATTCAATCAGACGGTTGTTATTCACATTGCAGACTACCAACAAGCAGCTTGTTTGGCTGAGTGCGTTCCCCTAGACTCTAATTTGAATTAGTAATTATTGCAGTCGTAATGGCATTCGACTCACGAAACGAATGTTGTTAAATGAGGGAAACTCGAACGCAGCATTCATCCCATTAGCTATACTGATTACTGTGTCGGTAGTGACGAGAATTAAACCTGAGGTGAATCTGTCGTCAGCAGGAGCTAATGAATTAGGCGAAGATGAGAACAGGTGCAGCAATCACTCTTATTCCTCACCTGATAACCATTTGGGTGACTCTTCACTAATTTTGAAGCGACCGGCCCGGCGCTGTTTACATAGACCGAAATCGTGCGACGTGGCATTCGGCTATATAAATTAACGCCAAGTGGCTATTATGTAGCGGCTGGACTTCAGTTTGATATTAGCTATTTTTTCAACCAACCCTCTAATGCACAATTATGCAAGCTAAGTCACACTTATTGATTAGCTACTTCAACGCGTTTCGACGTGGGAGGAGTCACTAACAAGGAGCACACCATATAAATGTTCGATCTTCCGGCACGCCAAATGCATTTGGCGTGCCGGTTGAAAAAATAGCTAATATGATTGTAACGCACAGCGTGGATTCTTCAGTTTCACGTGTCAACATCTTCTTTCCAAGAGTAGAACGACTTGCTATGTGACTGTATACTTTGCATTCAACTGGTGCACAGCTGTTATAATAATATTCTAAAATTAACTTATTGCACGAAACACGGATAATACTAATATTCATATATATATCTGAGGTAAGTTCACAGGTGAACTGCGACACAAATTATCCAATCACACCCAGGGTATAAAGTTTCAACTGCGTAGCTTATACAGTGTTTCTTAGTATATAAACTGGGACCATAACACGTTTCATGATAACTACAAAAGTTATAACAACGTGAAGGAAGCCATGCAGTGCGTTACTGGCTTAGGGGGACTTAGGAAGACGCTGTCAAGACTGAGCCTGGGTTCCGGGATATCGCAAATATGATAGCGGAACCCAGAATAGTTAGGTCAGTTATGTGTAGTACTGGTTTTGAAGCAATAAACCAGTTTAATAAACTTAAAATATAGGGATAACATCCAGTCTGACCACCCCTTACATCCATCTGCTCGGACGTCAGCCAGTCACCAAATCAATTAAATTATCAGGTGCTTCCGTCAGAACGACATCCTGTCCGTCCTCAACCGCTCCTACGGATCGAGCATCTGGCCTTACCAGTCCAGTTCCCAACCTTCCAGTTCATCAAGTCTTCCATCACTTCGGCGTTTCATCCATGCACGACCACAGACTAACCTCGAACATTCGTCAATAACAGCCTTTGTCCAACTGGCAGGCTGTCAGCCTACCAACTTTCCGTCAGTCGAGGTATTCAGTACAATACACAGCCTGTCAATTTACCAAAACAGACGTCACATTAAAAAATAATGACGCAAGGTGCGAATTGACGAATCATTAAGGATATTTAATCGAAAAAAAACAGTACGTTGCTCAAGAAAGCAATTGAGTCGTTGCCTCAAAATATACGAACCCGAGCATGCAGTCGGTCGATGGTCTCTCACAGCACAGTCCCAGATTCGATCTTGGGCCAGTCCACGTAGAATTTGTGGTGGATGAAGTGACAATGGGACACGTTTTTTCCGACTACTACGGCTTTTCGCTGTCAGTATCACCCCCTCCCCCACGAAACATACTCAATTACCTATTACAGACGCAATGAGACTTAGAAATTGATTGTGTCGTAAAATAAAGTACAAATAGTCTTCGAATACCCCTAAGATGGCGGAAAAATCTCTTCCGAAAGGACGGTAACAAATTCCAATGAATAAGGCGTCACACTGTAGAAGGCAACGTTGTAAAAACCTCAAATTAAAATATATGAATATGCAAAACAGACGTAAAAAATTGACTTAAAGAGAAAATGAAAAATAATAGGCATACAGGAGTCCTTTTCAATGCAATGTGAAGAAAATGAACTTTACATTTATTGTGCCATGTCAACGATTTTATTTAAATAATTCTTCTTACCAAACACAGCCGGCGCAGCCTGTTTGATTTACTTTTGTTAACTATGTAAGAGTATATGTATAGTATTGCAGATACTATAAACGCGGTGACGCAGAAACAGGGAGAGGCGATGGATTGCTTAGTCTTCTTCTTGAACAAACTTCTTGCTGCCCCAGACCCTCGCGTACAACTGCAGAGAACGAAAAATCTCCACGTATCCCACCTGAACCGATGAAGTGATTAAGGAGTTTTATTGATCTCAGCGGTCGCTGTATATTGCAGGTGGCAAGAAACTAAAGGTATTAACAGATATCTCATTTTCAGTAAAACGAAAGATTATGGCCAATACGAACTTTATCTTGTCCACATATCCGTACACAGATGACACAATTTTACGTAAAAATACGAATAATATACTAATATATATTAACACCACTTAATTCACACTGTTACACCTCTACAAGTTTCAGCCCTCAGGAGGCCTTCCTCAGGGAGTACTGACAGAGGTCGTGAGCAAGGTCAACAAAACACATGTCCGAGTGTAGATATCAGATTACAGAGCAGCGTGTTATACGTTACGTGGCGGTGGGCTCAATTTGTGCTTTAGAGAAAATTTGCCAGATGCTGTAAAATACCTCTGATTTTCTCTCATTTTACAACTTGAATGCTTTATGGGAAATCTGTGAATGTACTGGATCTTGATGCTGTAGTAAACAGTCAGCATCTATTCTAGAGTCTTAAACAGTACTATACCTACGGTAGAAGTACAAAATTCAGGAAAACTTAAATCAAAAGTTTCGAGTTTGGAAATAGTTAACTCCAGTATATGGGTCGAGAAAGTTAAGTGTCGTGCCATTATACCCTAACAAGTGATCATAAAATATCAATTAATAACACAAGTAATAAGACCTTGACAACAAAGTGCTAGGAAAACATTTAAAATTTTCATGCTTAAAAGACTTTTGCATGATAACTACCTTCGAGGATTCATATACGTCATACAATTATGGTACAGTGATTAAACTTACAAGTTTAATATGGGCTGGACACATAGCTAGGATAGAGAAAACGCGAACATTTCGTATTAATCTGCATTCAAAAATTTAATGAAAAAGGTCAATGGGAAGACAAGCAAGGAAAAGAATGTAAAAAATTATAACGTGTCAGATACAGAAACTATGTGACCTGCAGTGAACTGTGACCAGCAACCTTTGGTATAAGCAGCACTGACACCTAAGTCAGTTATTCATGAACTTAGAACACTTAGTACAATAACACGTTCTGGAAGAATCACCACCATTTCCCATCAAGTAAGGAAACAGCATTTGATCTTTTACTAGTGAAAAGGGTAAAAGGTAAAGGTAAAGTGATCCCGTTACAGGCCCGGTGTGGTCCAGAGAGTGGGTAGAGGTATAGCTCTACTCTTCCATGACCGCGGCTCTAGATGGTGGTGAGTGGTCAGCAGCACGCCCCGGCCGCACTTTACCCCCGGGAAAGACACGTTACCCATTTTACAGGAGGCTGGGTGGGCGCCAGGGCCGATCTGGACGGGCAGAAAATCTCGTCCCCACCTGGATTAGATCCCGGACTGTCCAGCCCGTAATCAGTCGCTACACCAACTGAGCTAACCGGCCCAGAGTTAAAAGGGTAGAAAACCAAAAATAGAAACCTTAAAGGCGAAAATTAAATTGAATTGTATTTAAAAAATTCAGTTCGTGCAGCTCAGTCTCTGATATATAAACGAATTATTTAATTATTTATGACGAGATCGATAAAAATCACAGAAATACGTATACTGTCTGGGCAAGAATTGGAATTTTGAATGTTGACGCTGCTTGTGCATAAATTAGCTACTGGACCTCAGTAGGTTAAATGTCTCGCGACCATAATAATATAAAGAGCCAACTAGATGCAACAGTAATAATTTTATTAATATTTTCAATCAGCTCAACATGTTTCGTAAGACAATTTCGCCTATCCTCAGGAGCACTAGACTGTGTTTACAGCTTGTGGTATAAATCACCGACGATGTTGCCTGCTGGTGGCCAGGATGAGGTGGAACTGTTAATATATTATGCTTCAAAGTTCACCTCATTGTGCTATGGTAAAATGGAATACATTCCGTTTAAAAAGCCCTAAAAATTGAAGTAACTATAATCCGTGATCCCAAAATGTAGACTTTTCCCATGTTGTTTGCCTCCTCAGGATAAGGTAAAGTTCGCCCTACTCACATGCCATGAAGGTACAGAGGGGTTATAAGGGTACGACTGTCTAGCCATAGTCTGAACCTCGGCGCTAAATCGGGGTTGGTTTTCGTCAACCCTCAGCCGCTACATCCCAGGAAAGAGCGCCGGTACCCATTGTACAGGACGCAGTGTGGGTCCCCGGGGCCGGTCTGAACGTGTGTGCTTATATATGTGTGTGTGTGTGTGTGTGTTTGTGTGTGGAGAAGAGCTCTTCCCCTCCCCCCTCACCCGGACCCTGCTCTGAAGTGGCCTATTACATAGTCTGATTGACAAGCATCGAAAAATGCTTCCGTCTTTCTTTCACAACACGATTAATTCTAAACTACATTTCCATATTTTACCACGCCCCTACCACACAGTAACATGACCATGTCTCACTCCATTTGAGGAGGAAGAGCTGTCACAGATAAGACGTTTTTACAGCTGTAGCCTTTCGATCCTTGAAGCATAAGATTCCAAACAGACGAAGACATAAAGACGAATGCCAGACTATCCTTACGCGCCGTCTATAACCGTAGGTACACGCCTGAATAGATTTATTATCCCTCCGACTTGTTCGATGCATTGTAAAATCTGAATGTCCCATGCTACTTACGACGTATAAGAAACCTCAGATTACTGGTACAGGCTAGAAGCTTAAAATAACTCTCACCTATCCAATCACCCACCCATCACATAAGAAAAGTTCACGGAGCGGGTCGACCCCGAATGTGACCCAGGACAGCCTTGGCCCTGCCCAGACGTGTCCAGTTCACAATGGTCGTGACGCGCCGTACGAGATCGTATTCAGGACAGCCAATGCTCTGTGCCCAACGATCCCGGAGGGCGTGGTAGTGGTGTTTTTTCCCCCCCAGAATCGTGCCACTTATGCGATAGTGTGCAAATATAATGTAGAACCGAGCAGGCCACAGACGACAATATGGTACATGCGCGTTGCATGCTGGATACCTAAGGTTACAAACACACACTTGGAATATGTAGTACTTATTGCTTTTCCACTACAACAATGGTTGCACGAACGCACCTTAATGTTATGTTACACGCACACTGACTGTCTTGCTATTTATGACGTCAATGAATTGGTTCTTTACTCAGTGGCCCATACACCTACGCTTCGTACTTGCTGCTTGTCTACGTCAGTTAATGTGTCTACTGCTTTCTCACATCTCAAATACAAAATTGCGCAGGTCAGAAAATTTCATTGCCCAAAAATAGTTTACAAATAAAGTTATCATTTCATTAGACACCAAATGCAAAAAGTATGTGGGCAGGATACAAGTGTTGTATTGACAAGGAAGTTGTAAATTAAGGGTGGAATTTGATTGGGACTTCCAAGTACCTACCGTTAAGGAGTACCACATAGAGAGGTTTAAAGGAAAGTGAGGAGAAACGAAGTAGAAAGCGTAGAATCAATAGTCTGTGCCTACGTATTCGATTCAATATTTCATACTACGAGTTAGGCTTTCTCAGCGACAATTCATTCATATTTCCTTAGTCTCTGCTACTTTAGTAGTCAATATGGGTCCACTGTTGTTGCAGACAAAAAGTTCTCATTGTAAATTAATTTCCTCAAAATAGAATTATCGGACCATACAGGACCTTATTTCAGTGTTCATTGTTAGTAATTAACAAACGATTTCTCTCAGAGATATTCAATTTTGTGTTACAATAATCTACATTCCTGTTTTATTCCTTCCGTATCGGCACTAACCTTCAAATAGCAGTAAAAAATACAAGTTGGTTCTTCCAAAAAAAATTATGAGATATTCGCCTGCACTATGAGACATATTCACGCTATATAATGCCAAATGACCAAATATTTCCTTTGAAATGTTTTCAGCTTTATACGACGATTTGGCATTCAAGTTTGGGCAACACAAATCCCAATATATGGACAAATAATAATAATAATAATAATAATGGAGAAAGAAAATGCAATTCCGTACGAAGAACTGAAACCAAGAAGAAGAAGAAGAAGAAGAAAATAATAATAATGTATAATAATATGTCTAATGCTAATAATGATTGTAATAATTATCCGCTAATTACGCAAGTTGTCAATAGTTATAGTTCATAATTTTATAACTATAATTATATGTTCTTATAATAGTATTACTATAGACATTTCTTGTACCTACAACACCCAATATATGAGACACCTCGCTGCGGAACGCAATTCCAAAGCCTGCATATAATAATCACGTATCCGTGGGTTGCTTGTACTGTATAAATCCACCCCTCTCTTGCTTGTTTGTTTGACATTTAAAGAAGCTCAGATATAAGTACAGTATCGAGAGATACGACGTTTATTGAATTTTAGACACGGTGATATGGTGCAGAGCCCACGGCTGTCTTGCTGCGTTGAAAATGTTTAATGCATCAAGCGATGACAATGTTGCGCGATGGCGGTAAATAATATAAAACGTTGCTTTACCTTTACATCGACTAACTGGGAAGAATTAGATGTTAGTTTCCTTTCAGTTTTCTAACTTCATGTGAGAGGTGAGAGCTTGATTATAAAGGGGTGCCACGGACAATTTGGCTGCGAGGCTGAACCACCGACGGCACAAAATTATCACTGCCTCTCTTGGCACGAATGCATTATTGCGGCATCCCTTCGTGCTGATTTGAGTCGACATTAAGAAATTACAGTTGTAATTCACCTCTAGCGAATCTGTACACAGTACCAAAAACGTACAGTTGATACTGCAAAAAGGAACAATTTCATACTAGTGACTGACTAAATAAATATTCCTAGTTTATTCATATTTTTTATTTATTTATATAGGTTCGGCACAGCTTCTTCTCGAATCAACCACATGGACATATTCTAACACAGCATTCACAATTTAAAGATCCAGAGTAAGCAGTGCATCCGGCATTATTAAATGTCAAACGAATAGCACAAAATTAACACTCGAACTAGCACTCGTGCCGCTGATTTCGTGTAAATAAAATACATTTGCCTACGTTTTTCTACGGAAGTGGGGGATGAAAAATGAAAATACGAATCAAAATAAAAATTAGAGCCCTTGAAATCAAATTTATGAGCTAAACGGCAAAATACGACTTAACTGATTATAAAAGAGTCGAAAACACAATATTACAAAATTGTAGCCAGAAAACATACCGTACAATCTTATGCGTATTGGACCGTGCATCATCTTGATATTTGAATAATGGTTGACCAACTAGATGACACTGGTTCAGCCTACACTCGGATACCACATCACCAACAGACAATCCCGCCACATAACATCAGCACGCCTCAAGTCAGCCTACACAACACAAGTACTCGCTAGCTCCTGAAGATGGACGTATTAACGTCTGAAACATGTTGAGCAATATATAATAAAGCAAGTGTCATCTAGTT
>Ga0123352_10006387_pt1 | contig 18019 bp, 12 predicted proteins | sample TergutLab28metaG_FD_89700 | JGI IMG/M metagenome (GOLD analysis project Ga0123352, IMG submission 89700) | Labiotermes labralis P1 segment gut microbial communities from Petit-Saut dam, French Guiana - Lab288 P1 | ecosystem: Host-associated > Arthropoda: Insects > Digestive system > Gut ... | reverse complement strand
TGTGTGTGCGTGTATATGTGTGTGTGTGTGTGTCTTTATGTGTCTCTGTCTGTGTGTGTGTGTGTCTATCCATGTGTGTGTCTGTGTGTGTATGTCTGTGTCTGTATGAGTGTGTGTGTGTATGTGTGTCTGTTTGTTTGTGTCTGTGTCTCTGTGTGTGGGTGTGTTTGCGTGTGTGCATGGGTGCATGCGTGGGTGGTTGTGTGTGTGTGTGTCTGTGTGTGTGTGTGTGTATCTGTGTGTTTGTGTCTGTCTGGGTCTGTGTGTGTCTGTGTCTGTCTGTGTGTGTGTCTGTGTGTTTGTGTGTGTTTGTGTGTCTGTGTGTGTGTCTGTATGTAATACTACATGCTAGGTTTGTTTTGTTCATCTTTATATGGTTATTTGTTGTGTCCTTTTCTTGATTGAGCTTTTGTCTTTAAATATTTGTTCACTAATTCACGTTTTATTTCAGTTTTTCGAAATCTGTAGAGTTAGCAAAAGTTGTAAATTGTTTTTGATATTTGTTCACTAATTCACGTTTCTGTCTGGCCAGTCCTCTTCTCTCGATGTGTAGGTTATTAGTTTTTCCCTTTCTTTGCCTAGTATTTCACAGTCGTATAGGAGATGGTCCCTTGTCTGGTCTACGTGTTTGCAGGAACACTCTGGTGACTGGATTATCTTGAAGCGGTGTAGGTACGCCTTAGTTTTTCCGTGCCTAGTTAGCATAGCCGTGAGTTTTGGTGATAGTCTGATTTTCATTTTTAGTCTGTATGTGTGTGTGTGTGTCTGTGTATGTGTGTCTGTGTCTGTCTGTGTGTTTGTCTGTGTCTGTGTGTGTGTCTGTGTCTGTGTAGGTGTGTGTCTGTGTGTGTGTGTATGTCTGTGTCTGTGTCTGTGTCTGTGTCTGTTTGTGTGAGTGTGTGTCTGGCTGTCTGTGTCTTTGTGTGTCTGTGTCTGTTTGTGTGTGTGACTGTATGTTTGTGTGTCTGTCTGTCTGTCTGTGTGTGAGTCTGTGTGTGTCTGTGTGTGTGTGTGTGTTTGTGTCTGTGTGTGGCTGTGTGTGTGTGTGTGTGTCTGTCTGTGTGTGTGTGGGTGAGTGTGGGTGTGTGTGTGGGGGAGGTGGCGTGGATGTGGTTGTGGGCGGGGTTGTGTCGGGGTGTGTGGGTGTGTATGTGCATGGATGCTTTGGCGTGCATGCCTGCATGTGTGTTTGTGTGTGTGTGTCTGTGTCTGTGTGTGTGTCTGTTTGTGTGTGGGTGTGGGTGTGTGTGTGTGGGGGTGGGGGTGTGGATGTGGGTGTGGGCGGGGGTGTGTTGGGGTGTGTGTGTTTGTGTGTGCGTGCGTGTGTGTGTGTGTGTGTGTGTGTGTGTGTGTGTGTCCGCGCATGTGTGGTAAATCATGCGTAAATTAAAGAAAAAGAAAAACAAAACCTGTAAAGCAGACTGTGAACATGTAATGCTTACAGGCATTCCTCTCAAATTACCATCCTTACTGAGTTCTGTGACCTCTACATTTGGCATGACATTCTTACAAATCTACCAACCCATGAGTCAAGAATGTAGGGCAAACTCTGTGCCACACTGTTCCTTACCCTGTGTTACTCAAACATGCAACACATTGGCAGTTTCTGAACACAAGCATTCGGCACACTCACTTTTTGTTTAATGTTTGTTCCTGCTACAAGAAGACACCATAAGCTGGAGAATATAAATATGACAATCAAAAGATAATTTATTTTATTATCATATTTTGAAGTCTTATTTTTATTGGACCGTGCATCATCTTGATAGTTGAATAAAGAGAGACCAACTTGATGTCACTTGCTTTATTATTTCATTATTTACTGCACTAGTGCTTCAGCCTGCATATGGATACCACACCACCACAACGTAACACCAACACACATCGAACCAGAGCAATACAACCCATGCAATAAGTCATCAAATAAGTCACAAGCTCCTGAGGATGGATGTATTATCATCCGAAACATGTTGAGCAGTAAATAATGAAATAATAACGCAAGTGACATCAAGTTGTGTCTCTCTGTATTCAAATATTTTGAAGTCATTGTTCTCCTAGTCATTGCACCTTTCTCCTGAATATTTGTGCTTTTGATGATCATGTTCTAGGTCCTTGTAAGTGATGGAACATGGCACACTTTGGTAGCGCATCGCCGTAAGCGACATGCATGGTTGCAGGTAGATGATGAGTCACCTGCAAGGGGTGTGGCAGATCCTGGTGCCACACTGCTGAACACCAATGCTCGCCTGTGGATAGGTGAGCTGCATCCCCAGAAATTATGGCAACCACCCTGTTTACCTAATAAGTAGCATGTAGTGGATGACAATGAAGTGGATGTTTCACCAAACAATCTTGCCACGCAACGAAAGGCTAAACTTACACCTTCACTGATATAAACATGATAATGTTACTGGTTATGTTTCCATTACTAATTTTACAGAAACTCATTTGTGCAAACAGGCTAAGCCATATGATGTCAGGGTTGTAATTAAAGTACAAGTGATGTATGTTAAGCCACATCACAAGCGTGGGTTCACCAGTTTTGTGCTAAATGATGTGGCACATTCAATAGTTTGCTTTTATGTATATTTGCTTCTTACCTACCAGATATGCCACAATCTACAGCCTCTCAGCACTGGTCAGGTATGCATTAGGCTTGACCATCTAGCAATCTTGTCAGTTGGATGACAGCTATGATGTAGCACTTTCCTCATATTGGTACTGAGCCTTCCCTTGGCAATTCTGCAGAGGTTTCTGGGGTCTGACAAACGGGAAACATGAGGAGTATTGGCAATCCATTCATGGGCAGAGGGCTTCCTTAAAAGACTCTCTGCTAAAATAAATGGGGAATTACTCAACTTGAACAGAAACCAGCTAATAATAATGAAGGAACTGCTAAGAGGACACTATAATTTAAAATTAAGTCTATTTAAACTATGGCCAGTAGACAGTCCTGGGTGTGATAGATGTAAATATTCATATGAAGCAGTCTCACATATTTTTTTGTGACTTTAAGGCTCTAGCAGTATTAAGATTTTTTTCACCCAAGCCATCATATCTTGCAATTAGGTGACTTTGCTGACATCTCTGTCAGAAAGGTTATTGCACTTTATTCAATGCTGCTGAATGCTTAAACAAAGGGTTGCACCAAAGATCAAAAAAGGTCAAGGTGCAAGGGTCACTGCAGTACCCACCCTGCTGCACTCTACTCTTGTTATGTACCATTCGGATAGACACAGTTGTAGGGTGTCTTTTATTTGACAAGTATTGAAAATTGGGCATAAGGTGAATCTGAAATAAATGGCAATCTGTTGGCAGTTTTAAAATTATATTCATGTTGAAGCATTCATAATGCACTGCAATCCTTTTGGTCAATCGACTGCATCAGAGTTGAGTTTAAAAAACAAGTGTTTTGGAGAGCTGTTCCATTTCCAGCATCAGTACCGACTGGCGCTGATGATGCAGACAGACAAGGTTTTTAACTCAGTACTGAAATGACTGATCATCTGGTAAGATTTTAGAGCTGTCCTGAAATTGTTATTAATATTACAGGTGGGGCACCTACACTTCCCTCAGGTCTCCCAGCTCCATACTACATAGGATTCAAAGGCTGTGTGGACAAAGTTAAAGTATCCAGGAAGCCATTAGACATGCTCAACAGGCTCGGAAATGATCGTTCTGCTCTCCATTTCTGTCATGATAATGATGTCTGATCTATATGATAAGTTGTCATAAGTGCAGAAAGGAGCAGAGGTGCAGAAGCGTCTGCCTGATATTGAATCCTGCCAAGACAGTGACTTGTTAGTGCTCTGTTAGATGTGATGGAAGATGAAGTTTTGAGATGTCTTATGACTGTGTGTTGCAGTGGAAATCCAGCTCACTAATAAAGACGTTTTCCCTGTTGAACCCGTATACTTCAACAAAAATCTTGTGAATGTGGGAGAATATTTCTTACCAAGACTTAGCATTTTGTTGCTCTGGGAATTTCAAGATGTGTTGAGATGAAAAGATTCAAATGTATGACAGTGTCAAAATACGAAAATTATTCAAACTGAACGTTAGTGCGGCAACATGGACACAATGCACGAAATGCTGATCATGCCCGTTATTGAGACCTGACACTGAGGACTGATCAAACATTTCAGTTAAAAGTACATTGAATGAGTGAAAAGGAGTACTTAATTTTTTTTGCAAGTAACAGTATTTGGCATGAGGTTTTCCCCTCTAACATCATAGATTTTTTTAATAATTATCATAGAAGGGAGAAAACTGTTTCTTCAATTCAGTGCAACAATTATTTTTGTTAGTGTACAGAAGGTGATGAGAGAGAATGGCTAGAGGAGGAAGATAACAGAATTCAAGAAGAATGGTCATTATTATCAAGTTATTATCCTCTTGTTATCTACAAGTGACGTGATTATCTTCCTACATTGCCAAAAGTTAGAAACATTGCTTTCTATTACAATAAATCTGCACCATTCTGTTGATGCTACTGGTTCCATTCAATTGATATTACAGATACCATCAACCGGTACCATTCTTTTGACACTATTAGTACCATTCAATTGACACTACAAGTATTGTTCGATTGATGCTACTGGTACCATTCTGTTGACACTATTGGTACCATTCAATTACACTACAGGTATCGTTTGATTGACACTGCTGGTACCATTCTGTTGACACTATTGGTACCATTCAATTACACTACAGGTATCGTTTGATTGACACTATTGGTACCACTCAATTGACACTACAGGTATTGTTTGATTGACACTGCTGGTACCATTCTGTTGATACTATTGGTACCATTCAATTGACACTACAGGTATCATTCGATTGACACTACTGGTACCATTCTGTTGACACTATTGGTACCATTCAATTGACACTACAGGTATCGTTTGATTGACACTACTGGTACCATTCTGTTGACATTTCTGGTACTCACTGCATTTCATTTTTACTTTCCTTGTAGTTCTGCATTGTAATTCTTTGCAGCCTGACATTTCTGTAAATAATATTTTAAAATTCAGTTTCTACCTCACTGAAAACACTGTCTCCTTTAAAAAGACAGTCTGTTAATGCTGTCAGGGAAATGTTCGCAGCTTATCATACCAAAAAAAAAAACAACACAAATACCATACCCTCTGCAGGCAAGATACAGTACATTTTAATGTTAAATCAGGTAGTACAAATAATCACCAGTGTGCTTTGCAGAGTTACAACAAGCTGTTTGTGGAAAGGCTGTAGTGGTGTTTTGATTTAACATTCTTAGTCTAATATTGTTTGTTTTTAATTTTCCTCCATTTAAAGATCTGTTCCTTCAGGAATTCAGATTTGTTACCTTGCACATAAACCCTAAGTGCATGTGTAATACATATGTTCTGTGATGGGGATATTTGAACTCGAGAAATCTTGTTTATGCTTGTTGCATCCTTTGGAGAAAATTCAAGTGGATGTGTTAATGCCAGCAAAATATCTGCACGCAACGTGCAGTAAGGGCCCTTCCAATATACATATCACTGAGCATGTAGGATAAAAACGGTATGTCAATTCCCAGTCCCCTTGTTACTGGCTGCCGCATGCGCTGTGTCTAGGATCGAACTCCAGCCTTTCATTTTTCTGTATTATATGCTGACTGCAACAACAACCAATTGATGGTGCATTTCGTAATGGAACACATTCACCAGTGTAGGTTGCATGGGGTTGTCAAGGATCTACAAACGGATGAATGAATTTCTTTAGACTCACTTTCACAAAATCGTGGTTTAATATTGCTGCATGTGTATTTGCTACTCATAATTTTTGGTGAATTCACAACAGGAAGTTGCAAAAATATGCCTGTATGCTTTACCATGTATGTACATCTACATGTAATTTGAACCACAAACAATATTTTTATGAAGTCTAAAACTGGGAAATTACACTAAAATTTCTCTCCACATTCCACTGTTTTTGTTAAGACAGTGCATATGAGAGACTGCATGAAGACATCTTGAATGTACCTCATTTAACGATTATCTTATACATAAATGTTGCAAACAAAAATTATAGAGAAAAATGACATATGTACATTATGCTCAATAGAACTTTTCTACAAGTCTTACAGTTATCAAAACTAAATGCAAACTCAAAATTTACTAAATGCATTTGAGTTGTTAAGCCATTCATACATGTCCTGCCTATTTATATGATTAGATTCATACACATGGGACACTATGCAGAATGTATGATACACGAAGGTAGTATGATGAGCAAGTCAAATGCTAGAGTTACATACAGACAATCTATATAATCATTTTTGAGACTCTTGGGCACAAAAACATATTTTCTTTAAGAAATCAGTGTCTTCTGTGATGTGATGCCATGTAGTGTCATAGATATATACTGATGATTCAGAGGAACATATGTACCAAACTACATGGCATTGTATGTCAGCAGACTTCCTTGTTAAAACTGACAGCTCTGAGCAACTGAAACCTTTATCAGTTATTTTCTTGATTACAGTTATTTGTCCAAAATGCATCTGTTGGAAAAAAAAAAGTAGATTTAGACAATTCCAACACTACAGTTATTTGCAATGAGTACCAGTATGTTTTATTAAACCTATAATTTAATAAACATTTGTTACAATGACTGTGGGAATGCAGTAGTTGTAATAAGACAGTTCATCAATAATTGTCAGTTATGCTGTAACACATTTGTTTCATAAGCTGTTACTGTAATGGAATTCAAAACTTAACTAAAAGACAAGCAATCTAATGATCAGAATACTACAACTGAAAATTAAAATTTTGGTATAATTTAAAGGTTGATCATATCATACCTGAAGGCATTAGGTACAGCATTGTCACTGCAGAGACTCTGGTCCAATTTCATGTGGGATTTGAGGTGGACTGTGTGTTCCCAGCATTCCATTGTTTGCTGTCATTCTGTCTGCCATCTATATTAATTTTTAAGGGACAGATCTCTATGCCAATTGTATTTCTTGCTGGCTTTAGTTTTTCTTGCTTAGCAATGAATTTAAATTACTACCAAGTAAACACACAGAGAACAGCATATATCATGCTAGGCCATTCACCAGTATGTTTTTAGAGACGAGCATAGGATCTCGTAGGATGATAAATGTTAATTCTGATCTGTTGGTGCAATGTCCTCAGTTGGGGCCTTGCCCCTGACCTGGCTCTTGTCAGGGTTGAAAGTAACAAAGTTTTGTTCTTTTCTTTACCAGTACTGTATGAAGTATCATCTCCTTAACATTCTTCAGATTTTTGCTAGTGACCTCATTCTGTGGACTGCTGTTGGTGACATAGTTGATCCTGGGCCTGTGTACTTATGTAATATGAAGTTCATACAGTTATGTAGTATTCTGCACATTTTGCGCCAAGCTTAATGTAACATTAGTGAGACTGAACTCAAATTATAATACAAATGTCAGATTTTAGCGTTTAAGTCATAGGAAATATACTGAACACAGTGAATGAGAAGATATTACCTTGATGCCAATCTGAAACTTGATCTTACCTTAAACCCTCAGGATATGAAGTTGGGTGCGGTCAATACTAAGAGTACACAACTTTGTTATTGTCTTTTTAGTAGGAAATGCTACCCATTTAATGCTTTGATCATGTGGACATGCATTATGAAATTAGAAATATGTATGTTTTTGGTTTTCCCACTGGTCAGCTTTCTTGAATACAGTCAACCTTGTTCCCTGAGGTCAGGACACTTTACATCATTTTCAAATTCAAATATTCTTGAATATGTAAAGCTTTAGGAAGTCACAGTTGATGTATGGAGATCATTCCTGCCATATCTTCTTTTACCACCATGGAAATAAGCTTGTAACTTAATTCTGATAGTGCCGAGTGTGATTCAAGGCCTAGAAATATTTTGTTTTTCTTGTCCTTCCCTCTAGACAACTCACATGATAGTATCTCAGATTAGGCTATCATTACTTTCACATCTTTTCCCAATAATTGTTAACTAAGCATCCCCATATCATCCACTGTATAAACTGGCCCACTCACAGCATCATTAAATATGCTTGTAGCACAGCCAGTATAGCAGGTAGACTTGTCATTTGATTCCTGGCAGGGGCAAAAGGTTTTTACTGCTCCAGAGCCTTCAAATTACTCTTAGCCCCACCAGGCCCCTCTAGTTGATGGGTTTCAGATGCACTTTCCCCAGAGTTACTTCAGCCATAAAGTAGCCAGGGCATGAACTTGACCATTCATCTCTGTTTAGTGCCAAGGTTAAGAATCAATGGAGCTGTACCTTCACTCCTCCATAATAAGCCTTTGTGGTGTGTAAAGAGACACATTTATTTTAAAATCACATATTCTTCTACAGCCTGCGACACCATCTATGGAGGAAATTAGCACTAAAACTGGTGTTCAGACAAGTGTGTGTGTGTGTGTGTGTGTGTGTGCATGCGTGCAATATAGGATTCTAACAACTTGAGTTATGGTGTAAAGCTGTAACAGTAAAGCTATCCCTATACAGACCTGGACAGGCCCTTAGGGCTCGAGGAGTTCGAGGCTCTGAGAATTTCTAGGAAATTGGCACTTGAAGGTTGCAAGGTTGTCAGCCCTATGCACTGGCCACCTTTATCCCACCCCATCAGGAGATACCCCTGGTACTCATTTTTGTTAAACAGTGAGTTGACCCCAGAGCCATAGCATGGCCAGAAGGATTAAGTCAATTAAAAATGAAAATGACACCATCAGGAATCAAACCCGCGACCTTCTGGCTTGTAGTGCAGAGCCTCAACCACCTGCACCACCATAAGTTGTGATGTGCCGAACATAAATAGTCTTGACCCACTCAATAGTACATTTGGAATTTAAAAGGGTTGTTTGCACAAGTGGTCATTAGAAGCAGCACAGATATTTGATTGGTGAAGTGACATGAGCTATAAATAATATTTATCAGCAAAAAATTATTCATTCCTTTAAAGGTTTTGACACACAAAATTCCTTTACATAGCAGTTAATATAATTTCAGGGGGTTGGAGTTGGTTTATCAATGTAAGGCTAGCAACCTGCACACCACAAACATGAGTGTGCCAGAGTAATTGACAACAAAGAACAAAATTGTGTGAAATCCCTACGCAGCTATATGTGACAAAGAACACGCACAAAACGAAAATATTTTAAGTCCCTTATCCATTCTGGAAATAAGGTTTTCATGGTTGTCAGTATTAAGATTATGGTCCTCTGGGTTGTGTTACTGTGTAGTTTGGTAAGTGGGTGCCAGTATTCTAGAGGAATGTGTTGCCTGTGTCTTAAGGTCATGAGTATGACAAACGTGCCTTGTGCTCTGTAGAGGGAAACAGCATGTTCCTTCCAGACATGACAAATCTCTGCCAAACTTCAGGGTACAACTCCCAAAAAACTATAATCTTGCACAACACCTTTCACAGTCCCATAACCAAGTTTGTTATTCCTGAGAGCTACTGTCTTTTACCTTGGTACTCTCCAACCAAGATCTTGCATGCACTTCTTATTTTCTCCCTGTAGCATATCACATGGAATGTCACATATATTTTCAGTTATTAAGAGCACCCTTCTAAACACTAAACAGGTACAGGTTTCAGTGTTGGTCAAAGTAACATTTTCTTGTGCATATGCAAGCCATACATGACTAAAACAGAACAAATAATTTGAATGTTTCAAATGCCAGAGCTTTTTAACAGTGATGTAAATTAAGAAATAGACAACATATCAAAGTGATTAGAAGGGAAGCAAAAGTAATGTCATTCTTGTGCTAACTGATCAAGAGGACTCAGCAGGTTAACATTGTAAATTTAAACGTTTGTTTAAAGAGACATAGTGAAATGATCATGTGTTTGTAATACATACAAAATGTGAATTGTTTGTATATATGTATGAATATAAATAATGTAATAATGAACAAATGTTAGGAGTAACCGAATGATAGTGGAAATGTGTGAAAAAAAATATGTTTTCATATGCATTTGTAGTCAGTTGCAATGATATTTGTACCCATATTTTGTTAATGTTAGGTTCATTTGTACATTGTTGAAGACAAGGTATAAGTTTCTCATATTTCTTTTTGAAATGTTCTGCAGAACACATATCTATTTTGATTTTTAGTATCTTATGTGTTTGACACAAGAGAACACATGTAACATCAAGTGGTTTTGCTCTGAGGATTTGTGCTTCTGTCAGACTGAAAACATCCTCGATGACGGTTTAAAATTTCTGAATGATTTATAACAACACGTACTGTGAATTCAACATACACGTACTTGTGTATGTTGTTTAAAATATGTGCAGTGTATGCCAATTGTGAATCATTATTTTGGGCAGGTCAGCCATAATTTGAAACAAAGTTATCAGGAGCATGTTAAGTATACAAGGAATGACGATCCACAGTCAGCATATGCTGCACATATATTAAACTTACATGTTCACGGGCCTATTAACAACAATATATCCTCCTTATAATAAAAGCCGAGATGCACAATTTCTCATATTTATTTGATAAAGTACTCTACATGTTTCAGACAGGTCCACCGTCCATCATCAGGAGTATCTCAACACTGTATACATGCAGTAGGTATTTGTCATGCTAGTTCTGTTGGCTGTTTGCTAGCGCGATCATCCTGACCGTGCTAGCAGACAGCATGACCACGCTAACAGACAGCCAACAGAACTAGCATGACAAATACCTACTGCATGTATAGTGTTGAGATACTCCTTATGATGGACAGTGGACCTGTCCGAAACATGTAGAGTACTTTATCAAATAAATGTGAGAAATTGTGCATCTCGTTGGCTTTTATTATAAGAATATATCACAATGCATGGTCCTCTGAATGTCAAAAACAATATGTCCCTACTCAAACAAGTAAATAAGGGCCCTTCTATGAACTCATCTGAACAGTCTTACATTCAGTTATATTCCTATAATAATAAACTCATCCCTGAACAATGTACAGGAGAACGCTACCCATTCGGCCAACTTACACATGATCTTCAATTGTGTTACACTGGCACGTAACCTTTGTTCAAGTGTAGTCCACCTGTATGTTCAAAATCTTAGTACTATGCTAAACTTTGTTATGTATGTAGGCTGCTTCCAAGATACTGGTATGTACTGTATTGGTTATCACAATTATTGTTCTGTGTTTCAGTTTTATGTATATTTTGTACATGTGTACATTTTAAATGTTTGTTCATTTTTGTATCTTAATTTTACATTAAATTCCATTATATCAAGACCCAGCACATTCATATGCTACTGTACAAAGAAGTGTCTACATTTTTACCACTTGACTCTTTTAACACCATGTCAGATATGTACAAAATTGGCTAATTTGGTATTATGCGATATTACTTTGGTTGGATTTCCTGAAAATAGTCCCTTGTTTCAGTGTGATATTGTAAATACCTAAGGAACAAGTTCATGCATTTTGTTAGTTGAGAATAGTGAATTAATTATCAACAATGCATGGAATGAACAATGTAAGAAAAAGCATAAATGAAACCTTAGGTTCCATAAAATTCAGGGAAAAACTGCTCTCAATGTGACATCCACAATTTGTCAACAAATCTGTAACAATGACAGCCTCTCAGGCTCAGAAATTTCATGTGATTTATATTTACAGCTGAGAAAAATCATGCAGAACTCTGTCGTGAAAATTTACCAAAACATCCATCACACAAAAATGAAGGTAATGTTTGTCCCCAGGTATTCAAGACCAATAGGCTATTTCCTACCACACTGGAGGACATGTTCATGGCAGGCTGACACTGAATGATACTCGAGGGTAACTGGTTCAGAACAGCTGCTTTAAAAGTTCTTGTTTTTAAGTACGATGTTCACTCCCTCTAGTCGAACTCCGGAAATACTCTCCTCTACCGAATAACGCGTGCAGATCTGAAAATCATTTTAACCATACTAATACACAGATATAATTTCTTGGGCCAGTGCATGAACCAGTGGGCACTTGAAAGTGGTCACATTTACAGAAAACGCTCTGTTCTTTTCCTACGCCCCCCTTCTGATTCAATATTGTGTGTACAGAATGTGGGAAAGCAAACAGTAAGTTTTAAACTTTATCTTCTCTCTCTTCTGGGACATCACCTTGTCCCCAAACGTCAGGATCCGACTACCCACCGACAATGACTACCGCCTGCAGCCCTGTGGGCCTATCCACACCTGTATAGGGATTGCTTTACTCTGACTTAAATCATATTTGCCCTGCTACGAACTACATATGATTTTGATGTATGTACATAAAAGGTTTGTACCACTATCAACATAATAAAGTTGGATGGTGAAATTTTTGCTGAGACAAAAAACTGGCACTTGGGAGTTGTTTGACCGTACATCTTCCTCATGAAATGACCGTACATCTTCCTCATGAAATAAAGTGAAATGCCAACTTGATGCAACTAGGTAATGTTATTGATGTATTCTTAGCTCGACATGTTTCGGACACACACGCCCATCATCAGGAGCATTATATGTTGAGTTGCAGCATATGGTTTTCTGCACCGAGTTTTTGGTACAGTGCGGATGGTGCACAGCACCATCCGCACCGTACACACGACCTACACAGCGGCTCTCAAGACCACCACCCATCCAAAAACTTGGCACAGAAAACCATATGCTGCAACTCAACATCTAATGCTCCTGATGATTGGCTTATGTACCCGAAACATGTCGACCTAAGAATACGTCAATAAAATTACCTAGTTGTATCAAGATGGCATTTCACTTTATTTCATATCAGATTGACATTTGTAGTTTAGATGTGCTTATGTGCATGCAAGTATGCATATCACGTGGACACATTACCTTTCAAGTATATGTAACTTCGTTCGTATGGAATAGGAAGAGCCTCCCCCAACAGGTACCGAACCCCTGACCTCCTGACGCATTCACGCATAATTGACCTCGCAAATAAACCAGCTACAGGCTGGCGAAAATTAGAATCCTGTTGGAACTACAGGCTTAAAAACAATATGTAGTGCGCGGAGCGTAATCTGTTTTTTAGGTCTAATGTTTGCTCAACTAATAATGAAATTTCTGCATTTTATGAACCACGAAGATTCATTACCTTTTTCACAGAATCCCGCAACTGGCCCCAATCCTGAGCCAGATCAGTCCTCTTACGCCTTCATACCCCCATTCAAAGATTTTCTAAGATATTCCTCCCCTTCAGCTTTCACTACCAAAATGTTGTGTGCGTTTATGTTTCCCCCACTCGCCTCACCCTCCACGAACTACGGAGGTTCTTATTATGCATGTCATCCGCCCCTTCCTTAAGTCCAAACACTATTCTCAAACAGAACAACAGTTGTATCCAGGCTATCGGAGACAAAAACTGGAAGACAGATCTATCTTGCATTTCTTAAAATGCACGTTAAGCTCACCCCCCCCCCCCCAATACATCTAAGATTTAGAGGCCTTCTGTTACGATTCTTGCAGTCCTTCTCCACCCTATCCCCTGCTCCCTTCCCCAGCACCCAAGATAATTACATTCAAGTCATTATACTTCTTCCTTTTCTTGAAACTTCTATCTTTTTTTGTTTAATCAGTCTCCTTCTGTCCCTGTTTTCTGGGCCTTTTATATCCAACTTCCGTCTTCCTTTGTATGAGGAAGCTCAGCCGGTAGAAGGGAACACAGCACAATACAGTCCATTCAAGATAATTAGATTTCCCTTCAGAACACAGAGAAGTAGAATTCTGTCAAAAACAAAAGAATTTGTACGTGCAGTGTGTACGTTCTGTCCTTTCTTTAGTGTAAGTCTATGTATAATGGGTAGAAACCTAAAGCTGCCACTTTCCTGGTTCATTGAAAACTTTAAGATACCTGCGTCTAGAACTATAATTTTGCCTGTTGTTTTGTATGGCTGTAAAACTTGGTCTCTGACATTGAGGGAGGAAAGGAAGCTGAGGGTGTTTGAGAGCATGGTGTTGAGGAGAATATTTGGACCTAGGAGGGACGAAGTAACGGGGGAATGGAGGAGATTGCATAACGAGGAGCTAAATGATCTGTACTCCTCACCCAATATTGTGTGGGTGATAAAATCGAGAAGAATGAGATGGACTGGGCATGTGGCGCGTATGGGTGAGGAGAGGGGGGTGTATAGGGTCTTGGTGGGGAAACCGGAGGGAAACAGACCACTGGGGAGACCTAGGCGTAGATGGGTGGATAATATTAAGATGGATCTCCAGGAGGTGGGATGTGGGTATATGGACTGGATTGGTTTGGCCCAGGATAGAGAGAGGTGGCGGACTCTTGTGAGTGCGGCAATGAACCTTCGGTTTCCGTGAAATGCGGGGAATTTCTTGACTAGCTGCAAACCTGTTAGCTGCTCAAGAAGGACTCTGCACCATGGAGTAAGTAAGTATGTCTACAACCTACTTTAATATTAAACTCGGGATTTTGCCTAAACTGTGTACTGATGTGTTTCCTGTGTTTCTCATACCACAGAGCGACTATTGCCGTGATCAGCCGTAAGATGCTGGTTTTTAAAATTAGGACCCTGTGTGATTTTTGTGAGGCAGGAACTGGGTGTTGTAACATCATCTGGATGAATTGCTAAGCTTATGTAGCATGGCAAATGAATCAGAAAATGTGGAGGTGTGTTGGCAGTGGTTGGCACAGAAGCAGCAAGTATCCGAGATAATTCAGAATTATTATGAACAGGTTAACTTACTGGACGACCAGAGAGTCAGGTTCGATTCCTATAAGGGTGACATTTATCTCTTTTTTACCTTTTCCTGACCCACTCTTTTGGTCCACTCGGTCACTTAGTCAGTGAGCACCAAGAGTTTCTCTCTGAGAGTAAAGCTGCAGGTGCGTGAAGCTGATACACTCCTCCATCTGGTCAAAGGTAAAGATAAAGTTCACCCTAGAACAGGCCAAGATAGCCCAGAGGGGGAGTAAAGTTATAACTCTTCTCTTTCTTTAACCTCGGCGCTAGATGGTGTGGGTGGTCAACTGCACGCCTGGGCCGCTTTACTCCCGGGAAGCCCCGGTACCCATTGTATACGAGGCTGGGTGGGCCACAGGACCGGTCTGGACGGGTGTGGAAAATCTCACCTGAAATCCGATCCCCGAACCGTCGAGCACATAGCGAGTTATTTTACCGACTGAGCTAGCCCGACTCACCCTCCCTCTTACATACTTACTTCCTCCATGGTGCAGAGTCCTTCTTGAGCAGCTAACTGGTTTGAAGCTGGTCAAGAAATTCCCCTAATTTCACGGAACGCAAAAGTTCATTACCGCACTCACAAGCGTTCGCCACCTGTCTCTATCCTGGGCCAGCCCAATCCAGTCCATATACCCACATCCCACCTCCTGGGGATCCATCCTAATATTATACACCCATCTACGCCTAGGTCTCCCCAGTGGTCTCACCCTCCCTCTAGTACCGAGATTTATTATGTGTGACAGTTATGAGTTCATTTGGCCGTACGTATTTATGGTGTGATGCTTAACTGAGTTTCAGTCCACCTGTCTGGCTTCCGATGTGATCTGCTTCTTTAGGCTTGCTTCTGTGTAATAGCCTATTAGTTGCGCAGTCTTGCTGAAGGAAGAGCCCACATTCAGAACCTTATTCGTTCACAGTACATTCTAACGGTTGATGAGTTTGAAATGTACGTTTGCCTATAGAATTCTGCTTCTTTAAATGGCCCCTTCGAATATTTTTGCTGCAGAAACTCTACGAAAAGTAACTTTAAACAGATTAATAACCAACCAGTGGTTAGGTATTACAGTCCAAAGTTTTGCTATCATAGGAGACTCTTTCTCGATCCACCTAAATCTTTATCACAGCGAAGAACAGATCTACTTTTCGAAGATCAATTTGGATATTACACTCACATTCTTGGCCTGGTTTTGCAAGTGAAAGAAATCTACAATCTTTCTCTTCTTTACTGCCGCCCCCCTCCCCGAATATTATTCCCAAACCCGTTCCGGTGTCTGTATCTCCTTTGCTTTGTGAAACAAGTCGTACCACAGACTTAGCACAAAAAAGTTACCAGTGTCGCTGCCATTGCACATCAACTTATCCCAGGAACTGCTTCTAACCGTTGCACCATCTGTTGAGCGTTACTGCTACTACAAGTGCAACCTCCTACCAAAAGATTCAATGCTCGACTGACGCGGAAGTTACAGGCTACAGAACCTTGCTTATTGAGTGCCAGTCGTACCTGTTCCTAGATGCTATTCAGTACCTGTAAATAATCGAATTTTGAGTTAGCGTTCCAACATGTTACTCTGTGATCTATTTCAGTAATGTTTCCGCAGCCAATGGATGATTCATGTCCACAATCCTTTGTCGGAAACTCTTGGAGCCTGATGTGTTTGGGAATTGAGAAATTTTCGGTTTTTGAGCAACGTAATACTGTTCATAAACCCATCGTTACTGGTTCTGAGGTGGCACACCGTAGTCACATTACGGTTTTAAAATTACACATGTCATTGTTCTCTCTAGAGACTACGTGTATTTCATAAACAAAATAAAACCGTTATCACAAATAACGTCATTGTTATTTCTGCAGTGAAGCGTATGAATTTTCACACAGAGAGAGGGGCAAGATCGTCACTCTTCTGGGATTTTACAGAGCGAGGATTGGTAGTTAGTTACCGACGTTTCGGGACAAACTGGCGGTCCCAACTTCCAAGAGCCAGGCAATCCCGAAAGGTCGGTAACTACCAATCTACGCTGCGTAACATCCTAGAAGATTGAAGATCTCATTGACGCGGCGGTGGAAGTCTGAAATCATGCGTAAGTGTTATAAATAAATATTATAATGTTCGAGATTACAAGGTACAGTAAAGCAGTCCTATTACAGGCCTGGACAGAACCTGAAGTTGAGGCTCACCAGATTTCAAGACAGTCGGCACATGAATGTGGTAGAGTTGTCAGCTCTACGCACCGGCCGCCTTTACCCCCCAGGAAATATTCCTGGTACTCATTTCTATTCGGACGGTCGCTGGTTCGATCGCAGCTAGTGTCAGTGGACTTTTCATTGACATCAAATCCTTCCGATCGCACTATTGCCCTGGGGTCGACTCAGCCTCTAACAGAAATGAGTACCAAGAGTATTTCCTGGGGGTAAAGGAGGCCGGTGCGTAAGGCTGACAACCTACCACCATCCTGTGCCGTTGTCACGAAATCTGGGAGCCTTAAATTTCTGGAACCCTCTGGGCCTGTCCAGGCTTGTAATGGGACTGCTTTACCTTTACTCATTTCTGTTAGAGGCTGAGTCAACCCCAGGGCCATAGTGCGGCGTCGGAAGGATTATGTTAACCTTTTGGCGCCGGAATTATTTTTTTAATTTTAGCACATCCTGTACATAAAATGTGAATAACACAGGAACCAAATATGTTAGAATTATGAAACAAACTGCATTTTGCAGAGAAAAAACTGACAGTATACACCGTGTTTAAAATATTCAGTACCTATATTTGTTGAATAAATATATAAAATGAAACTTTGGAGGTTAGCGGTGCGGTACGTCAACTATAGTTGACATTAGACGTCGAAAGGTTAATGAAAAATTGCAATGACACTATCGGGAATCGAACCCGCAACATTCCGGCTTGTACAGTGTTTATAAGAGTATACTGTAAAAGTAAAATAGTGGTTTGGGTCAAAATCTTCTGTTTTCAGAATTCTTCTGATTTCGAAATTGCGGATAAGTGATTGTGGACCTATACTATGAATAGGCCTCTATATTGAGTATGGAACCTGTGAAAGAAAAGCATGGCGCTAACGGCGGAACGATTTGTAAAAGTGGCGGTCAGTACAGGGCAGTTCACATTGCTTGAGCATGCGCATACACTCTTAGTTTTGGCAGGAATTTAACCTTTTGGCGCCGGAATTATTTTATTTTTATTTTAGCACACCCTGTATATAAAATTGAATAATACAGGAACCAAATACGTTAGATTTATGAAAAAAACTGCATTTTGAAGAGAAAAAACTGAGAGTATACCCCCTGTTTAAAATACTCAGTACCTATA
>Ga0123352_10006385_pt1 | contig 18023 bp, 13 predicted proteins | sample TergutLab28metaG_FD_89700 | JGI IMG/M metagenome (GOLD analysis project Ga0123352, IMG submission 89700) | Labiotermes labralis P1 segment gut microbial communities from Petit-Saut dam, French Guiana - Lab288 P1 | ecosystem: Host-associated > Arthropoda: Insects > Digestive system > Gut ... | reverse complement strand
GTGTGAATCTTACTGACTACGTCAACGTGGACTGTGATGTGATAGTGCAAAAAGAAACCACTGATGATGAAATTTTGGCAGACATTATGAGTGATGGAAATCCATGTGATGATGAGATGGAAGAGGAAGATGTGCCTCAAAGTGATCGACAGAGTTTGACTCTTGTGCAGGCAACAAACATGGCACATAGTCTTCAAGATTTTCTTCTGTCACGAAGTGATGTGCCAGAATGTGTCTTATATTCATGTGCAGTGGTTGGCGACCATCTTGAATGGTCTTTTGTGTCTGGGAGTGTTCAGAGGAAAATCACAGACTTTTTAAAAAAAATTAAGTCCTGAACATTGTGTACCAGTACAATGTAAAATTTGATATGCTGAAAAATTACAGAAAACCTCTTGCAATTACTGTATATCATTACTTCATGTATATATATCCTAATTTTCCTCTCATCTAATACATATTAAGTTTTTTTATCTGTAAATTCATGTTGAAGTAATGTAGATCCTGCAACACATATAACAACAGGTGAGTTCCTGAGAATTGACTTATTTCAGTATAACAAAATTTCACTATAACAAATTAATTTCTGAGGTCCCCAAAATTTCGTTATACTGGTATTCTACTGTATTAGCATTTCTGAAGTATCAGCATCCAGATTAAAGAAATTCCACTACAAACACAAATGAGTTTGGTTCAATAGTTTGTGTTGTAACCATCCACTCCCACAAAGCAAGCAGTAACCTTACAACCTTATACAGCAAAACTATTAGCTCGTATGTACTTCATATCCTTTCACTACCAAGTATGCCAGTTGTTTAAGTTACCATATTCTACAAACACTGACTGAGGTAATTTTTATTTAGCAAACATATACCAATAAAAATTCATTTTGGCCATCAATGTATGCACCTTGCATGGGGCAAAAATACCACCCACCTTCTCAGTACGACAGCAGTTTAAATTCATGCAGTAGTAGAAATCTAAGTATCTAGGTAATAAACATTAGCAAGCCAATAATCTTGTATGGAATAAAAATGAATCCAAACAATACTATTCACTAATGACTGGAATTACCAAATTTCATAAAAACTGTATGTGAATGATCTTGATGAAAGTGTTCAGTTTTGTAAATTACATTTACAAATCACATCAAACTTCAAAGTAACTTTAATTATGTTACAGTACACCTCAGGAAGAAGAAAACACAAGACAGGTAATGTAGGTGTAACGTAGCATTGATATGCGTTCACATAACCATTGTTGCCATGGAAAAGCAATAATTATTAAATAATATGAATGTGTGTCTGTATACTTGTCTGTTACCCAGGATGCAAAGCACATCTTTTCTGCACAGCATTATACTGTCATGTGTGGTCTGTCTGGCTCTGTCATATTTTTCCACATTAACTCAGAAAGGCATGATTTCTTTAAAAAAGTCACTGAACATGAAATGTACACTTTGATTTTCTCTACAACTTTTGTCTGAAACATTTCTCACTCTAAGAATAATTCAACCAGATATTATCATAAATGTACATATGTCTTAATGTCAAGTACCCATTATTATTGTCAGATTTTAATCAAACTTGAATTTTCTAGACAAATTTTTTAAAAATCCTCAAATATCAATTTCATGAAAATCCACTGTTCCATGCAGACAGGTGGAAAGACTGAAGCTAACGGTCACTTTTCACAATTTTAAGAACACACCTACGAAATGACATAACAAATGGAATAAGGAACAGGCTTTCCAAAAGTGTTCCTTTCATTAGGACATTATAATTCACCATCACATTATTTATCAACCTATAAAAAAGACACTGCAAAAATGTCTTACCCTAGAATGCTGAGACATATTTTCCCACACTTGTATAGGTTTGGGTTGAAACGGACAGTTCCTGCACCTGTGGTCATCAGCTTCACTCGAGGTGGCCTGATGGGGTAATCAGATGGACAGCGAATAAGGAAGTAGAAAAATCCACCTTCATATGGAGTGTCAAATGAGCCAGTGATGAGTGCATGAATAATGGTTATGTCTTTCTCATCAGGAACAACAAACAAGCCAGGTGGTGGTTCATTATATATGGACATCATATCCCTGTGAAACAAAATAGTACATGTGGTTAGAAGGATGGTCTCAAGATGTACACCTTCTGACACAACAGAGAGTCCAACTACCCAGGAAAACAGACATGAATTTTTATAAGTAAAGCTGTTATACTGTTTCTGTGCTTGTTCAAAACCGGGTGTTCATATTCATAAAAGTTGGAGCAACATTTAAAAAAAAACAATTATGGAGAAAAAGTTGGATTTTATCAGTCTATATTTGGATGATCACAGTGTTATAACACATAATGATCAACAATTTTCTTCAGATACTCTTGAAAAATGATGCTACGTGAGCTCAAAACATGTCAGCTTAACTCTATATGCATTGCTATAAACAAATCAGAAAGTAATTATATGCAATGCGATGGAAAAGCAGACTTAAAAATACAATAAAAATCAGTTTACCACATATTCTGACAATCCCTAGGAATGAAAAGACAAAATTTAAAGTAGCATTAGAAAATAAAAAATACATATTCCTTTTACTATGTAGATGAATCTTTTATGTGTAAAGATAATCTGTAACACTGTTTTATAAAATGTCTGTAGTATTTTACATCATAAAAATTCTGTACATTTTATTCAAAACCAAAGGGCTTTGAGGAATGTGTATGACTCAATGACATAATCTCCTTATTTTAGACTTTGTACATTGTCTAAATCTGTGGTTCCCAAAGTGTGATTTGTGGATTCCAAGGGATCTGCGACCAGTTCCCAGGGGATTCGTGGATACACTTCTGTAATGGCTACTTTTAAATTTACTTATTTTTTAATTAAAGGAATAACATTTTCAATCGTGTTTTATTTTACCATCCAACAAACACAACTACATGGTTCTTGCATACTTGAGTCCTATCTGATACTACTACATGTTTTGGCTGTCCACATCAGCCATCATCTGGTAGGGCACTGGTACACAAAAAGAGTAAAAGGGAGAGAAGTCTCCCCTTACTGTCTGTGTGAACCATTGACCTACCTGGATGAGTGATGCTGACAGCCAATACATGTAGCAGTACCAAACAGAAACCAAAGACATACGACACAACAACACTTACTGATACAAAATGCCCAACAGGGCGATGTCACATAAGAATAATGTTTTGTAACAATAAATGCAGAACTTCTTTAATTGGCAATGTGTTTACTTTTTATGACCATTGGAAAATCTAATTACAAACCCTCTCTACCCATAAAGTGACTGAAAATCAGTTTAATTAAGGTCAAATCTTGCAATGAATTGTTACATATGCTACTGCTATGTCTTTGTAGCTACCTAAGATCAGTTCTCAGATATAAATTTTTAATTTCAGACGCCTATCATCCAGACACACTATATTTATATTAGCAAGGATGATAGGATCCGTGGTTATTTTTCAAAGCCAAAAGGGGTCAGCACACAAAATATTTTGGGAAACACTGTTCTAAATTTAAAAAAATGCCATGTTTAGGATGCCGGCTCTACTTCCATCTTCAGGCAAAGACAGAAACAGGGCCAGCTTCAGAAAGTCTCTTTCTTATAATTTAGAGCATGTAAAAAGTCCAAAATAAGGACACCGTGTATACATTGGTTGTTTAAGACTTTTTCCACATCTTGTTATCTTTGTGACACACTTATGTACCCATGAAATGTATGTATGTATGTATTGCAGTGTGCACTCATCCATAGTGACATAAAAACAACCACAGGAGAAAAAGAGACATATCCCTGAAAATTGGATGAATTTCTGCAACAGATGTCTGTTTTATGATATACATTCTGACTATGCTTTCTAAATTTTTTAACCATTTTAACATTGTGTTTTAACTCTACTATTGCACATCTATGTGTTAACTAGTCATTACCATATTTTTCTTTGCTGAATACTTCCCTGAAGATGAACAAAAAGGATGAAAAAAATGGAAGGTTTACCATATGTGTCTATATTACTATACTTAATTATAGTGCAGTTGTTGGAATATACATGGTGAATACAGTTTTCTTAAGGCAAATACAACTACCAGATAAAAGTCACCAGAATGATCTAAAGTGGTTTCTTTCACAAAGATGTAAACTTCGTTGCAGATTCAGCTGCATGGTTTTCCCCACCCTCAATAAACATAATAGTTTTATGTATGTGACAAATACCAGAGTGTCCTGTAGTTTCAATTGTTTGTTAGCCATAACTGTAATTCCCCTATCATCCTATATCAGTTTGTAAATATGAAATACAGTCCACTAGGTGCTCTTATAAAAACAGCCTATGGATTTCTACCTTCATCCCATCCAGGCACAGACCAGGCTGGTCAACAGAGAAACATGCCACCATAAAAGGTTTCCTCCTCTCTCTTGAAATGGACATATGCAGAAACTTCAATAAACACCCTGCATTAACCCTGCTTTAGAATGACAGATATTTAACCCAAACACCTGGTAATGAAGTGAGAATGCCACATAGTATACATAAAATGTTAGTGCAGGCTGCAATTCTCTGAAGCACATACAGGGTCATTACTTTATCTAACCAATATTCTTTTTCAGCCAATGATCCACTTAATGTAAAAACCATAGCTGCTGAATGACCTGTGCATACAATCAATGGAATAGTGGCAAGAAGTGTCAATGATACTGGTCTGATAAAATAATGACCATACACATGAGTCATGAAAGGAAAGTGATATAATTCAACCTTTATTCTATACGAAGGTATTGAAAGGTTCTTCAATGTGCTGTCAACGGCACCACAGATTTCGAGCCAGGTAGTGACAGCAGCCGGAAAAGTGCAATGATAAGGAGTTATTAGGTACTGGAAATGGACAGAACTATTAGATGCTGAAGAGTTACTAAACATTGACAGTTTCAGGCTAATAAATTAAACAGTACTATTGGATAATTAGGATTAAAACAAATTGGGGAAGTGGTTTGACATGTTGTATGCCTGGGAGGCACTTGGGATATGGGGAACAGGGCTTAGAATCTTCCTTTAAGGGAAAATAGCAGCCTAAGTGTCTCATTTAACAATGTTGTCAATTGCTACGATTATACAGCATTTGTGATAAAGGAATAAGCATGGTACAATGGTGGAATAATAGTGAAACAGGAAAGCGAAAGTACTCAGAGAAAAGCCTGTCTCAGTGCTACTTTGCCTGCTGCAAGTCCCATGTGGACTCAGATGGGACTGAACTCATTTGTCCAGAGAGTCTGACAAATACCTGAGCTATGGCATCACCGAAAGTAGTCTAAAAATGGATTTACAATCGTCTGAAAGTAGTCTAAAAATGGACTTAGTCATCTATTATATCCAATGACAGGGAGACAGCACACCTAACTATGTAAGCTGGAGGGATGTAATCCTAGTGTACAGTTGACTGAACTTATGTAACTCTGGCAAAATGTTTGTATCTGATGGTAGTTTGCACAGCAATATCTATAGTAACTTATATTAAAATATTGTATTCTTTTACCTTCTATTAGTGCATTACTATTATATTATTGATAAATTTACTTTGTTGTGTATATGACTTTCTGCATATTGATAAGTCTAATGTTACCATGTAACTATATGGGCGTAAATAAATTATTATTGTACTCACCGAGGTACTACACCTGCAATAACCATGGATTCTTGGGGGGTGGGAAGAGTAGATATAATAAGCAAAACAAAACAAATTACATTACTAAACCATCACTAGTTATTACCCTAACTCATATCTATATAACACCGTTATAGCCGGTAAAATACCAGAAAGAAACTATAGTAAAAGAATCGCAATTCATAGAAAAGTTACGAATGTATTCCGTCATCGTTTCACTCACACACACACAGACACTTAAATATCTCACCTTTTGATTCTTACTAAACACAGGTTCGACGCCACTTCTTTATCAGAGTTAGTTATTGGGTCCCATTCCGTAGTTACGGAGCTCAAAGAAGAAATTGGAGTAAGAGTGGGCATTTTTGCCATCGCTGTACGAAGACTCCCGGCAATTCTATGATCACCAATATTTAATCACAATGGAATGTGACATATAAACCAAATAACTTCAGGGAACACCCATTCTAATCTAAGTCAATCTACTGTAAATCTAATCTACACGTAAAACCCCCTTGATGCCCATTTATTTCTTCTCGCGTTGACGATTCTTACAACACGAATAAAGAAAACAAACCTCTTTCTCGCCACGGAGTATAATGCGCACTACATACGCAGTTATTTGACACGCACTCGACATCCCTGGACACGAATTCGGTAGGAACTTCACACCATGTCTGAATAACAGCTAACTACAAACATATAAAGTAGCAATGTTTCCAAAATAAGTGACCGGGTTTTCTCAATTAAACACATATTATCAGTCTCATAAATACTAATTCTTGTTGATGAATACTTCAGTGGTTTGTGCAGGATAACAGACAAAGCAAATTCAACAGTAATGAACATAGAGAAAGCCCGTGTAACAATCATATAACAATATAAATGTAGATCGAAAGCTCCATATTATGTTAATCAGGGGAATTTTTATTAACCATCAGTCGTTATATATGTCTCAGTTTTAGTTATATATTTTTTCTATTAAACACATTCTTTACGACGACGTCAAAGCATGTAGCGAAGTTTGTTGCATCTCAACCCGAAGAATACAAGGAAGTTGCTGCCTGCAGAACATCTTGCCTTAATTTAGAACATTAGTTACTGACGATTAAATGTTACTTATTGGACATCTTGATTGAACTATTTGGAAAGTCACTTGCTCTGTTCACCTGGAAATACGTGATAATCCCACTATTCCGCTGGTAAATATAGCAGCAGCATGTTTAATACTGCGGTGGGTAGACACATGATCCGTGGATGTGGGTAGTTGCATTTACAAATCACTGATGCTGCCTGTGTTCACAATACAAGCGGAGTGAATATATATGTGCGTGAATCGATACGCGTTGAGAAAGTACATCGCAGTGTAACAGTAAGACCCATCACGAAGAGGAATGCGGAAGACAATGGCTGCTGCTGTAAATAATGTAGCCAGTGTGAGAAGAGTACTTGTTGGTTTAGGGGCACATGATACATGTGGTAAACCCAAAAAAGCGGACTTTTTAACATGTTTAGTACATCATTTCTCACCCAATAAGAAATCAGCAACGATAAATTGCAAAGTTCAAGATGACTTGCTGTTGCTGTACTCTCAGAACGAAGGGAACAAATTGAGTGATGAAAACAAAGAAAGTACAGGGCCAGTAAATGATGAACTGGATTGCGTAACACTTTATGTATGTACCGAATATGATGCAAAACCTTGACTTTTGGGGCAATTGGAATTTTCTGACGCGCATCGGTCATTTTTTGCAGCACTCACCAGAATGTCCCCTTTGGAAACTACATCTATGTAGCACACCCGTAACACCATCACAAGAAAGAGGGATTTACGTTGGAGTTGCAGTTCTTGTGGAATCATTTGATTCTTATGTTCTGATGACTCAACGCTCTAATCACATGCGTTCTTTCCCCAGGGCATGGGTACCACCTGGGGGACATCTAGGTTTGTAGCTCCACCTATGAAACATTTGTAGAATGTGACTTTTAAGCAATATACAAGGTTTATGACAAGCCTTGTAAGTAGACATTCCCATGTTACTTTGCCATGTCACAGCATCCAACTTCAGAAATTGCCCTCCTTACATAACAAGGTTGCAGCTTTGGAATTTTAAGAAGGATTATACATAAAGCAAATGAATGTATTTGCATGTTGAAAGCTGTAAATGAATGCCTGAAAGTTTGATGGTCATAATAACATAATCTGCTTTACATGATGCCATATTTTCATGAATTGGTTTTAACACTGATTATGTCACTGCATATCCAGTTTGTGATAAGAATTTCACATGAGTTAAACATCTAAGTTACTAAATCCTGTTGATGTGAAAACAGCGATTTCAGTGTTACATAGATTTGTTTCGTGTAAGTGCAATGTGGAATGACAGCCCTTTGTGAGAAGCTAATAGTTACCAAGAAATTCCATGCCTTTTTTGAACCCAAATATTTCATAGACTGTCTGGAACTGGTTTTGTACAAGTTGTTTAGCATCCTGTTCAAAATCCATGCTGGAGAACTTCCCACTGTTGGTTATCTGTGATGACACTGTATCCATGGCAGCTACCGTGCAAATTTGCAGTGCCTTCCTGTTATATTTCTGACCCGAACTACACCCTACCCAAGGAAACACTATGGTTCATCTGACTTCGATAGTTCTACTTACGCCATCTTGGTCCTCGCGGTTTCGATAGTGCTGCCACCATTCAGTTCTGAGTTTAATAGCAGATTACTGAAAACTGCTAGTACTAATATTGTTTCGGCCTTTGGAAAGATGGGTGCCTGCAAGCGGCTTTAGTCTGCAAAAAATTCTGTCAGTACATGTGGCTAGCCAGGAACTCAAGGACATTATAATGCAGGTGTTATGTTCTGGTAGCTGAGTAAAATATTTAACTCTACTGCTAACAGTATAGTCTAGTTTACTAAAGCTAAGTACAGGGTTAAGCTAGGGGCAATCGTACAATTTTACAATAATTACACAAGTTTACAGTAAACACCAAAACTTGTAACAGTCAATCAAAATAACTGCCTTGCCTCACTTTCACTATAACCCAGTGAAGCATTGGAAATTTAGAATTTGGACAACAAACAAAAATAGCCAATTGACGTTAAATCAAAAGTGCTCAACTGACATGGAATTTACCGAAAGGAGCACAAATTTCTAAATACATTCAGTACAACTTACCTTGTGTTACTTGAAGCCAGATAGATCTTGTACACACAATGGTAACTTCTTGTATATATCAAGCTCAGAGCCGTCTCCACATATGTAGCAATCTTTGATGTTAAGGGTATGTAAATGGTATGTGAGCGAGTCTTCTCCTCCCACAATGAGGACATGACATGCCATAGTGTGAACAGACCCACTTACCATTAAATGTTTATTGTGGTTATGATTGATATAATTTAATTAATTGCAGAAGTGGGAGAATCACTCATACATGGTGCATTAAGAGAACTTGAAGAGGAGACAGGACTTGTGTTAGACTCCAGAAACACTATAACTCATTTGTTGTGTCTTTGGGAGTCGGCATATCCACCCCTTATCGCCTTGGGTGAGCCTAGGAGTCACCATATTGTCCTTTATTTCCACTTAAAATCCTCAGAAACCTGGAAGCAGTTACAAGCTAGAATAAAAGTGAGCTGCATTCAGATACTATGTAACAGTCTAAGTGTTAAGTAGTCTGGTTAGCCGTAAAATTATGCAAACCACTTCTTTGTAAATATATGGTAATACATGATGATTCAGACAGTAGGATTAATGAAATGGAACTATGCAGTTTGAAATAGCCAACAGGAACTGAATAATGATTATTTATTCTTGATTTAGGAACTTTAAATTGGTAACCTTCCTGGGATTAGTGAATAATACAAAACCATGCCACACCTTGGGCAATTAGTTGCTAGCTTCTCAATACAGATGACTGCTTAAAAGAAAAAGGTTAAATATTATGTTTTGTGTAGTGCTTATATGTTACATTTATTTGCTTTCAGCTGGATCCTAAGGAAGTCCAAGCTTCGACGTGGCTATCACGACACAATGTACAGTCAATAAAATCAGGACACAAGGGAGTTGAAATAATACAGCAGTTTATTGTTGGAGAAGATGGACAGACACATCCTGCAGAACTGAACATCCACAAAATGTTCTATGCTGAGCTGTGGCAGGGTGGGGAGATTTACACAGGATCACAGCTGGCACTCACAAAGTGGCTGGAACGTTGGACAGAACCACCAAATAGCACAATTTCCAGCAAGATGTAAATCATCTTAGACCAAGGTGTTTGTCATAGTACAGTTCTGACAGTTATTTCTGAATCCATCCATGGCTCTTGGGAACCCTGAATAACCTACATACTTAATTACATGTCTGAGTGGAAGTACGAAGTTTAAAAGGAATATAGTCAGTAGTGTATCTGTTCTAATATAATGCAGCATTTTATGCACATTTGCAAAATTGTGGAAAGAGAATATTAGCTCTCTCATCTCTGTCTGTCCATCTGCATGGAACTCGGCTCTCACTGGAAGAATTTTCATGGAATTTTATATTTGAGTATTTTTTGGAAATCTGTCATGAAAAGTCAAAATTCATTAAAATCTGTGAAGAATAATAAGTACCTTACATGAAGACCATTATACATCTTTGATTATATCTTGCTTATTTCTCCTTAGAATCAGAAAAGACAAAAGTTGTAGAGAAAATCAAAACATAATGTGTATGTGCAATAATGTTTTTTAAAAAATCTTGTCATTTATGAGAAAATGTGGAAAAATGTTGTGGAGACAAACACACACTCAGAGTATGTACTACTTAAGGCTTTTCCACTGCAACAGTGGTTGCATGCACACATCTCATTGTTACGGTATATGCACACTGCCTGGCTTGTTGTAATTTGATTAGACAATACTGTGATATTTATAAAAGGAAGTACAGCAGACCCGTCTCATTCGTGGGTTTGTGCCTCACAATTACACGTATATGCAAAAGAATTACTATGGCAATCTTCATGCATCACAGTGTATGCTGCGTACTCACACACGATTGTGTTTACATAGGCATGGAGTAATGCACAAGAGGCTGCATCTGTATGCCTTTCTCACTTGGTAACTACCATATGGATTGAACTTCTGTACTTTTTATAACTTTTAGGATTGTCACAATTGTCCTTTAATTATGTCTGAAAAGCCTAAGGTAAGAAGAAAAATGAAGTGATGTCTCAAAGAAAGTGGAGGTACTGGATAAGTGGCAATAGCGGAATAAGCACTGCTCTTGTCACATGTCACAATGTTGTATGAATTATAACTATTTGTTTTACCAAGACAAATGAAAACAAGATCAGGGAAAACAATAGGGCTAGTGCTGCACGGAGTCAAAAAGTTTCTTGTGTAAGCCACTGGTACCCCTTTTCTAGAAGACACAGAAAGGCATTGTGTGTGTGTGTGCGTGCGTGCACATAGCAGCAAGATCAGGCACAGAAAGTGTTTTGAGTTGGAGGTGCTGTAGCGAGGGAGAAGCCCTTGCCAGTAAAAGCTGGTTTCAAAACTACATGTGAAGTCCAACAATGTAGCAGCATTCAAGGGCCTCCTTGTCCTTGATCACTCCCCAGCATATCTGCAGCATTTTCCTCACCCATCCAAATACCCTAATTGAATATCTGTCCAAAAGCACCACCTCACTCCACCACTTAATGAGGGAATCACCACAGCATTCATTAGCTATTACATTTGTCACATCTTTTGCACTATCGTGGATGCAAGTTAACAGACCTTTGCTAGTGTAATTGAATGCTGGAAGTCATACATCACAGCTGACTTGCATACCAAATATAAAGAAGACCAATGACAAACCCGAAGCAGTTGACTTCCAGGGATTCCACAACCAGCTGGATAAAATAAGGGACATCCTCATATTATCCCATTCATTTCCAGAAAGATTCCCAGGTTCAGAGGCTGATATCCATAAAGTTCTTGACTCTTGTACTGCTCAGCTAACTGAGGATGACCTTGGAGAGATGACAGGATGCAGCAAACCAGACGATGAAGATCCTGGTGCTGTTGTGCAGAAGCCTCGGCTGATTACTAGGGAGGAAAGACCAATTCATGGACAGGTGCCTGAAATTTAAGCATGAGATAAAGGCTGTCATGGAACCATATGAGGAATTGTGTAAGGACATGTAGAGAAAGGCAAGGCAATCAAAGCCCACCTCTTTCTTCACAAGGTCTCCTATATACCCTCTGCCATTGTTTGACCAGCCTGACAACTTTCAGCCAGGAAAACCAACTTTATTCCAGTACAACACCCACATTAATGTTACTGTGTTTATCATCATTAATTTATCATGCACCTCATGTTTCATGTGTCTTTGGTTCCCCCAACCCCATTTGTCTCATAGGGTCGTAACTTCACATATCCTACTTTCGCCATTTGTGGTATTTTTCTGTAACATAGTGCCTAAAATGGCAGGGTTAAAAATCTTTAACAACTTCTCAATTAACAGTCTTTGTTTAGGTAGCTGGTATATGGAGCAAATAAATGCTATTAACATTAAATGTGACAAGTAACACCCTCACTACTACACCTCTCCCATTCTTCCATCACTTAGGTGCTACAAGGCCATTTGCTCTTCACCATGGTGCAGTTTACATTAGTTAGCAGGGGAAATGTGTGATGAGGCCTTCTGTTTCTTTCATACTGGTAAAGCAGCTGTGTGCTGAAGGACTGCACTGTGCCATTCACTGTAAACAGTCCACTACTGCCCAATCCAGAGAAACTTGGGAGCAAGTCTGGTTCTGCATAGTACTTCGACATAATGTTACCATGGCAAATGTGGTGGACATGTCCCTGTCTGCAAACAGAAACACCTTTAACATAAATACTGATTCTCTACGTGCGCTATGATCCTAGCTTGGAATGACAATGGGATGTATGAATAAATAATGTTTCAGTTGTGTTTTTAAAATCACTAGTAGCCTCCTTAGCTGCCCTGCCTCTTACTTCAAACTGTAGCATATTTATCTGACTAGGTCCCTTAATTGGTAGTATAACATGTATGGGTTAACCAGAACAGCCTCACAGAATATATTTGCAAGATTCTGTGTGTTCACTAATAATATAGCTTTGTATCACCTATGTATTGTATTGTATTTAAAAGTGGCATAAATGGTGGGATATTCATCTTCTAACCATTCCAAACTCAAACTGTCTTACCATGTCAGGGCTTCCCTCATTTTCATAGATGAGGCTTTTGTTACTGACTTAAGTCATCGGTATGCCAGTGTGCAAAAAAACAGTGTGGTTTTAATTCAGTGTCCATGTGCTGACTGTCACAGATGTATAGTGCATTTTAATGCCTTCTATTACTAATTTTGTATGGATGAATGAAATGAAACAGGATTCCTAAGAACAGCAGAAGTCTGACGATCCTGTACATGAAGAATTCCACTGAAATGCACTGATGATTTAATGAGATAAAACAAACTGTTTCTTGCAAACAGTTATAAAACATTAAATATACTGCTAAAACAAGACAAAAAAAAAATGAAAATTCCCAGAAACCTGGACGACTGAACTGGCCTGTTTTATTATTTATACATTAACCTCAGAACTAAGGCTAAAACCCGTTTTTTCCTTATATATATATTTTTAAGATGTATGGAGATCTGTATTTTGTCAGCATTTCTGATTTAATTCTTCAAATATCGCCACTTACAACTGGTAGCAAAATTAAATTGCAAATATATCCATCATTAGATTGGAAAAGGACAAAAAAATATATATATGAATATAGTGTATTTTTTCAAAGAAGAAACATAAATTAAAGAAACACTTTTACAAAAGGCTACCAAAAAGTTAAATTGGGATTTTAATACAGCAAAATTCTGTTAATCCAACATCTTATTAATTTGGAAATCCTGATAATCCAGCACTTAAGTACTCCAAAGGCCAGGTTTGCTTTTAACCAGAAAACAAGCTTCATATATGAAATAGGCAGATCACTGTGACATGATAAGAAAGACCTCCAAGAGTGTCCATACAGTAGCTGTTGTGGTATCTCCTGACCCTCTGCCTCCTATACCGGCAATTTATTCAGCTATGAAGACTCCAGAAAACACAGATGGGAACCCTGATGACCCTGAACCTGCAGATGAAAGAGATATCCAAATAGAATACTTCTCAGATACAGCCCAAGTCTGATAATTTGGAATACTGGATAATTCAGTACCTGTCCAGTCCCATGTGAATCAGATTAATGGAATTTTGCTGTACTTTGAACATGGAATTATTGAAGAAATTAAACTGTATGTTACATGAAGATTTTAGGGGCAAAAATAAACAATATGTACTAAACTTAAACATTCATCAGCTTTGATAACATGAGCAGTTAAGGTGTTCACAAAGTGAGATTTGAAGAGTGTATAATACACCAGAACATGCTGAACAAATGTCCTTTTCATAAATCAAATAGTTATGTTTTGCCCACATTACTGGTGATTATCCTTTTTTTAATTGCAGCTTACATTTGTGAACAAAATGAGCCACAGTAGAGTGACAATGGTTAAGATCTGGTAGCATCCTGCTATTGGCTCTGCTGCTGTTCACTGCTTAACAGGGACTGCTGCTTCAGCTGTATCTTCTGGGCCACAACTGTAAACAGATTGCATTCATGTAATTTCATGGGCTGTGAAAAATAAATATAAACAATTACATATAAGTGATACAATTTTATTCACATGGCCACACATGAAAAAAAATCCAGTTTTTAGACTACTTTTCTCATTAACAGAAAATATTAGGTTATGACAACATTATGCCGTGTGCATGTGTGTGTGTGTTTTGTGTGAGAGAGTGTAAATGTGAGTGACAGTTATTTCCATTGTTGACCCTGTGGTTCTGTTCTCATGACACAAGGTACGACTCTTTGGCAACAAATGGGGGCCAGTCAACATTCGCCTTTTAATATCCTGCTATCAGCAATAACAATAAAACTGATGCACAAAACTGTGACAAGTGAATCACACTGGTGCCTCTTTGCATGGGATCATAAAACAAGGTCTATAAAGTTTCCATTGAACCATGTTATGTGGTATGAAGACAGTCCATTGCTAGTAAGTTTATGCAGCAAAGTAATATGAGGAACTTTATCAAAGTTTTGTCTAGAGGAACACAGCAAATGTGATATGAGCTTCCTTGCAATGTTTCACTCTGAACACACTAGCTGTGGAATACATGATTAGAAGTTATGAAACAAATGTGAAAATTTTGTATTCACCCATTTTCAGATATTATGAGTACTTGCTGAAACAAGCACTTTTATTAATTTTATAAATCTTCATTACACTGATATTGCAATGTATCTGTACTGTGTACACTTTTTTCACTTGCTTGGTCTTCAGTTACAAAATTTACATATTACAGTACAGTACCATTTGTTTTCTTCAGAATTGTGTATGATAAGTCTATGCAAGTTGGAAACTATAACAGTGGTTTAGAATTTTGTTGGGCCCAAATTTTGCAGTGTTTTGACGTGGTGCTGTAGGAATTAAAGGTGCAATTGTAGGGTTCATTTCATAATAAAAAATGAAGGTGTGAATTATGTCATGAAATACAGTAAACACACAGTGTATCTCAACTGCTTTAGTGGATTGTTTGTTGTACGGGAAGAAATTACAGTCACATAACATAGAATGTGTTACAGTCCCAGTGCTCTTGACATTAACGAAAAGCATCACTACATGCAGTGGAGAGCAATAAGCATGGCAGACCAAATTACTGTGACCAGTGACTGAAAAATTAAAAAACCAACTTTACAACTTCAAATGCTTTTGTATACATTCACAGTTTACATCCTCTTTTGCTATTTATGAACTATTACATAAATATACAGCTTTCAGAAATGAAAGGGATTTGGGGCACTGCTTTTACAACCCATTCACATTCCTACAGCACTACACAAAGAACCAATTTCAGTCCCTCTGCTTGGAGTTATCTGCCAGTGGTACTAAAGGGATGACAGGTTACGTGCTTAGAAGCACTAAGAGTGTGCAGAATGTTCTGTGTTTCCCACTGTCAGAAACTCATGTTTTTAGAAAGATGGTTCTCATGCAGCATATTTGCTCCCTCCCATTACTCATGCTAAGACTCCACTCCTTTCATACTGTAGGCTGTCCATTCAAACAGCTGCCATGGGATAGTATCTGACTCTTACATATCTCCTTTGTTCCACAGTCAGACGTTTTGGATTACACTACTTTTGTGCACATGTCCTATATGATTTGCTATGGACAAACAAATTTGAGAAAATGCATGAGGACCTTACATTGTATGTGGTTTGGCACCAGAAAATTTTGTATGTTACATAAATGTTAAGTTTTCCCCACATATGCCCCCAAACACACAGGGGGATTGGAGGTACAGCACCACCCATTCTTAAACTTGGCACTAGATGAGGTGAGAAGTCCGCCTCATGTCCTGCCTGCTTCACCCCCGCAGGAAATATTGCCTGATACCCATTCAGGAGAAGGCTGGGTGGGCCACAGAACTGGTCTGGATGATTCAGAGAAAAGAAAAATCTCCTAACCCTGCTGGCATCTCAACCCCAGATTGTCCAACCTATAGCCTAGTAACTATTCTGATAACATTACCCTGGCTACAACTTCCGTACCACTTGAAACAATATAAGCATGAACACAATAATGAGATTTCACTGTACGTGTTATGATACATGGAGAATGTGTTGAACACAGCCGAGTTTAAATACATGACTTCAGAAATTCCAGGCACAAGATCCTTTTTACATTTCTACCAAAGATACAACTGACTTGAATACATATACTCCACATGTTGCTATGCATTTGGTCACTCAATATTTGATGAAATCTTTACATATGAAAACAGCTGTATGTTATGTACTGATGTTATATAAAATGAAAGTTCCTCCAGGGTGCTGAAAACAGACAAGGAAAAATTGTACACAACTGCTTGGACAGTTCAGTGTAAGATTTTAGACATGATTCAAGGATGCTGTTGATATTGTGAGGTAGGTGCACAGTGATACATCTTTACAAGAGTATAGTTCACCCTCAAAACCCTACAGTGGCTGCAAACTAAAAAATGTATAAATACCTCTACTCAGTTTACTCTTCTCCACAGAGAGCTGCATAACCTTATCAATCTGTTCTTCAATAAAATTAACTTTACGTTTAAAATAATCTTTGGCACCTTCAATATCCTGAAACAAGAACATAATATTGTTATATTATCTCATAATGGCCACTTGCAGGGGGTGCTATGACTATATGTATCCAATTCTTATGATAATCTTTCATCACATTAGGAGGGGGGGGGGGATAATGCAGGATGAAATTCATCAGGTTTCCACTCTCCCCCTGATTTTACATTACACAGCAAAACTCTGTTAAACCGACTCATATAGCACCAAACAGATGCTAAATTACCAAATATTCCAGATTACACTGCTCAACAAAGATTTTAGCCCATGAGGAAAAATGTCTGTTTCTGATGTATTTTTGGACGCTGAATTCGAATATGTTTCCAGAATTTCTCTATCACCCACACCGTTTGCGTTGCATCAGACTATGTGACCGCACACACCTACATATGTCACTGGGGGCCTGTAGGAGGTAGTCTGGACATGATGTAACAAGCCAACTGTCACGTGTCATGCTCATGTGACTAACAGTGCTCTGCAGGTTGCTGGCCACAGCTCTGTGTGTTATCATCTCAGAAGTATGTAGTGTTTGTTCCACCATTAATATGCCAAGAAAGTACGTAAATTCATCGGATGCATACCGCTACATCTGCGGTAAGGTGACATTTAAATCCCGAAGACGGTCTTTCACACCCCTGATTATGAAATGCTATGAGCATTATTTCGGCTGCAAAGTGGGTGATCAGGACAAGAGTTGGGCTCCCCATTTTTGTTGTGTGACATGTGCCAGGCGTCTTGTGGAATGGGCAAAAGGTTCACGCTGTATGCCTTTCGCCATTCCTATGGTTTGGAGACAGCCCACGGACCATGCTTTAGATTGCTACTACTGCCTGACTATATCACTGGTGTAACAGCGAAGTCCAAACACACTGTTCAATATCCAAATTTACCATCTGCGATGAGGCCAGTAGCTCACAGTGCGGAGTTGCCTGTGCCAAAGCCTCCAATAAACACGACGCTGAGTGACAGTGAATCAAGTGATGAAGATGTAGGCCAAGCTAACAACAATATGGATTGTGAATCTTATGCGTATTGGACCGTGCATCATCTTGATATTTGAATAAAGGTTGACCAACTAGATGACACTTGCTTTATTATATATTGCTCAACATGTTTCAG
>Ga0123352_10006384_pt1 | contig 18024 bp, 9 predicted proteins | sample TergutLab28metaG_FD_89700 | JGI IMG/M metagenome (GOLD analysis project Ga0123352, IMG submission 89700) | Labiotermes labralis P1 segment gut microbial communities from Petit-Saut dam, French Guiana - Lab288 P1 | ecosystem: Host-associated > Arthropoda: Insects > Digestive system > Gut ... | reverse complement strand
TTTTTTGATTTTCTCTTCTCGTTTTCTGGGTCCCCCAATTTCTCTCTTTCCCCCGTTTTTTACAAATGAAATTTTTTATGTATTTATTTACATTTCTTTCAACGCTGTAATCCCCCCCCCCCCAATTTCATTATACTTGATAGGGAGAGCTTGATAATTATGACACAGAAAGTCACAGATATGATAGCAGTATGCGTGGTATCACAAACGTTGAGAGAAAATAGTAAGTTCTAGATATTTACTGTAATATGCAAGAGGAATATACCTTACAAAATTTTCTCTTAATTCGTAGCCCCGTTAACCCCTTACACCAAAATGGTTAATGTGGTATCAAATGCTTGAACACATGAAGTACCTGTAATTTGAACAATGCATTTGTACTATTCTGCGTTTGCTGTAACACACAGATATTATTTTCTGGCATGAAGGCGAAGTGTGTTTACTGTACGTAAGAGCTAACATTTCATTTACTGATATCTTATTTCTTCTGGGATTTTACGCAGCGTGGATTGGTAGTTACGTGCCGATGGTATGGGGCAACCTATCCGTCACATCTTCAAGGATCGAGCGGTCCAAGGAACTATCAATCTACACCGCGTAACATCCTAGAAGAGCGAAGATCTCATTTACACGGCGGCGGAAGCCTGACATCACCTGAATTATTTATTGTTTAGCAGAACTCCAGACCTCATGTAGTGAGGATCCTACTGCTCTTCTTATCTATCATACACATTAGACTGTTTCTGTGCTCCTCATTGCACGTTTTTGACGATGGTATTAACGGGCTAGGCTTCCTCAACCTGACTCGAAGCCAGGACAGTTGTGTTTGATAAAGTGATTGTGATATGCGAAAAAACGGAGGGAATGATTTGCTGTTAACGTGGACAGCACAGCTAATCTATCTGTTTTATATTTTTGTGTGTGCTTCATATTACAAAAGTGGTTTTGAATTCCACGTAACGGAGAACAGATTTGTACACAATACACAAACAAACAACAACCAACCAAACTAATAACCAACTAACTAGCTACTAACTAAGCAACTAACCAACTAATCAACCAACAAACTAACGATAGAATGAACGAATCAACGAATGAACCAACTAACTAACTACATGCAGAAGAGTCCTTCTTGAGAAGCTAAAAGCTCCTCAGCTAGTCAACAAATTCCTCGCAATTTATGGAAACCGAATGTTCCTTACCGCATTCACAAGAGGCTGCCGTATCCTAAGCCAGATCAATTCGTCCATGCTCCTCCGTCCGTCCCACTGCTTGCACATTCATTTCACACAATACCTCCAGCGACAGAAATGTACTATGGACATTTCGGGTGTTGTTGCATCGTGTCAAGTGAGGGAAGTAACGGTCACAGATCTCTGTGACAGTGGCACTCGTAGCCAAGAATTAAGCATCTTTGAATTAAGAATTAACATTTTGTTCTTCATGTCGTGCCATTATATTAGAACTCAACATGCATAACCAAGTAACCACCATAAATCAAATTCCAATCAGGCCACTTAATAATTCGAAATTTATTTTTCAACATTAACTTCAATTTTTTGAGTAACCTAACCTGTTTCGGCCGTATGGCTATCATTTGGGAGCCAGAGATCACAGTTTCCTATAAATAACATTCACCAATGCACCATGATCACATCCACCATGTATCTTGATAGCCGATGCTCTGGTCGACATTCGAAACAAGAACTGCCGAATAAGAATAAGAAAAGTTATTCGAACTTACTGGGTTACATTCTTAAGTCTAAAGAGTTTTTAAGGGTTTTCATTTGCTTTGTAGACAAATTACATTGTGACGTTTTACATTCTGGGAACTGTAGCTACATTTCCAATTGTCTTAAGCTTTAACAATTTTTTTGGCGTATTAAAGTTATAACAAATGTCCAACTCTGGCGCTGCAATGCGGAACTTCTACAGTCAGTTGTATTATAATCATCTAGGCAACAGTTTTTTTTCATTTCATTTTTTCTTTCGTAAAGATGAATACACGTTTTTAGTTAGTTGTTCTGCTAAAAAGTGCGTGATATTTGATATCTGCGCTCTTCTGGGATATTACGCAGCGTATATTAGTAATTCCTTCCCGACGTTTCGTGGCAACCTATAGGTCCCACCTTGAACGGTCAAGAAACCCCAGCGCCACCTATTATTCCAGATGAGCGCAGATCTTATCCACACCGCGACCGAAGTCTTAAATTACGTGATATTTTTTCTGACTGAGGTCACAGTCAAACGCACTCCGCTTGCGTTTTTCGTCATCATGTTGGATTTGTGTGACACTTCGTGCCAGCCGTTTACAGAGTATTTTGTTGATTATTTCTTGTGTGCTAGCGGTTGAGTGGAGGAGCTGGAGGAAGTTCTACGGGAATTGTAGGATCCAAATGCACCATCGTATTAAATAAGGTAAAACGTTTCTAGAACTCTTGTCTGGCAAGGGGTTAGAGATTACGACATCTCTTTACAGATTTAAACATAAATTAACCTTTATAATATTTTGTTAGTTTATTTAGATGATCTCTGTAGCGATTCTGAGTCCCCGAATTGTAGGACCTATCTATCAATGCAGACAGTTGAAGTGGTCTCCAAATGTAATGAAGACGAATGAAGATGAATCAGGGCATTGGACAGAGTCAGGAAAGAATATGAGGAAAATGACAGCGGGTTCCAAAGCAAAGTGTCGGAGATAGGATTTTTATCTAACCATACTTCCTGTAGAAATGGGGAATTTACTGGGTAAGAGAATTCTGCGTCTCTAACAAAGAACGCCTGCAGTAACATCCATTTAGGTGGGCTGCGTTCAATTTAACAGTGGTGTACGAAACCAGATGCCCGTGGAAAAGGGAAAGTAACGTTGTGTGGATAGATTGGCTTCAGAACTTTTTAGAAGACATTCTAACCTGAGCTTTCGAAAACTCTTGTGTCTTTCGTGTGCTGCAGTTCAACGACTGACTAAAGGAGAAGTGCCTCACTGTGGCAGTAAATTGGACATGGCAAAAGGACTCCACTGCTTTAATAAACTGAAAATTCTGTGTAATATCAACGTATCTGTCGCTAAGTTGGGCAATATATTTTGGAAATAAGTAGCAAAGAGATTGTGGAGTGGAACTGCTTGGGAATGACACTGCTAACATCGAAATTGCATTGATGAAACAATGAACTGTAGACGAAATCAGGGAATGTCTGCTATTATTCGGGGCAGAACATTCTGTCTTCCCGTTTGCTTTCCAAAAATACGGAAGTTAAATAAACTGTAATATAACTTTGTCTCTTACCTTGTGTAATGTTCAGGCACGGTTTCTCATATTTATTGTATAAAATAGGCTGGGGGTGTTTGATTATAAGATGTGGGGGAAGATGTTTGGAGAGAAGAGGGGGAAGGTAAGATGGGACTGGAGAAAACTGCATAATGAAGACAGCTTCATTATTTTCACTCCTCACTCAGTATTTTGTGAGTGAGAAGAGCAATAAAAATGAGTTGGGTAGGGTAAGGGCACGAACGAGACGGAGAGGTGCATATAGGTTTTTCGCTGGGAAGCCAAAGGGAAAGAGACCACTTGGAAGAAACAGGTGTAGTTGGGACGACGATATTTAAACGGATCTTCATGGCATAGGATGGGGGGAGTTGAACGTGTATGATCTGGCTCAGTAGAGGGGAAGTGGCTGGCTCATGTGAACGGGGTAATGAGCCACCAAGTTCCGTAAAATAACATGAATTTCTTGACTAGCTGGAGAAATGATAATTTCTGAAGAAGGAATCTGTTCCATGGAGTTAGTGAATTAGGAAGGATAATGCAATGCCATTGTTTCAATTCATGTGGAAAACGAAGGGAATATAACTGTCGTGGCAGGCTGCGTTGCATCAGAAATGTATATCGCGCAGATTTTGATGTTTAATCTTTTGGCGCCGTAATTATTTTTTTTTAAAATTTTTAGCACACCCTGTATATAAAATGTGAATAATACAGGAACCAAATAAGTTAGGATTATGAAACAAACTGCATTTTGAAGAGAAAAGAACGGAGAGTATGTACCATGTTTAAAATATTCAGTACCTATATTTGTTGAATAAATATATAAAATGCAACATTTTGAGGTTAGCGGTGCGATAAGGGGTCGTTAGGCTTCAAACGGTTGGGAGTAAGAAAAGTCCTGAATTTTATGATTTTAACTGTCTTATTCTGCTGTGGTGATGAGTGTCTCAGCTAAGTATAGAGACCGCTTTTCATCATAGCTTCGCAACTTTAAAAAATATAAAAAATGGGTAAAATTTTACTTAATTTTATTATCAGAAGAGCCAGACAACAGCATAGAAGTTTTAGAGTGTTGCTATAAGGAAGAATTAGAGCTCTCAGCATTACGTTCTCACGGTCAAGGTGTCCTAAGACCATAGGAAAGACCATTATCTAAATCCCAATTCACTCAGTACCACACGATGCAAAGACCGGATTCGGTATTTTGAGTTTTCATACAGCGAGACTTATTAATAGACGATTACATGACTACTCTACACTCAGTAACTTCGTGCAGTGAATATATTCGTGAGAAGCTAAGAGTCAGACGCTGAAGAAACTGCCTGCCTTTTATGGAATCTGAAGGCTCATTACGATGCTCACAAGAGGCCACCGCCTCCGGGCCTGTAAAACATTTCCTTATAAATTGGTATTTTTCATTGTGTGCTTGCCAGTCTGTAGTTGTCAAGTTGAAGGGCCACGCATTGTTGATCGTCCGCAACCGTAGTGCAGAATTATCGCAGCTACCATCCACACCTGATAGCCATCTCACTTGTGAGCAGAGTTAATTTTTTTAAGTCACCTTAACGAATCTCAAATGGAAGGTGCAGATCTTAGTGTTATTTGTGACTTATGGCATAAGTGTGGTCTGTTTTCAGAATGGATGAAATCAAGCTGCATTCCTCTCATTTGTAGATGAACGAAAACTAAATTCGCTACGGAAATTTCATATAGATCTACCAAAACACAAAATCATCAAATCTAATGTTGTAGCTTCTGAATGTTACATACAGAGAGAGAGAGAGAGAGAGAGAGAGAGAGAGAGAGGACTTCCCGTTTTCTGAATATACCTGTTAAACATTTCGACAAAGAAGCCATATGAACGAACAGTATTAAGCCAGTTTTGGGTAGAATAGGTAAAAGCCTAGAACACAGTGTCTGCTTCTAACGTGTCTGCCTCATGTATGCACGCAAAATTGAAGCAGTCCTGTCAAGGTGAAGTTATACCAATGCTTAATGTAGCACCACACAATGAAGGTGACTCGAGCAGGATTGTGCGCCGTAAAGCAATTAACGTCTTGCTTTGTAGCCGTCGGTCGGGCTGAATCGCTTGACCCAGGCGTATTCTAACATTCGCGCAGCCAATGATTGTTCGAGCCTGCAAATGTACGGCTTTGTTTCATAGTGTTCGAGTAACTTTGGTTAGTCTGTTCCTACTTCAGTAGCTCAGAATACGTAGTGTGTGTGTGTGTGTGTGTGTGTCTGTGTGGAATTAAAAAATTACTACACAAAAATGAGTCGGATTTTACGTGTTATGAAATCATCTTCTGTGATTTGAGATTGTATTGTGTTAGGTGACATTGTCGTGTTTTTTTTTTTCAAGCAAGCCGTTTATTTTTACTCCCAGAACAAGACATCTATATAGATGTTGTATATTGGTTTTCATTCAGTACTACTACATGTTTCGGCTGTATACTGCAGTCAGCATAATCCATGTATTAATTTCAATATCGCTTATTATTCCGTTTCCGTAATAATCATTATAAATTTTACAATTATTTTCTACGCACTGTTTGCAAGGAGAGGCATCTCCTGTTTTACTGTCTTTTGAAACAGTATCCTGCCTGATTATGGCTGAAGTAGACAGCCGAAACATGTGGTAGTATTGAATAAAAATCAATATACAATTTATGTATAATTTGGTGTTCGGAAAGTAAAAATGAACACTCATTTGTAGTAGTAACTTGATCCTTGTGTGGAGAGGTGAGAAAAACCACGAAAGATTTCTATGAGAACAGGTGGTCTGTTTCAGAGACTCCACTCGCAAGATTTCCAGAATTCTTGTAGTTCGGGTGGTTATATATAGCATATCCTTTTCTGTAAGGCAGAAAAGCTTTCGGCTTTTCTGAATGCGAAATAAGATTAAATTACAGCATATATTGTCTCCCGTGGGCCCGGTAGCTCAGTCGGTATAGCGACTGAGCTACCGGGCTGGACGGTCCGGGATCGAATCCTGGTGGGGACGAGATTTTCCGCCCGTCCAGACCGGCCCTGGGGCCCACCCAGCCTCCTGTAAAAAAGGGTACCGGGTCTTCCCAGGGGTAAAGTGCGGCCGGGGCGTGCTGCTGACCACTCACCCTCTTCTAGTGCCGCGGTCATGGAAGAGAAGAGCTATACCTCTACCCACCTTCTGGGCCAAACCCGGCCTGTAATGGAATCACTTTACTTTTTTATATTTTCTCCCAACCCTGTAGTTCCTCACTTTAATGTGTCTCCTAGACACCTAGACACAAAGTAGAACTTTTCATTTATTAAATCGTAACTGAAGATTGGCTTAAAACAGCAGTAGATAATGTAGACTTGTATGTGCTTCATACGAGTATAGACTTTTAACAATCATGTCCAGCAGTCAGTGTGGAAAGTTAGTGAACAGAACAGGTGCATATCGTAGCTCGGTCTGTAGTTTGCACAGAGGAGTCTAGAGTGGAATACCGGGTTATTTCATGTGGGATTTGTGATGGCAGACGGAGTGGCACTGGAGCAGGAGTCTAATCGTATTTCTTTGTATTTCTCGTGTCCTTCGTCATTCTGCCACAGCTCCATATCATCTGTATGCGCCGGCAGACAGCACCATTGAGGAGACTAGAAACACATGGCCAGCTCTCAAACTTAAAGTTGGGGGCTGACCTAGACTTCTCTGATTAAGTTTTTTTTAACAGAAGAGAGTAGAAAAGCGCACTATTGTGAATATATGGCGCATTTTTCTGTGACATATTTACACTTGCCAAGAGAGGCCATAAGGAAAGTTAATTGGGTATTGCCCATCTCGCTACTGTGTAACTGTGTTTGGCGTTCACTGTCTGTACAGATCCAGTCCAAGTCAGCGTTTTTTTAGCATTTTAAATCCTACGCCCTGCCCTTCTCCACCAGTTATTATTAAAAGTCCATAGTATGGAATTTATGGTGGATCAAGTCGCATTCGGACTGATTTTATCCATGTTTATCTCTTCTTTCCAGTCATTATAATAATGCGAATTCTCCATGCCCATATTTATTCTACCATGACTTTACATCATCTTAGTAACTGACAGATTTGCTAAACAAAACACGAAAATAAACAGCAGCCTCGTCGTGCTAACAACAGAGCTTCCCTTTTTGTAAGAAATGTATTTTTAAAATTACGTAGACCTCAATTCTGGCATTATACTCGTATTTATCATTAACAGAAAGTGTTCCACCAAGTAGAGATTGAAATGCCACCAATGGGGTCCGTTCCGTAGATTGAGGAACACTGCCTTAGACCATGGGAGTAGTAACTTGGTGGGGGAGAGGGAAAAGGGGGCAAATGACCCTCCAATAATTTTTTACTTAAGAATATTTTTTTTTTGGTTACTGAGTTGAAGAGGCGAAAATTAAAAAAAAAAGGCTGACGAAGGGGGAGAGGGGTGTATGTATGTATGTATATTAAGGACTGGTTCAAGCCAGCCTTCCTTGTCTTTCTATTTTGACTCCTTCTTAAATTAAAGTTCTTGATAACAGTGGTCCAATTTGCCACCTAACTCCCCCCCTCCTCCAAGTGGTTAATAGCCAAATTACGCCTACGATATAGAATACGTAAATTTTGCGGGACGTAACCTGAACGTGGGGTCCCTGTCCATGTAGTGGGTCCCTGTCGCCACGGCATGACGCGTCCTCAGGTTGCGGATAGAGGAAAGGCCTCCGATTAGGAAGGTAGCTGCGAATAAATTTAATAAGCACTAGTGGACAGCCGACGAGGGGTGGTCCTCCAGCTTGGGGGTTGGGCGAGGTGCTAACAACTCCTCCCTGTAAAACACTTATGTTACGAAACATTCACATGCGGGATGCTTGCTCTGGAGGAGACTGCATAACGAGGAGTTAATTATCTGTACTCATCACCCAATATCGTGCGGGTAATAAAATCGAGAAGGATGAGATGGGCTGGGCATGTGGCGCGTATGGGTGAGGAGAGGGGGTGTATAGGGTCTTGGTGGGGAAACCGAAGGGAAAAAGACCACTGGGGAGACCTAGGAATAGATGGGTGGATAATATTAGGACGGATCTCCAGGAGGTGGGATGTGGGTATATGGACTGGATTGGGCTGGCCCAGGATAGGAATAGGTGGCGGACGCTTGTGAATGCGGTAATGAACCTTCGGGTTCCGTGAAATGTGGGAAATTTCTTGACTAGCTGTAAACCAGTTAGTTGCTCAAGAAAGACTCTGCACCGTGTAGTAGGTAAGTAACCTGAACGTTTCACCATGTTCTTAATTATCAAACTCTTAGGTACGTTTATGCCGTAGGAACTTTCAAACTGAACTCAGCGAGAGAGATATATTGGAACTTTCTGTTGTAAATAGTTTTCTCTGTGCAACCATGGGAAAAGATGTTTAACCCTTATCCTGCTAACGTGGAGAATATGGTGAGTTACTAATAATGCCAGCAAATGGCGGATGGGATTTAACTTGGCGTTGAAAGGGTTAAATTTTGTAGATTAGGTTGCTGGTGGGAAGACAGAAGCTTCCAACGTCCTTTGAGACTATGGTAGTTAAGCACTGTAAAGGCATGACGGATCACGAAGTTCCCCTGTCGATCAGTTCTATCCACGGCACCCGACACGTCCAATTACGCGCTACTGCCATGAGTAATACCGTCGCAGTAATTTATTCGGTGACGCAAAGACCCGAGATGATTTGATGATAGCACAAATTCGTGGCTGGACTGCACAATAGGCGAATGTCTGTCGACAGCCAATGTTATCTGCTGTGACAGAGAGAAACTTCTGCTCCTGCAGATACTGGAATGAACAGATAGTAGCACTCGCCGGCGTAAGAACAGCAACCCTGCTGATTTTGCACAATGGTGTTAGTTAGTATTATAAACAATAACAATAACACAATAGCTGTAGTTTGTTGACGTACTCCAACTTCTGTCTGCGAAAAGAACATCCCTTACATTGAAAACTTCATTCTTGTGAAGTGTAAATGAACACTCTACTCCATGTTATTATTCAGTTTGTATAGTTTGACTCATTTGGTAGTATTATGAAGATCCAACATACGCAAATCCATATTGAGTGTATTTGTAATTTTAAGTTATTGTTTTTAATGGATCCCTGGTGTTACCTATCCGGAGATAAAGTGATAAACCTTAGAAATATCTACATTTTTATCAGCCAAATATCGATATTCTCCAGTTCAGGGATGGATAAAAAACTCTAATGTATTTTCACGGCAAATAAAACACAGGGCTAAACGAACTATTGAAGAATCTTGATATAAATATGTGAAATGGATTTTACTGGCTGCAAAATAAGACTTCTTTGTTATGAGAAAAACTCTGATGCAACGCTAAGGAGTAAATCTTGAATGACTGAAATGTGACTAAAGACTCTTAAGATGAATTAGGTGATGGTAAAGTTTAGTTGTTCATTTGCAAGGCATGAACGAATGAATATTACCGTTTGGAGGTGATAAGAAAGCTTCACGCGTCGGCCGTTTTATTCCCGGCGGAAGAAATGAATAGAAGGCTTGTTGTGCCCTTGAACCAGCGTGGCCGTCTTACACACGAGGAGAATATTTTTCTTCTGCTGAGAATCGAAAGAGAATTACTCAGTCCTTAAGCCTGTAGCCTAATCACTATACCGATTGTGTCGTCCTGGCTTCCTGGAGTAGTGAGTGGGTTTGCAAAATGTGGAGTTTATAAGATCATTAGGGGTGAGCTCTGAGACACGGAACTGAGCCGGTGGAGTCGACTGATATGGGTGGATGGTTCCTTGTGGTCAAGTTAGTCGTGAAACAAAACTGTTAAGTGGGACAAAATTTCTTCGTGAGGGTCTCATGCATTATAGAGCAAACTTAGAATTGCTGGGGGTAGGTGAATCTAGGTAGAAGTTTTCAGTGGTGATATATGCACTTTGTAAAAATTTTGGATCTTAGAATCACGAAAAGTTCTAAACACAATTCAGAACCTACATTTCTTTGTATTTGTGGAGTAAACTACCTGTTACACTTTTTGACGTTTTGCTGACAGTGCATATCAGTATATTTATCTTAGTAATTAACCAAATTGACGCACAAAATTTTTGTTTTACAATAAGTTTATTTCATTCCTCTACATATTTCGAGCACCATGTGCTCATCATCAGGTCGAAACTCTATTATACAGCCTCTGGTATCATCAAACTCTGTAGGTGGCCGTCCGGTGCACGGGACGGCCACCTATAGGTGTGATGATATCAGAGGCTGTATAATACAATTTTGATCTCTTGATGATGAGCTCATGGTGCTCGAAACATGTAGAGGCATGAAATAAACTTATAGTAAAACAAAAATTTTGTACATCAAGTTGGTTAATTACTAAGATAAATATATGTTACACAGTTACTATTGTTACTTTCCTGTACTTTTATGAAGAATGTTTAGGGTTTTTTTGGACTTAAAATTTGTCGGATATAATGTAAGATTTGTGTCATCCCCATGTTTAGAATTTTAGACAGGCAAAGCTGTTCTGCTTGTAATATACACTTACGTCTTTTGACTTACCTACGTACTAAATTTCAGTTACACAGCTCCAGATCTTCTTTAGTTCTCGCCAACTCATCGCAAGCTGAAAAATAATTTGCATGGCCTCTCTGTTGTTTTACAGTGCACAAGCATTACCTCAAAACAAGAACTGCTAATATATATCGCTTCAGGATCTTTGAGTAAAAGGTACGAGGGGTTGCTGGCAAGTCCTTAGCCCGACCTTCTTTTCGATGTCGTAGGACGGAATCAATAGTGTCGTTGGAAAGAGGATTCTGTTCATGTGCCGAATTACATGTCTTTTATTGTTACAGAGGCGGAAAGGAAGCATGTCAGGCGACGCGCGCGATTTTAACAACATGGAGACGCGAGCTGTCAGCAAAGTTTTTTTTCTTGCAAGACAAGGCGCTGAAGGAAATTCACGTTATTCTGAGAGAAACATTAGGGGAACATGCACCATCGTATGCCACAGTCAGAAACTGGGTGGCGCAGTTTAAACATGGTGATTTTTCCACCTGTGTTGCACCTCGTCCTGGACGACTCAGAACAGTGACCATCCAGGAGATTATTGATCAAATTCACGAGCTAATCTTGGAAGACCGCCGGATTTCGGCTAAATCAATAACTGAGCAACTGGGCATCTCACATGAGAGAGTTGGGTCCATCATTCATGAAGATTTGGACATGCGGAAGCTCTCCGCGAAGTGGGTCCCGAAATGCCTGAATGCGGATCATAAACGTCAAAGGTGCCATTCGTGTGAGCAACTTTTGGAATTTTTTCGGCGCGATCCGAATGATTTCCTGTCGCGATTGATGACCATGGTCGAAACCTGGTTATATCAATATGACCCGGAGACAAAGCAACAATCAATGCAGTGGCGCCATAGAGGCTCACCACACCCCAAAAAATTCCGAGTGCAAAAATCCGTTCGAAAAGTTCTCGCCTCGATTTTTTGGGATCAAGACGGCATTATCTTCCAAAGGACCAAACTATAAACGCGGAGTATAACTCATCTCTGCTGGTGTAATTGAAGAACTTTTTGAAGGAAAACCGTCGAGGGAAGGTTACCAAGGTGGTCTTGTTCTTGCACGACAATGTCCCGACTCACCGGGCACTTGCAACCCACAAGAAACTGGCCTGTCTGGGCTTCCAATACCTTGATTACCCACCCTATTCCCCGGATCTGGCCCCGTCGAACTACCACCTGTTCCCTGGACTGAAAAACAACTGAAATGTCGCCATTTTTCGTCGGACGCGTAGGTCATTGCTGCCGCGGAGACCTGGTTGGACGGATTACCTTCTGATTTTTTTAGTAGCTTGCAAAAGTTAGAGCAACGGGCTAAGAAGTGTATTGAGCATCGTGGGGAGTATGTTGAATAAATCCCTCGTTTGGTCGCTGTAACTTGTTTCCTTCCTGGTCGGGCTAAGGACGTATCAGCACCCCTCTTAAATTTACTTGCATGTAACTACCTGCATGAAGCACCTGCTGTATTGTTGACGTTATATTGATTAATCCGCGCCTGTAGATATTTGATGGAATGTTGCTGAGAAGGGAACATCCAAGTGTTTGGAGTTAGTCTCTGTCAGCATTACTTCGTCAACCAAAATTCCCTCATGGGCTGTCCTGGGATCTAACGTGGGTCTTCGCGGTTATAGCTGGGGATCACTGTCAGACTAACTGCACGGTCCTAGCATCCGTCTTGAAACACTGATAGTCCTTCAGCCCGTCGGTATATTTGCACACATCATGGAACATTGAGATTAATTGCGATATAAAAAGTCCATTGACAGCAGGCTGAACCAAGTGAATGTAGTTTCCACCCTTCCCATTCGATTTAATTAATTCAATTTTTAAAACTGCTCTTCCATCATCTTCTATCCCTTCAAGTAGTTCCTTTGCTTCACAATCTATCAATAGTTTGTACGCATTTTTTATATATCCTGTATGCTATATGCCCAGTCTATCCTATGGATTTTACCTTAATATTTGGTGGACGGTAAAGTGTACCCAGCTGTATACTTTGTAATAATAATAATAATAATAATAATAATAATAATAATAATAATAACTTGTAAGGTAAATATAATGTACTGCTTTGACACAAAAAAAATTATAAATTTACCCCACAGTATGCATTTAAGTTTATCTTGCATTTTGGATTAAGCAGAGGGTTTTCCCTACATAAAGTTACAAGTCTATTCTTTGTAACAGAGAGAACGTTTGTCGTGCGAGGTGGAAACTCAGTTATTATACAACAGAATATTTGAATTGTATTTCATTCTGCTAGTGAAACAAAATTTCTTTAATTCGGTGCCTGAAGTTTGTTGAAGCAAATGTTTAGGAACGAAATTGAAATGTCTTTTCTAATATTCTTTGCAGACTGTTATTAATTTTCATCATGTGCAGAACTCAATCCGTAACAGAACACAAACCGTCTCTACTCCAGACCAGTCACTTCATTCCCTTCAGTGAAATGTTAATGTTTACGGTCTGAATCGCACGAAATAAATGTACTTTTCATGAAAATGTGGAGATATTAGATCTTAAAACCGGTGGCACGTACATTTTCCAGTGGGCCTTAAACAGTTATTAAACACATCAATAGACCCACCGACCACTCCCACACCCCCCCCCCCCCCCCCCCCCCCTGGGTATATTATTAAGGATTTTCTGTTTAGTTTCCATTCTTTGTGGAATATACAACTATACGGACCGTACTTCATAAGCTACATCTGACAGCCGCTTGACACATATACATTTGAGATATAATCGAGGATAAAACAGTCAATATCAGTCCAAACACACCTACACTAATGGTTCACTCTAGTGTTGTCATATATCCGCGAATGGCCTGCACTGCGTTAATCAAAAGCATGTGCAGAAGACTTATAGTCATTTGCTTTTTAATGAAGCAAATGAAAACCACACGCCGTGTTCCACAAGATTGTATGACGACTGTAGCTCTCAATTCCTAATAAGGAAAGTAAACTTTCAATTATAAAATTGAATTTAATAACTGTCCAACAAGATGCGACGTATTCAGTTTATTACATTTCTGTAGGCAGCTCTACATGATTCGGGTGTTGACACCCATCATCAGCAGCTCGTACAACTGTAATTACAGCTTCTGGTATTGATTAACTGCAATGAGTGAAATACGCTGCTATTAATACTGATATATAATTATAATATATAATGTATAATTATATATTAGTATTAATAGCAGCGTATTTTATTCATTGCAGTTAATCAATACCAGAAGCTGTAATTACAGTTGTACTAGCTCCTGATGATGGGTGTCAACACCCGAAACATGTAGAGCTGTCTACAGAAATGTAATAAACTGAATAAGTCGCATCTTGTTGAACAATTATTAAATTCGATTCACGATGCATGGACCCATGTATATAAAATTTATAAAACTGGAAATTTCATTACGCGTTACTGCAATGAGAAATTTCTGTTGACAGAGAAGCAGAGTAAAAGTTGTAATATCCGGCATCTCCTGGACCAAAGAGTTGCCGGAAGTCGAAGCCTTCAGAATATTTGAAAGTTGTAACTAATGTTTACTTTGGTGTGACTAACAAACTCATGGACAGCCAAACTCTTTATTTTATCAGCTCATGTTCTGTGCTGTTCGCCCTGACGGACGCTGTGTACCAGTGTCATGTATCTTCCGTTATGTAAATTTTAAATCTAAAAAATATCACACAAATGAAATTGTTATTAATTCTTAGTTTAAATGAAGGAATGAGGATGTGTAATTATTCAGTTTACAGCGGCCTACTAAGCGGCAGTTGGAGAACTGTACGTTCTTTCACAGTTGACTGAAAAACTGTACAAAGTGTCACGCATGACAGTAGGCCGTGTGCACGTGAAGGTGGAAGTCAATGAATTTACAGACGATTCCTAGAAAATTATTCTCAGATCAGATAACGATTTTTTGGCAGAAAAACCTTTAGTAGTTATTAAAATATCCGTAAATTGGACATGCGAATTGCTGGCTGTACTCTCTAGATAAAATATTTGTGTACAGTCTGTGATGATGCAGAAAAAGCGAAAGTGTGAGAAAGTACTTCATTGGAACGTTTGAAGACTAAAGTGAGTGTGAAGCATATTTTAAATTTCAGGCACTATATGAAAGAGAACGAAATGAATTCTAAATAGAGTCGGTTATTTCTTCAAAGGAAAGCAATGGCTGTTTTTTACACAATTATGCGGTTCACATTTACCACACACACTAGGAAAGCGCAAAGTTACATAATATTAAACCTGATGTTGAGTACAGCAACCGTAAATTTTAAGTGGCAGACAAAAATTAAACAGCTACAAAACTCGAGTCAGTTATTTAGAAATGTACGCAGGGTCTGAGAGGCGGACATGATCGCATTTCCAGCTGCTCTGTGAAATTTGCGTGATAAAAGTTTCGGGTAACAAAGTTGTGCGTGCAATTCTGTTCATTCTCTCGGCTAATTGCATAGTTTCCATACCGGCACTGCACTTGTGCCATTCATCTGTAGCCATGTGCAAGTAAGAGGCAACGGACTAACTACAAAACTTTAACGTCAGGTTACTGTGCATTTATAATGTGCAGTTACAATGTCACGGCAGAACACTTAACATCCCTACTTCACGTTAGGCAGGTACGTGGATGGAAAGTTGATTGATGTCATTCCTTACAAATTTCCGAATAGAATATGTATGTATGTATGCATGCATGTATGTATGTGTGTATGTATGTATGTATGTATGTATGTATGTATGTATGTATGTGTGTGTGTGTGTGAATTTTTAAAATTATTTATTAACCAGCATGTTCCATTACAAGCAAGCAATACTACATGCTAAGAGTTTCTGTTACATCTCCTGTGACTCCGACTAATGTAGGCTATATACTTATGTACCCTGTCTATTAGCTTGATCGTTACTTGTTCCTTGTTTACATATTAGTAATCTGCTCTTTACGGTTACAAATTTTCGAAATTTATAGAGTTCACAAACTTTTGAAACAATTTTGTATATTCGTTTGTTAGGTCGGAATTGGTAATAGGCCAGTTGCCACCTGCCTTCTTTATTCTATTTTTGAGAACTTCTCTTTGCTTTCTCAGTAGCTCGCATTCCCACAGTAGGTAATCTGAGGTCTGTGGGCCCATTTTACAAACGCATTTCAGGTCATCTATAATTTTAAATCTATGATAATATGCTCTCAGTGCACCGTGTCCTGTTAAGTTCGTTGATTGTTTTATGCCCACTTGCAGTCTTTTGGATAGTCGGTCTCTTATAATAGGAAAAAACAATTTTGTAATTAAGCCCTTGGTTGATGCGTCCCTTTCACGTTGCCACTGTTGTTCACCTTCTTCATGTAATTCTCTAATCACTGCGCTTTTCGGGATTTTGTTGTAGGCAATTTCTGCTTCACTTCCGCTGACCGCTTCTTTCGCCAGCTGGTCAGCCAGCTCATTCCCATAGTTGTGAGCCTTCACCCAGGTGAAATGGATGGTCCAGTTATCGTTTTTCAATCATCTTATATCGTGCCTTATTTGCTCTACTAAATTTTGATGGTTTCTGGGGTTCGCTATTGCATCCAGTGTTATTTTGCTATCTGTGTGAATAGCTACTGACCGTTGATTTCCCTGAAGATAGCTGAGATTTTGTATTTTCTCCAAGGCTTTAGCGATTGCGAGTTGCTCGGTCTGATTGTTGGAACATCTCTCCGCCAGTTCGTACTTCAATTGGAATGTTAAGTGTTTGTTCATAAATATTGCAATTCCATATCCTACGCCGCTTGGACTTTTTTTTCCTCGCACTTTTCCTTTAACTCAATTGCTTTTACAGGGTGTGTCCATTTTCTGTAGCATTTTGGCGCATCCATTTGTGCTTTCCCTCGGGTGTAATAGTAATCTTTTGCTTGGCTTCTCAGTTCAATTTGTATCGGGGTAATCCCTGTTAGTACACAGAGAATTTCATGAGATGTAGTACGGTATGCTCTTGCGAGTTTTATGTTTATAAGCCTCTGTACTCTTTTTAGTTTTGCGACATTATGTTTTCGTTTAAAGCATTCTATCCATAACGGTGCTCCGTATGATAGGATGGGCAATGTTGATCCCGCGTATATAATTCGGAGAACGTCGTGTCTCAGTCCCCAGTTTATTTTGGCTGACTTTGATAGGGCACGCATAATCTTTATACATTTTCCGGCTATGTTCCCTATAAGTTCGTTGAAGTTAAATCGTCTATCAATGATAAGGCCTAGGTATTTTGTCGTGTCTTCTTGTTGTAGTTTTTTATTATTGAGAAAAATTTTGAAGTCCCGTCTGCTCTTGGGTTTGTTCCACGTTATTACCATTATTTTCGATTTCTGGTTGTTAAAGTTTATTTAGTTGTTTCTGGCCCATTTTGCTACTTTTGTGTCTCTATGTTGGCACATTTTTCAACTTCTACTTCAGTTGTTCCTTTAACTGAAATCATCAAATCATCGGCATAAGCTATCACTTTAGTATTCTTCGTGTACTCCAGGTTTAGCAAGGAGTTATATTAGATGTTCCAAAATCCAGGGTCAGAAGCTGAGCCTTGTGGACAACCTTTATTTATTTTCCTTTGCACTATGCCATTGTTTAGTGTTATGTAAGCGGTCCTCTCATTGAAGTAACTCACACAATGTTTGAATAAATTCCTCGGACATCTTAGATTCCTCAGAGATGGCCATCAGGCTGCGTCAAAAGCCCCTTTAAGAACAAGACTTATTACTGCTACGTATTGCCCTTCATTTATGCTTTCCTGCACAAAGTATGTATTTATGTATGTATGTATATATGTATTATTATTATTATTTATTATTATTATTTATTATTATTATTAAGCATGCTCCATCACCCGGAAGTGATACTACATGCTATAATGAGACTAGCTATTGGTACTTGGTTATAGGTAGAGGATGCACGGTCTGCCTATGCTCTAGGTGTCGGACACTGCATTCCCTTTACAATGCTTAACCATCGATTGGTGTCTCTTAGCACTTTGTAGTTACACCTTCATCACTATAGTTTGTCATAGTCTATTGAGTTTGTTAATTTCATAAATGATTTTAGATGTTTGGTTATTAGTTCGTATTTGTTTATTGGCCAGATCCCATGTTGAAATGTATCCTTCTCGAGTCTTCCCCTTTGTTGTTGAAGAAGGGTGCAATGATATATCAGGTGGTCGGTAGTCTGATCCCCCTTGTTGCAAGGACATGTTG
>Ga0123352_10006380_pt1 | contig 18030 bp, 10 predicted proteins | sample TergutLab28metaG_FD_89700 | JGI IMG/M metagenome (GOLD analysis project Ga0123352, IMG submission 89700) | Labiotermes labralis P1 segment gut microbial communities from Petit-Saut dam, French Guiana - Lab288 P1 | ecosystem: Host-associated > Arthropoda: Insects > Digestive system > Gut ... | reverse complement strand
GGAACCTCAAATGTACGATTGTACCAGTAATAATTGGAGCCACTGGAATAGTAACGAGAAGCTTAAAGAAAAATTTGGAAACTATACCAGGAAAACACTCGATAGATTCACTACAAAAGACAGATATACTTGGAACATCACACATAATACAGGAAGTACTGCAATGTGAAGCTTGAAGCCTGAGTGGTGGGGATCACCGCTGGTTCAAGGGAAGTACCAGGAAGAAATGCCTGTGACAGGAGACATACATATTGTATAATAATAATACTCTTTCATGCTCTGGTATAGAATTCACAGAATTATAAGACTAAATAAAATTGTATGCAAAAATTATGTGAAATCTGTATACCTGATGGTGAATGTTGGAAATCATGTTGTGATGTGAGTACAGTCCCCTGTCTGTGTGGCCTGAGAGGGCAGCAAATAGAGAGCAAATGGCTCGGGGTTCACAGCTCTCTACAATGTACCGCTGGAGAGTCATGGGTCCTGTGACAGATAATAAATGTAAATCAATACTAAAGGCAGGACCTACAGGAATACAGTATCTTCATTAAAACATTCTAAATGCATGCATTATTTAACAAAACAGGAACATTTGTAACTGGTACATAAGGCCACTACAGCAACTAGACAATAAATGGCAATGTTAGTTAACATTAGCAACTGAATTAGTCATAAATGTACATAGCTCTTCACATAATCTGCCTGTTATTTTTGTCTGATTTTAACAAAACTTCAACTTTCTCAACATATTTTAGTGAAACAGTCCAATATAAAATTTCATCAAAAAATGTCCTGCAGGACCCAAGCTATTCCAAGCAGGTCGACAGATCAAAATGATAAAGCTAAATCCCATTTCAGAATTCTATGAAGGCATCTGCAAATGATGTATAATAAAATGGTATGACGGACAAGTACAGCGTAAGAATCTGAAGCTCTGAGGCATGTGATAAGTGGTTAAGTTTGAATAATGCAAACATGTATATGCATGCTGGCAGGTGTGTCTTGCATACGTGTTTGTGGGTGGGTGCTGTGCATGCATGCATGTGTATGTGTGTGTGTGTGAAAAGGCACAGTTCTATAAATCTCACTACCACATCCAACCCTAATAACAGACAACTAAGCCCTATAAATACAGTCACCCATTAGATGCAGACATGTTTGACAGACCAGCAGTCAGTCAGTATAGAAATATTTCTCTGACACACATGTTTAGTCAGCTGGTGAACACATTTCTGTACGTATCTTCAAACTGTACTTCCAGAGCACTACTGCAGAATGTGCAAGTCGCTAAATATGGATCCTCACTTATCCTAGCCGGTCAGCTGAGAAAACCTCACCACACAATTATATCCTTAACTCTTCACCAAGAGCACGTATGAAAAGTTCTGAAAACCCTCAATGCATTCTCACTCATCCTAGCTGATCACTGGAGTACACTTCACTGCACAATTATATTTCTTTCATCACACAATTATATCTTTAACTTTTCAATAACCGCATATATGAAAAGTTCTGAAAACCCTCAACCATAACATGAATCCTATCACTTCAGCATCAGCAGTCAAATCTCTATGACCACAGCAATATTTGTCAGTGAAGAGATCCCCCAAGCATGTTGTGTCATCAGTAGTTGATTAATGAATATATGACACCAACATTGTCATTTACAAACTATACAGAAATGTTTGTGATGAGAAACACTCTAACTTTAAATGGGTTACCTTCAGCACTTGGCCTAAAATTCCCTTCTGTCATGATACGGACTCCTGACATTGGCAGGGTCTCATCACCTTCCAGCCTGTCCGCACAGTCATTGGCTACACACCTGAAGTAATTGTCATATATGCACAGGACTTCCTCATTGTACATTTCCAGCACCTGTGGTTCCCATGGAAACAACATAAACAAAATTGTAAATGGTGTACTATGTGATGTAGAAACAGGCTTCACTACAGTGTTCTTTACTTTAATGATACTAGTTTCACTCTACACAAAGCAAGCGCAAAAGAAATGTACAGCCTTCCCTGTCCCAATGGACACAGAATGAACATACAACAGTGTTATGTGAAAATTTCTTATACAAAGTATCACCCAATCAGATAGCAAATGTGGGAAGTATGAACAAAAATACATTTACAATCCCACAATAGGTACAGCTCTCACTAAACTGAATTCCATGAAATTTCCAACTACTCACTGGCATCATGTGAAGATACTACACACCAAATTTCACCCAAATCAGCCAATAAATATGGTAAGTACAGGTATGAATTAATTTTAACATCTACCTACAGTATGATCACAACCAAGCCAGTTTTCATGAAACTCTAGCTTGCATGACAATTTTTTTTCCAGAATTCCTACACCAGAATTTAAGAAAATATAGTGTTTAGTTCTTCACATTAGGTCAGACAGACAGACAGAGAGACAGGGTCTCTACAGAAGGCATTCACGTGAAAGAAAAACCATTACTGAGCAGCAAAACACAGTACATGTCACATACATCAAAGAACTCTACAAGACAAGGAATAAAAACGAATACAAAAGGCTCATCTGCTGACACACTCATTTGTTTTCTCTTTTCAGAATGTGTCTCTGATCTCAAAAATCTCTAAACAGAAAATCACACCATAAAGCGTGAGCATTACTTCAAATAATATATACACACAAGAAGAAATAAAATACAGGTATTACTGTGACATATACAATTTCCTCACAGTGGTGATCACAAAAGTCCCAAAAGAGAAAAGTGTGACATTCATGTGTCACGTCCATAACATACACATATAAAAACTGAAAACCAAATGCACAGATATCACTAGTCTTGTGAGATTAGAACTCCTCACAATACACAATATTACTGTTCTGAAGGTGATGCCATGTAGTTTGGCAGATACATACCAGTTTTCCTTCAAAACACTTGCCTATATCTACACAAGAGAAGACAATGGTTTTCATTACTGCACCAATACATTAGACTGCCTGAAGCAAGCAACTGCATAAAACTACCACTGACAACTACCATGACTTTTTCATGCATAATCAATCCTCAGTTATCAATTTGCCAAGGGAGCCAGTTCAGGCTGTCACTTTATATGTACAGATACAACAGCCACATACCAATGGCTAATGCAATTTCGCCAACTTTTATTTCTGCAATGGCATTTGGAAGTGTGTGTGAATTCATCACCTTCTCACACTACATTCAAAATTGTAAATTTGATAACATTTCTTACATACATGCTCATGCACAAATGATGGTAATTTACACTTACTTCAGTGCCTCCTGCACTGTTTTGGCACAAGATGAAGATACAAAAATGTATTTTATATTTCAATGAAATCTATTGTACAAAGAACTATTAACTATTAAAATTACTTATACCTAGTGACTTAAGTCAGAAAGGGAAAGTGCTGTTCTAGGTAATGACATGATTGTTGAAATGCACCCACATCAGGCCAAACAGCATTAAATACAGGATGCTGTGCCATCAAGTTTTGTGGTTTCTTCATGAAAACAGCTACATCAAATATTACGCGACACAAGATGATAATGACGAGTAAAATATATCACATAGTATGGATTCCTGTTGACATTAAACATACTTCTGCAAGGCATCCATGTTGGAAGAGTACTGAACAAGGTAACATTCAAACAGATAACCTGCAGAACTACACTCAAAATTGCAGGAGTTCAAAAACTTGCAAATGGGTATAAGTTTCAATAGGTAGCACATACAATATCTTGCATACGGAATTCTTCTTCAGCACAACGATGCCTCCCTACGTCAATGTTTCGGAACTTATGCAAGTAAAAGTTTTCCCATTTGCACGACATTCTTCCTACAGTCCAATATGACATCTTGCTATGCTCCGGTTATTTCAGATACTAATGAAAAATCTCACTAGAGCAGATGATCCATTTGCTGCAAGTTCATACAGTGGACATTAATGACTTGAAGTCATACACTGCAATCATGCATCAAGTAACAGGGTAGGTGTACTGGATTCCAAGATACAGACTTTGAAAATTAGGGTGCTGAATGGAGCCAAAGAGTTTTTGTATTTTTCAAGTTCAATTAATTACTTCAGATGTGGTATGGCCTCTATTATATGTCTTTGTTATATAATTCACCAGTGTGGAAAATGTCTAGGCGCAATATGAAATGGGGTGTATTCATAAATTTCCAAGACCTTATCAGTTACAACAAATTAATATCTTCTAAGAAAACACAGATTGTTGTGCAGGTATGCTCAACCCACAACTTGTAGGCAAAAGTTGCCCCTTAAAGTTATTTTGCCCGCATGGGCATTCAAAATGAGAAAATGTATTTTACCCTTTGCCTGGCAAAGCCCAGACAGAAGCCCAAAGCAATTTTTAAAATGTGTGACCTGTTTATTTATGGAGACATGTATCTCATTACTAATTCACTGTGTAAAAATATGCTAAGAAAAATGACACCCAAGTCTAGGTTCTGAATTGCATTTGTTCACAAAATTTTCCTATTATCAGCAGGTTATTTCTTTTATTGCATATGATGTGTATGAAAACCCAAGTGAAATTAAAAATATAGTTACACATATACATTACTCATTCTTCATTCTCTGTATTCAATTTCACGCTGCCCACATGCAAGAAGCTGCCCAAGAATTTGGGCACACCTGTTTTAGTGTAACCACTCCTGCGATATTCTTTAATATCTTCTACCTTGTTACACTTATAAAGCACTGGTTATGAAATTTGGAATGCATAGAGTGCAATGGTCAAGTCATCCTGTGCTTGGTCCCCAAGAAGTGGTTTGCAGCAAACAAACCCTTGCAGTCTAGAGAATGTCAATGAGTGAATGAAAATGTAAACATAAATTCATGACACAACTTTATAATGATATGACAATAAGGTAAAAATTGTTGGTGTGGTGATAATACACTCCAACACAGTAACATGTTACACTGTGAAAGTGTCATCTGAAGAAACAATTATCCACAATTACCCAGTTAGAAAAAGTTGAGAGTTCAATTACCGTCTTAATTTCTGGTGGTAGAGGTGGCAACACAACTTTTGAATTGCTGTATTTAACATTCTGAGCCCTCTTGTGGAGAATAAGAGGTGCAAACAAATAGCTCAGCACAAGAACAACATTCAATTGTGTCTCCTTGGAGATGGTACCATCTTTCTCTGGTTGACACAGCATCCTCAGAGCCCCACTTCTTAGGAGATACACAAATGCCAAGTTTCCTGGTTCATGGTAATAGAGATGAGTGATGATGCCGGCCAAATACTGTGGATTCCCTTCATCATCTAATAAACCCTTTAAAAACAAATTATATTTTTTCATTGTTTCCATAAAATCGTAAAAGCTGCACTTCAGCTCCTTCAACTAACCTGAATGGTGTATGTATAATTATTCCAGAACATGCTTTCTAAATAGCATTTAACAGTGTTTTAAGTCATCATGGCAATGCAATTTAATTAGCTTTCAAACACAACACAATGTCCACGGTTTAAGACACTGAACTTCTGTCCTCCTGTGAATGGCAATAAAAATATTACCTTTAAATAGTGAAGTCATGATTAACCTTTATCTTTGTTAGTCTGTAATGTATGGACACCTGCAACATGTCATTCTTCCTCTGCCCTCATTTCTGTTGCAACTTCTGTATCATGCACTTCCAAAACTATTTTCTGAATGCATTCAGAGACTTGGTGGGTACATATATCCACATGTCATGAACACAATTAATTTCACACAAGGCATCTCTGCTGATATGTATGCCAGCTGTAAAAGATTTTTGCTGTGGAAATACATTACCTAACAGACTATCAGAGTGATCATGGAAATGGCATCTACAAGTATTCATTCCCAAACAACTTTCATAATAATTACTAAGAGCTCCTCATAAATTATGACCAAGAAGCTTAATACAGCTGCCATCTGTTAAAAAGCATTCTACTAATTCTTTCAACATACTTTCAGTCCAATACCTTGTTCCAGCTTCCTGGTCACATTTATGGATATTCAAGTAACTGACACTACATCAGAATCCCCTAAGGCTGTATCACAAAAAGCCAATGCACCAAATTCTATGCATATTTCGTACATTACTTATAAAAACTGTAATCTACTTTATCACTTTAATAAATAGTTCAAATATTAACACAGTACTTGAAGCAGTAAGGTTTCAGGAGGACAGAACCACTGCTTATAAAGCCACTATACCTGTGGCTCTTTTGAAATAATTCTTTATAAAGATTACATTATTGGAAAATATCTTAGGCATCCTCATTCTGTAAAACTGTGGAAATGTCTGACAGATGAGATCTGTATGAATAATCTGGAAACAGTGAATAAACTGGTGGAAAACCTGAGGGTAAGACCGACAATATTGTCAAAGGCACTTCATACAGTACTCACTTCACCTGGTACAATTAATTTTCAATTTCAAGATTTTGTTCATCTGGAAAACTACACTGCATCACTAGATAATCGGTTTCTGATATTTCAAGTCAATGCAATTGCCTCATCTTTAAGGGTCTATATGTCCAAGAAGATGGGGTACAGCCTTGTAACAAAGAGAACTGATTAACCAGTGGCATATATCCCAGAAAAACTGAATCAGCAGCAAAAACTTCAAAGCCTGATTTACAGTTTTCTTGTGCCAATAAAAGCATACACAAATCATAACTCACCTGTAGCATCAGCAATTGTGTAGAAAATGCAAAGAAATGTTTCATTTGTATCTTGAGCTCTGGGATTGTTTGATACACCAAACAGCAATTCAACAATGTAAGAGCCCTATAAAGCAAAATTAACATCTTACACTGCATGGAATGTCACGTCTTCTCTACACAAAATTCAGCACAGCATCTGGTTAACTCACCAGTACTAGTCTAAATATTCAAAACAGTACAATGTACTTTCCTTTGAATACTCACACCCAAGTAGGAACGTACCTTCAGCTATAATTTACAATTACAAGTGGACCACCATATCCGCCGTTGGCCGCAGACCGAAAAAAAATTTGGAAAATTAAGGAAATAAATGGTTCACAAGTTTAAAAACGTGCAGCAAGCGAGAACAGGCCGTAACATGGTGAAATCCAGCAGCCCGAACGCGCCCAGTACTTGACACATCCTCCTTTTTCCCCACACTCACACTTCCCCGCGAACTTGCCATCATTCTGCTTCTAGCATTCTCACTGTTCAAATGAGTTGCCATTTTAACGCTGTGTGTGTGTGTGTGTTCAGAAAGCAACAAGAAGAATGGAGAAGTCGGTGAATACCCACAAAAGGTTAAGATATTTTTTAACAAATACAATTTTTTTTATTACAGGTTATGTACAGGTGCTAGTTATGATTTTCATTGTAAAATGTGTAACAACAACAAGTTTTTTTATTGCTTGTGCAGCGCGATGGAAAAGCATGATATTTCTTGTTCTGTCATCCCCAGAAACTGTACATGATCCTGCACAGTGCAAGAACTGTATTTTTTTTATCGTCTCTTGAGGATTAGGCTAAAACATCAGAACCCCTTACTTTCATACGTACAAAAGAGAGAGAGAGAGATACAGTACACTGCAAATGTACGATGTAGTGTACAGTACACATTATTATTACTTTATTTAAAGCTGATAATGTCTGTGTGTAATTCATCAATTAAACTTTACCATATTTATGCATGTTACACTAATATCACGTTATGTTACGCATAACATTCAGTGTTATCCACGGTTTTCTGTAAGCACGGTAGGTCTTGAAACGTATTACCCATGGATACGGCAGTCCACCTGTACATGAAATTAATGCCTCAAGAAATAATTACAGTTATCTATCCAGAAATAGGGTAAAGTTATTCCTGTACAGGCCAAGAAAAGCCCTTTGGGCTCCAAGTTGTGGAGGCTCCCAGAAGTTCTGTATTACAGGCACATGCAGGTGGCAATGCTGCCAGCCCTAAACACCAGCTGCCTTTACTCTCCAGGAGACATCATCTGGTACTCATTTCTGTTAGAGGACGAGTCGACCCCAGGACCACAGTGGGGCCAGAATTATTAAGTCAATGAAAAATCTCAATAATTCCAACAGGAATGACACCCATGAACACCCTGATATAAGCATATGATAAACCTAATTTGGAACACTTTCACAATTAAGGTCTTCTGGGATGCGAGATCATGAAGGAGGGCATATACATGCTGGGACTTTGGGGAACCTACCGCCTCTTTCTTTAGGTACAACTACATGGCATCAAACAGCAGCAAACCATAATCTTAACACAACAAAATTTTCTTCGGCTACCAACCATGTCAGCTGGTCAAACAGCAAACAAACCAAAGTTCCAAGAACTATCTTGGTCCTTGTCACCCATCATTCCCCTGATGATGATGAGGCTGACGACAATGGACATGTCTCTCAAAACGTCCGTTTAGCATTTAACCATCTCATGCGGCTGGTAGCCCAACAGTGTGTTAAATGTATGTCACCATGAAAACTTCACAGCATGTACCATGATCTTAATACTCACTGCCATAAAAATCTCAAGTCTGATATTATTTTTAACCATAATATATGTTGAAACTGAGAGCTAAACAATAAATGATGTCAAAAACCTGAACTTCCCTACAAATGGAGGTTTAATTAATAGTACAACCATTTGAGCATACAGGACAAATTTCATCTAATTTGGAGGGGGGGGATTTTATTTTTTTTTAAGAACACAAAAACCACTATGTTTCTGTTATTGCCTCATCACGTTATTTACACTCTTCACCAAATATATCATCATCATGAAATTAATGAGATCTGCACGACATGCAACATGCACGATAAACACGAGATACTTATAAATCTGCTTCACCTGTTGGAGGGCTTCTGTTACAAATTACTGTCACTACCTAAAATATTCTAACAAAGGAGGTTCATCATAAAGCATGCTTCAATTCTGAGAAAGTGTAACCCAGTAGCACACACTGTAAACTTTTTTAATGTACAGTTTCTACTCTTAATGACTTACCCTTAGTTGTATCCATTTACTTACTTACTCTATAGTTGTAACCATATCTTATAAAATACCTTACATAATTTACTGAAACGTCCATAACAGAACTCATACAACAAAAATCCCCACGTCAAATCATGTCAGGACTGTAATAAAATCCAAGAAGCTCTACACTTGCAGCCAACCAAAATACAGTCAACACATGCAGTCACACCTGTTACTAATGCTGGGCAGAATTCATTAACTGCCACTTTCTCATTTGGTGAAATCAATTTTTTTTCTCATACCAGCTTAAATCCAGTACACACAATCCCTCTTGCCTACATTCTGAATTAGTACATACTTGCATTTAGTGTCAGAAAAGTGTAATTAGTTCTTCCAAAATTAATTATACATGATGTTAATTGTATTTATATATAAAGTTTCTTTAAGTATTTACATAGAGGGATTAATGTATAATTATATGTACCAAATCTCAATAATAAAGAAGAGTCTAGTGATGTAATAATGCATCAATGCACTTCAACCACAGTTTGGTGTAATGAAAGCCATTCCACACAACATACATTACATTGAAACTTCACTGTTTATGTCTGTAAAATAAATTGAAATTCTCACTGTATATATGAAACAAGTCATCAATCTTGATTTAAGACAGAATGGAACTTAATTTTTATGAAAAACAGAAGCCAATCTGCATTTATAAAAGTACAGCAATGAATTTACATTTTAAGGAATAAAACTGGTTTTATATACAACTTGAAAAGAGATTACTCAATTTTAATGTGTAAAACCATCACAAGTGGGGAAAGTGACTGACACCAAAGAACAGTAGTAACTACCTCTCTCTCTCCACAGCAGTGAATGTATTAACACAAATACTCCAGAAAGATACATACCTGGACAAGGCATCACGCATAACTTCTTCGCTGTGGGCACTATTACTCCTGATATCACTCACCATAAGTAATAATCGCAGGACCATGGTTACATTCAATGGAAAATTGCCAACCATACTTGGCAGTTTTCCTGTCAGCAATCCGCGCATTTTACGTTCATTCAGACCCATAAACACAACATTCCCTTCTGTATCGAAACCTCGTCGGCCTGCTCGACCTGACATCTGCTGAAAATCCAAAGGGTTCAGAAATGGACTGTCACCGATTACTGCAACTGTCCTACAAGGCATATGAATGCCAAGAGCCAATGTTCCTGTGGCAAACACCAAATTCAATAATTTCATCCGGAAGAGCATTTCTACAGCACTTCTCTCTTTGGAATTCAATCCACCATGGTGAATGCCTATACCCAAGCTTAGTCCTCGAGGGAACAGGTCATCTTGTTTGTAACCTATTCCCAAAAGTCTGTGTTCAACATATTCTACAACCTTCTCATCTGCATGGCCAATACCTCTGACTGAACCAGGATGTGTATCTGCCTTGTGTAACAAATTCAAGGATGCTTCATATTTATTTCTACCACGAAATCCTCTGGACACGCGGAAATCACGGTTATCAATATCGCCTTTTCTACCTTTTGGGTTTCCATTTTGGTCTCCATCCTTCCCCAGTCTCTTACAACGTTCTGACTTGTTTTCCTTGTTACTGTCCTCGTTTTGCCGCATATCTTCATAATATTCCGTGGCATCTTCAAAAAAGGTACTCACTAATGACCGGTTATATGAGAAGACAATGGCTGGCAGCATGTTTTGTTCCTGAAGTTTCTGGACAAAGGGAATCAAATTTTCTTTAATGAATCTTATTTCACTGACTTTGCCCAGAGGTTCTGAAACTGTTCTTAGTGCCATTATAACCGATTCAAAAGTTGTACCATCTTCCATTGCCCACTCCTGAAGTAATCCTTTCAGTTTTGCTTCAAAATCTCTGACCATCTTTCTCGAAATGAAACCATTTGTGCACATGGAAAAATACACTTCTGGATGGAGATCATTCAGTCGAGTGTCCTGTGCACATGCAGAACTCATGGCATTGTACAACTGATGCACTTCGCATGGGGAAAGGGTAATACTTTGTGGAATGTGACCTGCTGCTTTAATCAGAGTGCGCTCCAGATAGCCATATGGATGTATATGACTGAACTGCCCATCTTCACAAAAAACATATTTTTTGAGATCAGCATGGCGATCCGAGTGTACCACCAAATTCACTTGATATGAATCATCAGGCTTTTCACCATCATTTGCAATGTCCTGCATGTGCTTAAAATGCTGCATCTCTTGAAGCCACCTGTGAAGAGATTTTGGATCTTCTACTGTAGCTGACAATGCAAGAAATGGACACCGAATAAGGAGCAGCCCACATTCCCAAGAGAAGCCACCAATATGTCCAGCTAAACAGTGTATTTCATCAAAAATGACATAACGCAAATTCCTTACCCACCTACGCCTGCGCGGGGACAGTAGCAGTAATGCAAGACACTCTGGAACTGTAACCAGAATTTGACTGTTCAGTGCATTAGTGCGATAATCTTTGGTGAACACACCATAAACTGACTTACCAGGTGGCATATCTTTGTTTTTAAATCTTGCATATATAGTTGCTGCTACTTGGTTCACCAATGCCTTGGTGGGTGCCACATACACAACTACACCATCGTTACTCTCACGAAGAACTCTTTCCATACAGTAGTATGAGGCATAAGTCTTTCCTGATGATGTTGGAGCTACCACCAAAACAGACTGATGTTTGTCCACACTATCAAAGAGTTCCCTCTGCCAATCATCAGGTACAAAACCTTCAACTCTACTATCTGGAGTATTTCCCACTTCCCTTTCCAACTCTGGACCCAGATGAAGCAGCTGAAATTCAATCCAAGACATTCCAATACAATATGATTGGTTCATTGTACTCCCTGAAGATCCTGGCAAACTCCAGCACTGGGCAATTCTCTCTAGACCCATCTTCCTCAAACAACATCCAAGGAATCTGGCATCCTCATCCCCTAATTCAATACTCTGAAAGTCTTTCAATACCCTCCGAATGACTAGGAACAGTTCCTTAACGTACTCAAGATTCCTTTCTGAAACAACAGGAAATCGATCACATTCATTCTCCCAGAGACACCAAAGGATTCTAACCATATACAACAGTACATTCTGTAACACTTTCTCTGTCGTCACTTTCCTCTCCAAATGTTTCACTTCATCCAAAGCTGCATGATAAGATCCCCTTTCTTTACATCTTTTGTAAGTTTCCTTGAAACCATTAAACAACTTTTTCTCCTTTTCCTCATGTTTTTCTTGTGATTTTTTCCGATTATTCTCTATTATTTTCTCTCCCTTACTCATTTCTCTCTTCTGTGTCTTCTTTCCAGGCTTTATCACCTTATCACCTTCCTTCTTAGATGAACTTACACTTTGACACACATCAAACAACTTTTTTTCTGATTCCTCCTGTTCTGCTTGTAATTTTCTCTGAGTATTCTCTTCTCTTGTTTGTGCCCTTTTCCCAGGCTTCTTTGTCTTATCGACTTTCTTCTTAGATGAATTTTCAATTTCACACACAATGCTCCTTGAAATCTCAGATCTTCCTTCAATACTGGATCCATATATTGACATAAAATGTGCAAACTTGCCTTTAATCATATTATGTTTCTTCAACTGGTACTTATCCACAGGTTTCATTATGTTATCATGCACACAGTCATACTCATCAGACATGGGTTTCTTTGAATGCCAATGATGCTTCTCTTCGAATTTTGAATTTCTGGTAATATAGCCAGCTAAGTCATTAATATGTCTATTTCTTGGAAGAACATCTCTACAGAATTCAGCAGTAAGCAAGCAATTTGTAGGCACCAGTTCATTAAGGTCATGAACGGAAGGCAATAACATAGCAGAGTTCTCTGTGCTACCGTTTACTTCGGCCTCAATAGCTCCTTCACTAAATGTTATCCCTCCAATTTTCACAGGCAATCTCATCAGTGGTTCCCCTGCAAGTCTGACCACTTCCTTCAATAGCCTGTCATAAGCAACCAAAGTCTGTTCACCCAGTAAAACTTCTTCACAAATTTCATGTCCAGTCACATATTTTAAAACAAATACAAATAAATTTCCATGCCAAAGATCAGCTGTAGTATCAAAATAGTACACCAAATCATGGTCGCCATGAAGGATTGTCTGTAACATACAATTCATATGTTTGTGAAGCTGTTCCACAAACTGTTTAAAGGCAGTGGTTTGGACAACAAATGCAGTGCACCCTCTATAGGAGAGGGGCAACACTTCCAATACTGCAGAATAGATCAAAAATGCTCGAATCCAGTCTTCACAAGGTTGTGGAGCATTGGAGTCCCTCAGTAACCGTGCAGCTGCAGATACTGTAACAATGTGCCTCACATCTGACTCTCCTTCCATAGAAAGCAGCTGCGATTCTTCCACATTTGTTGAAACGACAAGTAGTCTGCATTCATCTTCTATTGTTTTAACAATACTGTGCAACAGTCTCCTTAGTTTTACATATTCCAATTTTACTCCAGGTTTGCAGTAGAAGGCATTCAATGTAGAAACAGTTAATCTTACATCATTCATGTCCACTAAACCAAGATACAAAGCCACAAGCGAGAAGCAGATGCTAACATGGAATATAAGCTCTTGTAGCAAGTGATCCTCCTGGGGGAACAGTTCGCAGTATGTATCCAACATCTGAAAATCGGTCCACATAAAGGCACAGTTTCTCTCTTCAAGTATTTGTCTAAATTTAACATCCCACACACTGTCAAATTCATGGACTCTGCATGACATGTTGAATCTGAGGTGGCTCATTAGTGCTGACCTTGCTAGAAGAAGTGTGTGTTTGCCTGACCAGGCTTGACTCCAAATATTAAAAAATATTATTTCAAAATTTCCACCCTTTCTGGAGAAGAGCTGTAAGTGCCGTTCACACAAATAAATAAGATGTAACAACTGACCACCATTATTTGTATCATAGTTCAAATCTCCCATAAGATTCAGTAACATAGAATCCCCATCAATAAAAAATACTGCTCCATTAGAGAACATGTTAGTAATGTCTTGGAATGAAGGCTTAAGGATTGCATCTGTCACACCTTCAAGAAACGTCAGCTTTGGTTCAAGAATCTTACTCTGCTGGATGTTCTCCATTTCATTCAGAAAAACAAGTACCTGAAACAGCAACACCAGGTCACACTAATTCAAAATAATGTATGACAACAGCAGAGTTACAGTATCAAAAAACACAAGTCAGAAGAGTAATGCAGTATAGTCATTCATCTGAGAGCTTCCCGCAAACTGTTCAGCCACCCAGGTGGATGCTGCAAAGATGCCCTTCTCAACTAGTCACAGCACAGACATTCAAACTGGTATCCCAGTCAAAATCCTAAGATCATATACACATCAAACCTCTCTTCAATTCTGCCCCGTGTAACTGAATAGCCAAAGTTTAAGCAAACTTACACCATACATTTGATGGGTTGGCAATTTGCAGCGAACTCTTCAGACAAACATGCTGTATTTATTGCAATTTATGTAGTTCTCATTTTGCATCACTCCCATCAACCATGAACTTCATGTGGACTACAGTACTTATGTTTTTTTAATTTACCGTATATTCTCGCACCCGAGTCTAATCCACACTAGTTTTTGCCGATTTCTTAAGCCCAAAAAAAAGTTAATTCACAGTCCTAATCCGCACTTTCCTTCGACCACCGCCTCTTACCTACAAGGCAGACTGATTGAATAATATCGGATGTTACCAATGCTTTAACCGTTATCCAACTAACGCGCCATGTGTAAGTGGCCATTTAACTGCCAGTGGTACAGTTGTGAGTTATGAGTGATGACGGCGAGTCTGATGAGTAATAAATTATATTATATAATATACATTATAAATAATAAATAAAATAATAAATTATTGTATTGTATTGTTCTTATGGCACGTACATCGGCCCTATCATTTTTCCAAAATCCAGCTCACGACCGCGAATCTAATACGCACTTGACTCTAATCCACATCTGATTTTTTAGTCCTCTGAAGCTATAAAAAGGGTGCAGATTAGATTTGAGAATATACGGTAGTTATATACAGTTGGAAATTGTGAATTAAGTTTCATTAAAAAATGTTATGATACTATTCACAGCTACAGACTAAGCAAGTAAGCCACACTCAGTGTGGATGTGTGTGTGTGTTTTAGGTTGAGATCTGTCTTTACAATATTTTAATTCTACAGGCAAACGCAAAAATATAAAAAAGTTAACAGCTATAAACATATGTAAATAACACGGAATAGCAGTTGGGGTGTAGCTGTAAATCTTGAATGCTGTCATATCAGTTGTAAGAAGCAGGCTGTAGATACTGTAAATTGTTGAATTTATAAAATTGGTAACTGTATATTTACAATCCAATGAATAATAACCAAATAATTACAGATACAGATACTTTTGGGCTAAGCTAAATATTAAGCACTGCTTATATAGTGTAATGCTTACTAATCCAGTGAACTGTGGCATGCGAATATTCAAAATGTGTTGAGATACTATCACAACCAAGTACCGCATGTGACAAAAATTCAATTTTAAATTTATGTATTTCTTCCATACATAAAGACTTCTAGTTGTGACATATCTCTCATATATATACTAAACAACAATGTTCAAACACAACAATCATTTGGTATGTTATTTATTGACCTTGGACACTTTGGGTGACATGTTTCAATTCACTTGGAATCATCATCAGGCACTCTTAAAAAATATAGATCTATTACATGGAATTATTAAAACGCATTATGGGACCCCATATGCTTACATCGAATTTAAATTCGTTATACCTATGTCTTCGTTTTCTTATTATTGGAACTGCATATCTGCTTTAGAGTATAAAACATTAAAACCTTATTCTATGTAGGTGTTTATACTATTTGTGAGTGTATATAAAATGTTCACCTTTTACAAATGTTAAAACTATTGGAACTCTTCAGCCTTTTCGCGTTTGGGACGTGCTGTTCACCTCGAGCTTTGGTTCTGTTTTTGGTGAAGTCTTTTTACCCGTTCAGCGGCTGGATTGTGTTAGAGACATTGGAACATGACAGTGTTATCTAACCTGTGCGGTTTTTATTACTCTTATGTGCTGACTGAGCTGTCTTTGTCACTTTCTGTAATTACAGAAAATATCAATGCAAGATAGTGGTATTTATAATATGATGCGACGGGCTTATTTAGAGAAGATTTATTTTTCTAGATATTTCTAGAGATTCGGAAAAGCTGGCAATAGACATTTATAGAAAGCCAACATATAGTGACATCATTATACCAAACGATTCCTGCCACCCAAGAGAACACAAATTATCTGCAATTCGTTATCTTTACAACAGGATGCATATGTACAAACTATCTTCAGAAAACTTGCACAAAGAAAATAATCTTTTAAGGCCCGTTTCCAAGAACATTTCAGAGATTTCAAACATGGAAATAGTAAATCTAGTTTTGCCCAACATCTGATAGAGAATGGGCACTCATTCAGCCAAATGCAAGATATCATAGACAGTACAACTGACAAGGGCCAGATGATGGACACCCTCAAGAAGTTCTACATCTTCTGTGAAACAAAAATAAATAACCAGATCAATGATAGAATGACTGTGAGATCAAATATAATATTCGACACTATAGTATGTAACGACCCATACAGAGGGCTACCGACTACCCACAGCACATAGCAGGTAAACACACAGCTCAGTAACGAGAAGACCGTACGTAAGCCACCACAGTTGAACTCACATCATGCTATAGTCCGGCTGTTCACGGAACCTACGACCCTGGGCACAGTGCCAGAGATACATCAACAGTAAAACCAGCTCAATGTGATGAAAATGATGATAACCCACCATCATATATCATATCATATATATTTATTCACCTTCTGCTGGATCTTTACAGACATGGAAACAGTCACAATAATACATAAAAGTGTGCAGTGCATTTGTCATAACACAATTAATAAGTAAAATATAAGTAAGATAGACAAGAAGGTAATGAATGGTAATAATAAATTACACATTGAGATCGTATAGCTATCAATAGTCAAGTAAAAAACAAAAAACCATAATCATTAGGATGCTGACTGATAAAATTCATCTAGACTATAGAACGTATGTTCAATAAGGTAACTCTTTAATATGGATTTGAAAAGCTTACTATCATTTGACAAAACTTTAATATTTGATGACAAGTGATTATATATCTTACTTCCAGAATACAGTACTCCTTTTTGGACTAATGTTAAGTTCGTAGAAGGTAAATGTAAGGTGTGGTTGAAACGTGTATTCAAATCGTGAATTTCAGAATTGGATTGGAATAGACCTCTATTCTTGCTAACAAAAACAAGTAAGGAGAAAATGTATTGAGATGGAAGTGAAAGTATTTGTAACTGTTTGTATAGTTGATGGCATGAATCACAACTACCGGTATTTGTAATGATTCTTATTATTCTTTTTTTAATTTTAAAAATCCTGTTGCTAAAATGTGAATTGCCCCCAAAAATAATACCATATGACATGACTGAATGTACATAAGAAAAATACAACGATTTTAGAAAATGAGGTTAGGAGAAAAATAGGTCTGTAATTAGAAAATTCATTTACATCTCCCTTTTTGAATAAGGGTCTCACTTCCGAAAATTTTTCTCTCAGGAAATATACCTGTTGATAGAACTTTATTAAAAATATACGTTAGCGGAGATAAGACATAAGGAGCACTAATTTTTAAAATTCTTGATGATATTTCAACATAGCCATAGGAATTTTACATTTCAGAGAATGAATTATTTTGTTGATTTCATGCATTTAGTTCTATTGAAGATGAAAGCTGACTAAGATTCTGTCATAAGTAAGTTATTGGATCATTATTATTAGTGGTATTCTTTCCAGAAAAGTTTTTAATAAGGAGATTTTCAGCTACAGATGAAAAGTAATTGTTGAAAGCATTTGCAATGGCTAGTGGGTTACTCAATAATTTATCATTAATATTCATCGTTGAAAAAGTGTAAATGGGATTATT
>Ga0123352_10006376_pt1 | contig 18034 bp, 12 predicted proteins | sample TergutLab28metaG_FD_89700 | JGI IMG/M metagenome (GOLD analysis project Ga0123352, IMG submission 89700) | Labiotermes labralis P1 segment gut microbial communities from Petit-Saut dam, French Guiana - Lab288 P1 | ecosystem: Host-associated > Arthropoda: Insects > Digestive system > Gut ... | reverse complement strand
GGGTTATTTTAGGTGCGGTCATAAAACTGTGTAAAGTGATTGTTAGCTTGTCATGTCTCTCCGTCTCTCTGCCCACATGGAACAAGTCGGCTTCAACTAGACGGATCTTCATAAAATTTGATATTTGAGCATTCTTCGAAAATCTGTTCAGAAAATTAAAGTTTCATTAAAATCTGACAAAAATAACTTGTACTTTGCATGAACACCAACATACATTTGTTATCATATCTCGCTGTGTTCTTAGGATGAGCTATGTTTCAGGCAAAAGTTGTAGAGAAAATCAAAACATATATTTTATGTTCAAGAACTTTTTTCTCTCGAAAATCGCGTTGTAATTTATGAGACAATGCGAAAAATTTTGTAGAGACGGGCAGGTTACAAACGATAATAAGGCGCACTCACATTGTACGCTGGACACCTAAGGCTACAAACACACAATCATAATATGCAATGTTTATTTTACACTGCAGCAGCGGTTGCACGAACGCGCCTCAATGTTATGTTATACGTATATTGTCTCTCTTGTTATTTTTATTCTTTGACGACCCCATGAATCTGCAAAACCGTGAAAAACGAGGGATGAGTGTACTCTACTATACGATGGAGTAAGTTTCTTTAGTGGATATGAGATACGGCTAAGAACAATCTTCGGAGAGCAATCATGTAATGAGGAAAACTAAAACTGCTGTCCTCACCGAAATACGGATGGTAACTTACATAAAGTTTAATCTTCGAATGCAGCAATTTCTTGGTTACTGTCGGGTAAACCTCACAACCTCAAGAGGAAGATGGAAGGGGAAAGAAAACTGCTTTAAGGCGAGACTGTAATGATAACGGAAGATTCACTTTCAGTCCTCAGATTCGTCAAGTCCAATTAACTTTACGTCAGTACACTCCACTTCTCCTAGAGCAGCGCTGCCACGTCCTCGGCTGTGGTTAACTCTTCTAATCCGTTCTGTCTCCTATTTCCTCTCACATTTGAACAACGTAATTACTCAAATACATTCATTTATCGTTATATGAAGGAGACTGAAATTCCTCAGTTGACACTGTTTTCTTGCCTTCTCTCGGTATCCATTTCGAAAAATAAATAAAAACAAATGGACAAAACCAAAATAACTTTAATAAAAACAATAGAGACTTAATTTTAGTCTGGTCTGCGTTAATGTAACTGGGGTACTCCTAGTGCAAGGAATTTTCAAATACATTTTCTTTTTGCGATTACATACTCCCTAATATTTATTGCTGATGGCACTAATGTAGCTGAACTATGACGATACAGGATAGTCTCCTTTTCCATCATTAACCGTGTAATATTACTAAATTATCTCGTAATTACTTCAAAATAGCTTGACACCTCTACTTAAAAAGTGTACTACTCTTTTGCTCGCCACAGTTCGTTACTATGCATAGGGCGTATTATTTAGATCCTGAATAACAGCTGTGTACATATCGAATTATCATGAATAGTGTTTTCAAGAAAACTTAAATTATAAAAACCAATTAGTATCAGAAACTGGTAACTACGTATTTTCTTCAGCAACAAGAAAAGAAAAAGTTCTAATGAACACGCTACGACGTTACCGGAATGGGGACCTGCTGCCATTTTCAGGCAAGGAATTAAAATGAGATAAATGTTTTCTGATTCGTCCCGTTGTGCTATATTACACTGAATATGAAGTATTACAGTCAAACGCAGCACTTTAATATTTGTCATCCAATGCTACATGTTTCGGTTCAACGAACCATCATCAGGCATTACTTCACTCTTGTTTTTTTAAATTTTTGTAAAGTATTGCCTGATAATGGTTCGTTGAAACGAAACACGTAGCACTGGATAACAAATATTAAAGTGATGCGTTTGACTGTGATACTTCATTTGTATTCAGTAAAATGAGATTCGAATTCTTGTTACAATAAAGCACGGAGAGTTTCTAATATATATATTTGAACAGTGCACGTCTCGACAGTTTTGGAATACAAATGCCTTCCTCGAAACGACCGATAGTTTTTCTGTAGCTTCATACCATCACACATATTTTCAAGGAACGACCGTCCAATACCACACTTAACTGCAAGCCATGAACATCTGTATAAACACAGAACAGTCTTGCTTTCGATAAAGTATACCACACAGAACTATGTTTTGTACTTAAGGAGTAGGGACCGCAGGCTTCAGAACCAACGACGAAAAAGTCTTCGAAACTCTCCGCTTATCTGGATGCTTCCAGGCGCTTACGCGAAAAATCTCAGAAAAGGATAAAACGTTTAAGGCACGTGGAAGCTTTGATTTCATCTAACGAATTTCCCAACCCAAAACGACGCAAGGAACAAATTCGCTGGAACTTTTACCGGAGTTTCCTGGAAATTATGGCTGAGTTTATGGCGTCCGTCTGCCAACTCATCTTACCGAGCCAGTATATCACCATTTCATTACAGGACCGTCGCCTTAAATCACCTGATTTAGTAGCATTCCTACGCGCTTCAGTCATCAGACAGACTTATAATGGAAATTTCAAAACGTGTTACATTGTTTTGTACTTATACGATAAACTAACCAATCCACGTTTATAAACATGCTGAATCACACATCAGGACTATTATTCTGCACCATAATGTTTCGGTCACTCCTGTGACCGCGTTTACATGCGCCCGCTACCTGTCCCTATCCTAAGCCAGATCAATCCAGCCCATGCCCCTCCCATCCCACTCCCTGAAGATCCATCTTAATATCATCCTCCCATCCACGCCTGCGTCTTCAAAGTGGTCTCTTTCCCTCAGGTTTCTCCACCGAAACCCTATATGCACCTCTCCTCTCCCCCGACGTGCCCATCACATTCTTCTCGATTTGATCACAAGAATAATATTTGGTGAGGAATCCAGATCAATCTCCTCACTATGTAGTGTTCTCCACTCCCCTGTTACCTCGTCCCTCTTAGGCCCAAATATTTTCCTCAGCATCCCCCCCCCTCTCAAACACCCTCAGAATACGTCCCTCCCTCAATTTGTGTGACCAAGTTTCACGCCTACATAAAACAGCGGACAAAATTACAGTTCGGTATATCTAATCTTTTTATTTTTGGATAGCAAACTGGAAGACAAAGGATTCTGCACCGAATAATAGCAAGCACTCCCTGACTTCAGTCTCCTCCTAATTTATTCCCGAACACAATTTTGATTCATTAGGGTTGTCCCCAGATATATGAAATATTCCACTCTTTATATCGTGACTTGGTCCTGTGTGTATTTTCTTAATCGCTTATGGTCACAATTTGATTTGTAGACGGTAGGGTCTCAAAAAATTCTTGGGTAAATTACGTGAAAACATGCTATTAGCGATTTTCATCGTCCCTTACATCTTAATGGAGAAACACAAACTTTCCATAAAAGAAAAACAGTATTTAAAATTTAATGAATGCCATTAAGACAAAACAATAAAATTATACTGATACAAAGTGCTGTTATTATGAGTGTAGGTCATTATTTCGTAACTGATACAGATCACCTAACAGATGTACAGTTACAATAAGGAAACGCTGGACACAATGATGAGCTGGGCATGCGGCCATAATGTTACAATGGGGGCAGAAAAGGAATGCTTGCGGAATTTTAACATGGAAACTTTTCGGAAGGCGTCTCCTTAGAATATCCAGCCAAAATGATTCACAAGGATATCATTATATAGCCGAATTATGGTGGTGATGAGACAAAAAAATGAACTGGGCTCAGGATAATGACCAATGGTGGGAACCTTCGGAATACAGAGTAGTAAACATTCAGATTTTGCCGCAGCATTGTAGATTACATAGGACGCATAACTTCGACATAAAATCGGTTTGTAGTTGTGTACACAGAGATTGTAATGCAGCTGTCGACATATGTGCCCCAGTGTAACTTGGGAAACAGCAACAGCAGGTCGTGGTGTTCTTCCTTTCAGCTATACGGCCAGAACGCGGTGGTCGGTGTAGTAACTAGGCTACAGGCAAGATGACCAGAGGCTAGCTATTTTCTTTCCGCCATTAGCGTCCAGACTGCCACTGGGTCCCACTCTGCCTCCTAGACAACGGCTTCTGGGGACATTACACCGCCGATAGAGCAGACGATGCATGAAGCTAACCAGTTACCTCTGTCTAGTTCCAATGGTTAACAAGAAAGCTAAACGTAACAATGAGGTGCGTTCGCGTAACCATTGTTGCTGTGGAAAAACAATAAGTATTACACATTCTGAGTGTGTGTTTGTATCCTTAATCATCCAGCACGCAAAGCGCATGCGCCGTATTAGATTGTCATCTGAGGCCTGTAAGGCTGTACCATATTTTTTCCATATTATCTCAAAAAACGGCACGATCTTTCGGAAAAAAAATTTTGAACATTTTTTTTTTATTTTCCCTACGACAATGTCCGAAACGTTTCCCATTTCAACACGAATTTAGCGAAATCTTATCATAAATGTACTTAGGTCTTCATGTAAAGTACCCGTCATTCATCTCAGATTTTAAACTTTTTCTCGACAGATTTTCTACAAATATTCAAATACCAAACTTCATTAATATCGGTTCAGTGGGAGCCGAGTTGTTCCACTTGAACGGACGGACGGACGTACAGACATAACAAAGGTAAGTTAATTTCCGCAATTTTGCGAACGCGCATATAAATGAATGGAGCTATACCTCTGCTCCCTCTGTATGCCTTCCATGACATGCACAGGGATAATTTCAACTTCCTTTTAACCTCTGCTGCAGCGCCACTTTATTTTAAAAAAACCCCATATATAAATCTAGTGGATTGAGGTACGGTAAACGGGCAGGCCTGTATATCAGTCTAAATTCCCTTATCCAGATACTAGGTACTCACTTAGTGCTGCACAACGTTACCGAAAAGAGGGGGTCAGCACGTCCCTCAAGCTGTGGGAAAATGAATTTCTCTACAATTTTCAAATATGCAGAAATGTTTCCTGTTCTTTCTGCTAAGAGGCGGAACTGTGCTGACGAGCTCACACCGCATTCTCACCTAGTACATCTCTTCCACGTTCAGAGTATTCGTTTGCCGAGTCTACAATGAAACACCAAACCTACCAGTCAGGCCCTGTACCTACTTACAGTCCATCGCATGTGGTATGTTGACTGGTCAGAAAACAAACTACGATTCTGTTCACGGCAGAGGGCACCACCACCACCACCAAGTATCCTTTGTTTTATAGCATTCAGTAAGTACTTTAATTAGAAACTGATCTATAAAGCATTCTTGTACGAACAATTGGCGCTACTTCATACCGTCTTATTACCCAGTGATGGAGCGGCATATACAGAAAAACTGGGTCATCATCGACGATTAACTTACATATCAAGTCAAAATTCCATGTGGTCCACTATGTGGTTCATTCCGCTGCGTCATGTATACATAGACGCCAATAAACACTCGCAAAAATACATTTGTTTACCAGAAACTTAGGTGTTTAACAAGCAAGTGTTGTATTTGAAGTATCAAGCTTTCACAGTCAGTTCATTTAAATTGAATGTTAACAGAATAGGTCTCCTTCAAGAAACTCGGTCGAATAATGTGTCTGGTAGTCAATAAACATTTACACATTGCTCAGGTTCCTGATGCTGCCAGCTTCTGCGGCGGTTGAATGAGAAACCGCCCGTGTTTAGTAGCATATAACAGAATTACATCCACGAAGTTCCCGTCATTTTGCATAACAATATTCAGAGCCAGTCTCACAAACTTTACCGTCCTCCTACCACAGGCACATAACTGCAGCTCCCACGTAAACTGACGAATACTCGCATCTCCAACGCTCTCACTGCAGAACCAACAAAAGCGAACACGACTTCGCGCACTCTCCCGACTTGTGATAACCTAGGCTCATAACGTTACCTGCGTCTGAAGCTGGAGACTTTGCGGAATTAATACTCCTATATTTAAATTTTCCATCTTTCGGCAATATTTCCCTCCCTGCATATATTTAATTATTATCAACTGCGTGTAGTCAAACCCGCGTTTGGCGAGGGGTTACGGTACCAACCTTCAATTTAGAAGACTGAGAAAAGGCTAAAAACCTTTATGGAAAGACCTGGTAACTTAGTCGACATTCGAACCCATCACGTCTAGAATACAATTCAGACGAGGCAACGCTGAATTAATCTGCACGGTCCATCGATACATTCACAAATATAAAAAAAAAAAATTACAGACGCTTCCAGCTAGAATATCTGGTATCGAGAATTACACGCTGATCTCTTGTAAGGTCACACAGTACGTTCAGACCATTTGAAGTATTAGTCCGTTATTCAACGTAGCACCATCTGTTTCCTTTCTCCCTGAACTGAACTGGAGACCCGAACTCTTGGCTATATCACTACAACAGACTTACCATATCGATTACACAAATTCAGTGACAACTGGCATGCAACATGGATTATTAACTACGAGAAATACTAGTTATTAATTACAGTGAACGTTGCCATTGCCATCTGACGAAGCTAAGTTGCTCTGACGTAGCAAGGTGTTATTACGCGGCTGGTACTAGGTCACAGGCTTGCACATTCATTATTGTCGTTTGATTACTATCATCTTTTTACAAAAGTGGCCGATGTAGCAGTTTTCTCTTCAATATTCCGGACATAACAAACAAAAGGTTGCTACCACGAATCATAATTACTGCCATATATTGACTACAGCTATTAATAACTAGTGGAATCATTTAACTATGCAGGTTATGCTTATAAACAAACAAAACAATCACAAGCTAGAACAGTTAAATTTAGCTCTAATTCGGAGTAATTTCAAATGGCGATATGTGAAATGGAGCTTTGTGATCTATACTACTCAACATTCTTCTTGATTAAATCAAGAGAATGAGATGGGCCAGACATGTGGCACGTATGGAAGACATGAAGGGAGCATGGAGGGTTTTGGTGGGGAGACCCGAAAGACATAGGAAGACCCAGCCGCAGACGGGAGGATAATATTAACTGTATCTTCAAGAAATGTAATAGGGAGCCGCGGACTGGATTGATCTGGCTCAGGATAGGGAAAAGTGGCGAGCGTTTGTGAATTGGAGAACGAACCGTCAGGTTCCATAAAATGCGGGTTATTTCTTGACTAGCTGACGACCTCTTAGGTTCGAAGAAAGGACTCTGCTCCATGGAGTTAGATATGCGAGGTGACAACAATAATTACACACCTGAGATGGGGAAGAATCACTGCTATGGCTTTGGTGTAGATGTCATTGCTCCTGCGACTTCTAGCACTGTTTCTCACTTTAAAAGCCACCACAATACATCGCCTGAAGATTCGCTTAAGGTATCGCTTGAGTCTCACCAGAAATTCCTGGTTGCACGCCACATACCACATGTCATCCGCAAGAATCCGCAACGTTCCTGGTATTATAATGGACACCTCAATATACGGCAAAGCAGGTCGTTAAAGACACAATATATCACACACAGGAGCACACTCTCACACACTGAGCACAGTAATGAAAAAGAATATCATAGAAATAAAAACGGTACGCAATAAAGAATATAAAAACCCTATACTGTCACCTTAATTGAATTTTGCTATTGTTGGTTTAAGCTTTGAAACCTGAAACAAACTGCGCAACACAGAACGCGCTTTTATCGAAGCCCTGAGCGCTACGACTGTCATGAGATGTTCCGGCGGATGCAGGCTTTCTATGCGATGAAGCTGCCGTGCTCAGGGACACGACAAACGGGACATCCTATACATAAAATTCACTTTCTGTCTCACAGAGGACACACCTTCTAAATACATGAACTGAAAGGTTAAGTGAAATAATCACTGTTTGTTGTGAGAATCACGCGAAATACATCTGTAGGCAGAATTTCAATCTTAATGTTACAGCAAATGGTACATAAGAATAACCCCTGACCTTTGGGGGTTAAAAAAATCTATCCTAAAATTCATATGGACGCTTGATCTAAGTATCGACATAGTAAAGCTGCACGCAATTCTTGTAGCAACTGACGAAAACACAAAAATGCGTAGATCTATACAACATAAAGACCAACCAATTACACAAATATTTATAAATAACTGTTTGTTATTTCGTAATTCTTCTGCACGTTTCGGCCTATGACGACCACCTTCATGGAAAGCTCGATTGTGAAATAAATGTTCTCAAAGATGTGGACAAATCAATACACAGTGCCCAGTTAACACAAAAATGTTAAAATGTCTAAAATGTAACATTATCATAGACTTTTAAATACCTTTATAAATTTATGCCAGGGATAAGCGAAACTTCTATAACACTTCTATATGTTATACATTTTAGTAATGTTTTTATTACTTCGCACTGTAAATACAATTATTTATGCATATCTATGGCAAAATTTATATAGGAATGCATTCCTTTGTATCTAAACTCTCCTTGAAGATGGCCGTCATGGGCCGAAATACGCGAAAGCACTATGAAATAAATATTTATTCATAAATATCTGTGCAATTAGTTGATATCTATATTGTATAGTTAACCAATTGCACAGATCGTGTGTAACATCAAGTTTAATAATTACGTAGTTCGTTCTATCGAGACGAATGTAGACTAGCGGGCAAGAAAAATAAACAACTCGGGTAAGAGGGACTGGACTTTGATTCAGATGGCTTAAAATTGAGACCAGCTACGGGCTCTTGTAACATGGCAGCAAACTAGGTATGGAGTTCACACAAAACGGACAGTTCCTTAATTACCAGAGCTTCCCAAAAGAATGCACTCCACTTACGGTGCCTAAAAATAATCAACTAGGAAATAAAAGATATTTTTATCTGTCATTAGGGAGAAATATGAGGCAGACGGAACGTCCATCAGGATATCCGTCTATGATGTGAACGGGAAGGATATGGGAAACGAAGGGTGGGTGGGTGGGTGCAAGTAATTACTCAGAAGACAGAAGCATATAGTTCTTGTTTTTGTTAGCTGCAAGCTTCAATACAACATCACTTTAGCACTGTAAATCATCTCTTCGTGTCTGTCAACACAGGCTGTTACTGAAGGAACACGAAGTAACAACACGACAAAAGTACCAGAGCACTGCACTTCAGTTACTGACGACGTCTTTTCCGTCCTAAAATATTCGCGAATTCATCCCAGGTCAGCACAGAGATGTATTAGACACTTCTAATTCGTGTCCGGTTTGAACCCAAGATACCTAGCATGTATGTACAGCTCTACAAGGCTACACGTCCAGGTCTTCGGTTCAGTTCTCAGACGTGTTACTGGCTATCACGCTCTCTGTTTTCCTCAGTCCCTTCAGAGCATCAGAAGAGTATTTTCAAACAATCATGGCCTTCTCATTAAAGCCTATTTATTCCCTATTAAACAACGCAACCTAAGGCGACAGACACAAAGTTTACAACAAAAAAAAGTATCAACAAGCTTCACAAAAACTAGAAGCCACCTCAAAACTGAAAGCTCCAAATGGGAGACACGAAGCAAGTTCAATAGCCTACTGAGGACCCACAACAGGCGCCACCGTACAAAATTCGGCCGCCCGGGCGATTTGTGCACTCCTGCACTAAAAATTTCTTTGGCGCTGATTTAGCCCCTTCTGCTGAACAAATCCGTGAAACGGAATCTCGCTTGAGAAGCTGAAAGTCGCTCAGTTAACCAAAAAATGTCTTCAATGGAACCTAAACTTTCAATGCAACATTCATAGAAACCCACCTCGAGACCATATTCTAGTCCACATTTATCCAGTCCACACCCTAACACCACATTCCATTTCAATATCATTATGCCATCTATGCCTTGGTCCAGCGGTGCACATATACCGGGAGCCAGGTCGCCGTGTGACAAAATACTGTATGATGGCGCCTAATATTTCTGGGTCCTCAGGATGGAATTTTCTTCATGTCAATTTTGAGGTGAATCCTAGATTTTTTCGGAAAATTTATGCACCCCTGCCTCACTCTCAAAGTCCGTCCCGTTCACGTTTTCCCACCGAACATGTGCCTGTTTCAAGCCTTGACACGCGCCGCCATATCCCAAAGAAGACTTCAACCGCAACGTTGCGAAAGCCTAAAATTTCGCAGAAATAAACCTTATATAAGCCTTGAAGTTCTCACGAAACAAACAAAACTGTACTGTGGTCTGGCAGCCTAAAGATGGGGACATTATACTACTCACGAACGCTAGTACCCACCTGCTATTACGCCAAGTCATAACCCCTTAAACGACAGAGAAAATGCAACGCAAGGGCGAAAACAGTCTACTGTACCCGTCTTCAACATACCAACGCCTCACTATTGTATTAAGGTTACGGTCTGCTACAAGAGGTCGAAAGGTAACACTCAACATCACGAAGAAAATGCCGCCTCCTTCTTCAGACTAGGAGATGAAGGAAGCAAGTTATTCCTAAACGTCTGCAATCATCCACCAAACTGCACGATGTCACGTCACATCCCAGAAGAATATATTCTCAAACCTTATGATTATGTATAGTTTACGTAATTTATTCCTCGCGTTTAATTTGTCGCATTTTCCAGTACCCTTCAAGGTAAAAAAAAAATTGGCACATTGATTTTTGAAAATAATGACAGTTTTATAAACGCGCAACACTTTTACGCATTAAAACACCGTATCAAGTACACAATACACGATACTAAACTTCATTTCAGAGTAATCTGTTACAAGCTTTTTTGTCACAGGAGTTTCGTTTAAGAAAAACAGACTGACGGGGTTGATTACAAACTAAAGAAAATTTTATGCTCAGTGTATCGAGAAGTGCTCTTAACATAAAACGTAATGAATGTAGCTGAAAAGAACTAAAAAAAAAATAAATGTACAATCTAGCAAGCCTCTGTCTTCCCAACAGCAACAGCAGACGTATAACGGTGTCAAACCGCACTATGCAACCCACACACCACTTTCACTTCCACCGAGATAAACACAGAGACAAACCGGAACTAAGCGAAAGTCGGCCTACGCTCTCGCACAACTAGCAGACGAATCTCCAGGGCTAGATTACGCCGACGCATGCGCAACTCAAAGAGCCCTAAAAGTCTGAACTCATTTTCTTTTTCGTAGTGGTGTTTCAATTCAATTAGGCTACAGACTCACAATACCCTTTGTAATGTCTGGTCTGGGAACCGAAACTAGGTAACATAACATTTCTCTACGACACAATAGACAGTTTTTACTTAGGGACCAGATTGATGTCTCTTTAACCCTGAAGATTGAGGTATTAGGTTCCCATGAAACCAGAGGACACTGTAACTATACAGTAGGTTTCGGATGGGCAATTCAAAATGAATGCAGGGCGGAATGATTCGACAGAAAAACTGTAAAAACTACTGCATTCGTATTCGATCTGATAATGTACTTTTAGCCACCCAAACGACAAACTAGGTAGTATGAACAGTCAATTCGGATACGAAATTATAAACTACAGCTAGTATTATGACGTATCAAATTAATCTGGTTACGACAAGGTGTTCCGCATAAGGTATGCCAAACTTCAGGATGAAATCGCATGGGTAATTTTGAGTTAAAATGGTACATGAACATATTCCCCATTATCAAACATTACATCGCTACAAGCATTTTAATTCACGTACGTGGCTGGCTCTAAGTGAAAATTTTAAAGTACGTATATTTTATCATGTTGTATATATGAAAAGGAAGTTACGTGTCCGATAACACCACAAAATAAGGGCAGAAATTAAGTATTACACCCCACTGTACGTACAGCATCAAAGGAATTTATGCGTTAGGTAATACCACACAAGGGAGACATCAGTGTTTCCTAATGTTACCGAGACAGTTATATTACTTTGCGAAGTTACGTTACAACACGAATAGCCAGGTTTATTAGATCAGGGGTGCACAAATTTCCCCCAAATCTGTCACCTTAAAATGCCTAGTGCCATGTGTGTGACATGAAGAAAGTCCCATACTGATAACTCACAAATAAAAGGCGCCACATTTAGTCGCCCCGAAGACGTAGCGCCCGGGATTTGTGAACTCCTGGATTAGTGAATACTAAAGAACGTTAATTTTCAGATACGTTACACTGATTACTGTCAAAAACTACTTCCACCGTCCTGTATGCACAATTATGCGTACCTGAGAAGATAACTACAAGGAACAGTGTTTGTCAGTGATGCTATTAAGCGTGAAGGCTGTATAGAAGAAGCGATACCGTACAGTATCGTACTGTATCTTGAAAACAATGGTGACGTAGCTACGTAACGGGTGACAAATGACCATATGTTGGTACAGCATTTTTTTTTTTTTTACTCAAAGTGACTCAAATAAAAACACCCTAAAGTTTGGCACACTTCGTGCGGAACACTCTGTATAAAAGTTCAATTCTGACCGCATACAAAACATTGCATCTGCATTACAAAGACCACCCAGCTGAAGCTGTTTAAGTAAATAATCGCTGTTTATTCTACGAATCATACGAAACACATAAATACATTGCTAGCAAAACAAAGGGTATTTTATGATCAAGCAGGTGGTGCGTATAATAGGCACTGAAATATAAAAAGCTAACTTATCCATAAAACACTAGAAGAACGTGCGCTCTAAACCAGTTGAAAGTCCCCCGCTCTATTGATTGCGTCGTGCTGGCTAACGGTCGTGACGCTACATTTCGGACAATAGAAAGTGTCTTCTACTTCATGTCCGTTATCGTCATCACTGTTCTAGTTACAAGTGGCGTTTCCATTAACCCATTTACGACAGACAGTGCCGTCATAAACATGGAAACTTCACTGACTTTCTATCACAGTGTTCGGTTTTGAATGTGTTGCCCGAAAGTTCATGAAACTTCACACCCCCCCAAAATTCCTCACGACTACCCTATATTACTAGACAAAACCGGCAGCATGCCTACATAAATGTCTGAGATGAAACAATAACAACGAACAACTCTTTTTTTTTACTGTCAGAGTCATTTTACAGCAAATAATATCACTTACTCAAGAGTTGACCTGCACAGAGCGGACAGCTCCCTAACACCACGACGATGAGGGGAAAACATATGGATTGTGTCAAGAACAAGAGTATCTACCAGTGCATTACCTTTCACTGGTCGCCATTTGTTTGGTGTTGCGTTTAAAACAAGCCTAAAATCAAATTTATGCACAGCTCTAAACACACAGAACACTACAGAAAATAAATGTATTATTTAACACGCATCAAACACGACTGCAGTTCAGCCCAATATATATTTAACTGGAATATGTCGCTTACTGGTCACAAAGGGCGGTTGGCTTTCACCAGCGCAAACAACGCCAAGGTCAACTGTAAACGCCTCCGTCACTATCAGTACGTCCATTCTACCAGACTTGGTCAATTAAATTCGAAATTCTGAGGCTGTGATGTGTTGTGACACAGTGGTAACTTTTTTAAATTCCAAACACATTTATATGGAGCAGTCTTACAAACATATCCACCGCCCTAATTTCTGGACCGTATTTCGACTCTGCTAGACACTATAACCCAAGACAACAATAAAATACGAGAATATGACTACGACCTACATGAGATACATGCAATAGTGGACCACGCGTACTACACGTCGATATCCCAAAACATCCAATTATCAGCATAATGGCAGCTACCGATACACATACAGGAATTCATTACTAAATCTGTTAAAAAATAAACTATTTTATGAGTGTCTGGAATCCAACCCAATCCAAAATCAGACATCTAGCTGATGTCAACCGCAAAGAAGGACTTGCATGTCGCTCGCAACTATTATGAGCACGTCACGAGGTGGCGCGGACATGGAACAGGAGGGTAATTATGCGCATGCGCATAGCACTGTTCCTGAACACACTTCCGTCTCGCATCTCGCAGGCATATTTAGTGTCGCATGTCGTTCCCCTACAGTGCATATAATAGCGTGAAGTTGCTCCTGCGCCTATCCAGCGATCCAGTGCTGATAACTTCTCGTGGTGTGCCTACCGTACACTGCAGAGCAGACAGGACATCAGAAATATCCGGACTAATGCCATTGTACAGTAGCTAGAATATCACGTGATTTCATGATTCAACAGTTTCAAGCATAATAGTAGTTGCGATTCAGTTTGGTTTGTATGGGCAGCATACGTTTTCTCCACAAACTCTTATGCTTGTGAAAAGCCGACAGAATAATACCTGCCTGCATACCTGATGGAGGGGAGGGGGGGAGAAAAGCCTGAGAAGAACATAACTTACGCAAGATTACTGTAAAATGCGAACTTTTTGGATAAAACTCCAACGGAGACAAATCAAGAATGTGAAAATCAAAACAAAAACAATGATACTCTCCGCTCCCATATTTAGATAAGAAAACAATACTCAAAACACACCACAAAGAGGTCTGGTATTACAGTTTTCATTGGGATTTTTCAGGCTGTACTAGAGTTTTTAATTTCCAATTCATAACATATATATAGCGTTAAACTTTCTCACTTTTGTAGTTAGTTTTGGATCACGATAATTGCATTAAATACAACGGCTAAAGTGGGCAATGCTTTATGCATGATTATCTTCTCATAACGTCCACACCGGCTATGGAGCGCAAACAGCCTCCTAATCCATGGGCACCGGATGATCTCCGTGGGTAAAGCGACCGAGATGTAAAGCTGACCACTCATCCCTATCGAGTTTTGGAGTTACAGAATGCGTGCAGCTATACGTACACTCCCGATAACGTACCAGAACTACGTAAAAGTGTTGTGCACAGAAGTTTCTTCCTAAAAGGGGCAGCAAAGTGTTACTGACTAAATGTTAAACCAATACTGCGTACTGTTTTTTTTCCGTAAGAAAGATACATTGAAACATCTGCGGAATTCCTGCAACAAATAACTTGGTATGTAACGCAAGGGTTCTACTCGGAAAATAAACTGGAATTGCGGCCAGAATCCTAGTTAAATTTTGCTCTGCTCAATGAAGATCCAGATTTGATCTTCACTGTGTAATTATGTCATCTCTCTCACGCACAAATATTCAACACAGCAAATTTGTTGTCGCATTAATGTAAGCCAAATTACATTTATTTAGTACGTATTTTCCAACTTCTGCAAGCTCACAGCGACTAAGACTGACTGACTGACCAACCAACTAAGACGCCGATCTAGCTCCTCTGGCGTCTGCCCCTTGCACATGTTGAGAGGGAAGGGCGCTCGCCCTCTCCGCCCACTAATTCCAATCTTATTTCAGCTCTAAATGAAGCGCCGAGAAACAGGGTTGAACAGGAGTGTTGTGGCACTGCAAAAACCAGTAAAAAATATTGAAGTATGGAGTACAAAGAGTTTCCGACATTATTCTTCGCGCTTCTGCATCTTTCAGTAGTCCAGAAGTTCACATACAAGACACAAATTTTGTCGACTGTGCTAAAATATAACAGGCGATACAATGATATGTACAGACATAACAGGTCCTAACGGTATCGTACGTTATACAGCAAAACAAAGGTATTCTAAGTAACAGAGACATGAATGTTCTTATACACGCCACACAAAGTGATTCTAGATCATACACTGTAAATATAAGAATCTTGTTCTCAAATATAAGCCAAGTTACTACAAATACGTGGTTGCTACCTGTCAGTTAGCGACAAACGGTAACGTATTACCTAAACTACTGGAGGATGTGCTATGCCATTGGCAACGCGACAAACTGCACATGTGGTTTCTGGAGACAGGGAGCCTGCTCATTCTACCAGCAACGTTAAGTACGGTTTGAACTCAGTACCCATGTCAATGGACACAACGAAACTGACTGGTTTTGTGCCCTCCACCATCGTCCTTTTTAAGTCCTTCTGACTTCTCACTGCGGGACAATCTTAATAAGCGAAGTAACATGACATACGTCTGTAATTCTTTTCAGCGCACCAGGAATTCTTGGCCTCACAAGGCTCAGTTATGAAAATGAAACGGAGAGCATTATCAGCTGTCTTTGCAAGCATTACGTCAATATTTAGATCAGCTGCGTTGCAATCGTAGTCTAACACATAAATGCACTCCCTAAATATTTTGTCTCGTTTGATTTCCTTATTCTTGTCGTTCCCGCTAACAAAGCGGTGGCGACAATCTGTTTATAGGAACCTCTGATTTCATTTTAGAAAAGCAAACATTTATTGTCTGTGATTAAAAATCAGCTCATATTGTATACATATGTACACAGCGTTCAATTTTGAGTAAAATGATAAACCTTGATTTCACTTGCGTACAAGGCGTTACACCGATAAAAAGAAAAACTCGTACATATGCCTCAAAATCACGCCGTAAGGGCGCAATGCTGGACTGCGACACTCGATGGAGATGAATGGTCAGCCGAAGTGTGAACATGCTGTCGGTATCCATCTGTTTGGAGGCGTGTTGAAATCCAGAGCAGGCCTGGACATGGTGACGAAGAGACAAATCGATTGGCCATACGAATCAACATTTAAAATCGTCCAGTAACTTCCACGACAGCTCTTCGCTGACATCAGCGAAGAGGTCTGTAAGGTGAAATACACACAGGGGCGGGAAAGTAACGTAAAAGCTCTTACTCGGAATTTTCAGGTGACTGTTAGAGAAATCAGGGAAATGTTGCTAAAACATATAATTACAGGTCCCAATAAACTCTGAAAATCGACAGCACTATACGATTATATGGCCTTTAAATAAACTAAAATTATTCTAACAACTTATGGGTTTAATTCTGTAGTAAATGCTATCTCCCGTGATAAGTGGGTCCCTGTCACCATGGAATGGCGCGTGCTCAGGTTGCGGATGAAGGAACGTCCTCCAATTTGGAAGGTAGCCGCGAATATATTGAAAAAGCAGTGGCGGACACACGACAAGGGGTTGGGCGAGATGCTAACAACTCCTCGCCGTAAAAACGTATCGTGTTATGAAATGTTCACACAGAAAGCCTCAGACAAGGGCTCGGTCACTCACATTGAGGGAAGAACGTAGGCTGGTGATGTTTGAGAATAGGGTGTTGAGGATAATATTTGGGCCTAAGAGGGGCAAAGTAACACGGGAGTGGAGAAAACTACATGCAGAGGAGCGTAATGATCTGTACCCATCACCCAATATTGTTCGGGTGATAAAAATCGAGAATGAGATGGGCGGGGCATGTAGCGCGCATGGGGGGGAGGAAAGGTGCATACAGGGTTTTGGTGGGGAAACCTGAGGGAAAGACACCACTTGGGAGACCAAGGCTTCGATGGGAGGACAATATTAAGATAGATCTTCAGGAAGTGGGATGTGGGGTTATGGACTGGATCGAGCTGGATCAGGATAGGGACAGGTGGCGGGCACTTGTGAATGCGGTAATAAACTTTCGGGTTCCATAAAATTCGGGGAATTTCTTGACTAGCTGAAAACCGGTTAGCTTCTCAAGAAGGATTCTGCTCCATGGAGTAATAAGTGCTACCTCTTGATACTAATCAAAAAGCCTTACTCAATGGTCTCCCACAACTTAAAGTTACACCAAGCGTAGAGAAAACACCACTAACTCACGAAGCAAACTAATTACCCTGGTAAACAAAGATTTTGGCCCATGAGGAAAAATGTCTGTTTCTGATGTATTTTTGGACGCTGAATTCGAATATGTTTCCAGAATTTCTCCATCACTCACACCTTTCGCTTCAGGTTAAAGGGCTGGAATCTTCTGCGCCAGGACAATTAATTGTGTTTTTATCGTGGGCGCCATGAAGAATTCAAGGATTTCTTCTCCCAAGAAGATGGTGTAGTGTTTTGCAATTATGTTTGTTCTGTTATGAAATTTCTTGGCCATGAATTTAACCCAGATCAGTGGCGTTGTTCATTGTTTCGTCAAAAGTGAGCTCATTTTCCTTCATATTGGCTCATGCAGCCAACATGAAGGAAAGATATGAAAGCATGAAGCTACTGTTGGGAAAGATTAAGTATGACGAACTTAAATGGATGTTATGTGGTGATCTCAAGGTTGTGGCACTGTTACTTGGAATGCAAACACAAAATACTGCTGTTTCCTGTGTGAGTGGGACAGCCGGGACAAGAAGAATCACTATGTAAATAAACTGTGGCCTAAACGAACATC
>Ga0123352_10006375_pt1 | contig 18034 bp, 4 predicted proteins | sample TergutLab28metaG_FD_89700 | JGI IMG/M metagenome (GOLD analysis project Ga0123352, IMG submission 89700) | Labiotermes labralis P1 segment gut microbial communities from Petit-Saut dam, French Guiana - Lab288 P1 | ecosystem: Host-associated > Arthropoda: Insects > Digestive system > Gut ... | reverse complement strand
CTGTTTTCTAGACCTGGAGCCGCTACTTTTTTCATTCAAGTAGCTCCTCAATTGACCTCACGAGGCTGAGTGGACCCCGTTCCAGACCCACTACTACTCAGAAAGTCTGGTAGCGCCGGGGATGGACTAACATTGTAAAATGTACCGTTGACGTGACCAGGTCTGTTTACCACATGAAAATTAAAATTTACCGCCACTTAATGATCGAAATTCAGTTAGCACATCCACGACACGACGAACTCTGCATGCGTCAATAACAAAAGATACAGCAAAGTAATATTACTCTGTCCTGTAGCTGTCTTGCCATATGGGTCCATTTCTAATGCTCGACGTACCCGTCTCCTTTTCGCTGCTACAAGTCAGTAACTACCACGTGAACAAGTTCCTTGCGAAGAGTTTCAGTACTTCAGACTCTAGCACAGTAGACAGGTCAGAACCCAAACCCGCAGCGACTGCTCTGCACTTGAAGGTTGAATGCCGACGACACAACACTGTGCAATGACAAATGACAGTCTGACGGTTAAAATCGTAAGGGAGGAAGAATGTCTATGCTAGTGTCCACGTATGTCCTGGTACGTCACACAGTACGCCTTTATCATGTGGACTTATAAACTGTTCATTCAGATTTATTTCCGCCTTTTTCCCTATCTGAGTATACACGTCCATTTCATAATTCACCCTTTTCCAAATAATTCTGTAGACTTCAACATTTAATGACGCAGCCCATCCCCGGTAGCCACGCGCTTCGAAAATTTAGAATTTCAGCGTGTATTGTAATAAGAACAGTCGACTATCTGCGTGAAGGAGACAGTAGCTGCCTGAAAAACGGTCATATCGGGTAACAAAAAGCCAAAATGAAAGCTTCTTATAACATGAATTTTAAATCGCTTATTGTGCACGGTAATTGCTGCGGAGCTACACAGACATATCTGAAAAGTTTCCTACTTTAAGCACAATACAGCACGGTAGCCGAACCTGTGTACATATGTAGGGCATGTTTAAAACATGACATATCGATTCATGAACTTGTTCTTTCTCGTTATATTCTATAACAACACGAAGATGAGGCAGCTGTACTGACTGGCTTCAAATGGAATTCGAATCCCGAGAGGGTCCACGTCATAGCATCCCAACCGGCTTCGGGGCACACGCAGTCATCTAACTATTTTCTCCGAAATAAACAAGTGGCCAGCGATTGAGGCTATCATTCAGCTATATCTTGTGCCGAGCTGAAGAATGTGTGGAGCTATTTCTCCACCCCAACATATATCGTCATGTCTAGAATACCCAATTAAGCAAAGGAACAACCATATCGTGCATATTACTTGTATTAAACTGTTCAAGACACGCGATTTTATTGCTCTGAAGTTTGCTGAGCTACTTTGCGTAAGAACAAATTCAGTTACCTTCCATCGACAACCCGTCTCGGTTAACAGAGACCTCTGTTACTAGAAACTCAGAAAATCCGGCTACCAGTGTACCTTCCTTTGAACCGTCTCTCGCCTGACATGCGGCAAACCAACAGACACTGTGAAATTCATTATGTTTCAACCTCTACAGACCATATACAGTACCTATACTGTTAGGTTCTACTCGTTTGACTCTTATTCAGCGTCGAATTTCACTCGATCGCCAAATATAGTTAGACGTAACAGGCAATATGAGTCACACATGTAACATACACATTTGATTAATTTGATTTCCATGTCCGGTCCTTACTTTATCAGCCAGGTGATGTTTCGCTTATTTTATTTTACTTTATTTTATTTTCCATTTCAAGCGATGTTGCATAACACAGCTATTGTCCCCTACACTTGTTATAGAATTGATTGATTTTGCATGGTGCTGCGTTTTTAAGGCAATCTGTGTACACTGTTCAGCAGCGTGTGGGACGCAGCTAACCGGTGTTCACGTGAGAGGCATGAAAATCCATGAATGCAGATATTTTTATAAGCCGGTAAATTCTGATGTTGGTATAATGAAGAGACATAAACCTGCTTACACGATTACACATCATGAGGCGTTGTGGGGGATCAGCACTACGAGATAACTGAACGTTTTAAACGCAACATTAAATAAAAATTACGCACCATGCAGAAGGTTCAGCCACACGAACAGCTGCTACCCGTACGATAACTACTGCTATTGGATTTCGGCACGAATACAAATAGGTCTGTTATTACAACGAAGTATCGGCAAACCCCCCCATATTTTCGTCCTGTCTCACACTGGTCATGATTTACAAGTTCAGCACTACGCAGGTAACGACTTCTCCAACCGCCACCACCACGAAAAAAATCGTCTGATTAATACAAGCGGTTCCATTCTTGAAACACGTCCATTCAAATTCTTTATTCGTGTCGTAACAAAAATTAAACTACTGTCATAGAATTGATTTCAAAATAGTGTTATTTCTAATTTTTACCGGAATATTCTGCTGAAAAAAAAAAGGAACCAAACTTGTCACTGCCACACATCAAGCTCCCCAAGTCTAAACATGATATTAGCACCTACTTCACACCCCATTATTTTAATATTACCTTCAACATTATCCCTTTAACTGTGTGCAAGTCACGTGACCACGCGTTTTACAATTAAAATTTCTTAGGAATTCCTAACACCTCCTGTGGGCATCGCACCTCACCCCACATTTCTCCCCATTCTCACTATACGCCATTTCATCACCTGCATGTTTCTATGAAAAACAGTACAAATTGTAAAGCTCCTCATTATGCAGTTTTCTGCTGGTAAGTTCTCCTTGTTCGATCAAAACGTTATCCTCAGCAGTCCGTTCTCAAACAGGTACGTTAAGTGGCAGTGTCACGCTAGAAACTGCGATGCTTTAATGGAAGTGAGGAGATTAAGTGTGAGGCTTAGCCTCGAACAATGAGGTAGGAACACAGGCTAAAGCTGTCTGAGAACAGCGTGCTGAGGGAGATACTTGGGCCAAAGAGGGGCGAGGTAACAGGTAAGTGGACATGACTGCATAATGATCAGCTTTATGATCTGTAATCCTTAACAAATATTATTCGAGAGATGAAATCAAGAAGAATGAGGTAGGCGGAGCATGTGGCACGTGTGGGGGAGAGCAGAGTTGTGTGCAGGGCTTGCGTGGTAAAACCTGAGGAAAAGAGACCACTTGGATCACCTAGGCGCAGATGAGGATAATATTAAGATGGATCTTCAAGAAACATGATGAAGCCGTGGACTGGATTGATCTTATTAAGGGTAGGGACCGGTGGCGCTAACGAACTTTCGGATTCAGTAAGATGCGGGAAATTTCTTGACTAGCTGAGGACCTGTCAGCTTCTGAAGAAGGACTCCGCTGCATGTAAAGGTGAAGGTAAAGGTAAAGGTAAAGTTCGTCCTAGAACAGGCCACGAAGGCCCGATGGGGGAGTAGAGGTATAGCTCTACTCTTTCCTTAACTTTGGCGCTAGATGGGGTGGGTGATCAACGCCACGTCCCGGCCGCTTTACCCCCAGGAAAGACCCGGCACCCATTGTATACGAGGCTGAGTGGGCCCCAGGGCCGGTTTGGACATGTGCGGAAAATCTCTCCGCTCCATGTAGTTTGTGGAAATCTGAAATTTGACACTAATATTTCCACTGTTTCGCTTTGCATATTTACCTCCCCCACCGTTTTCGAACGCATTCTGTGAAGTTTCTTGTCCATGAATAATTTCTAAACTGTCACTCGGCACTTGCAAGACACCAGCAGCTGAATACCAGATACACACTTCAAGATGGCTGACACTTCTTGAAGACAAGGTAACCACCAGGCAAAACCAGAAGACTCTTTAACTGTGGGTTGGAATAACATGTCTTATTTACAAGCTAAATGTGACTGGTAATTCCGTACAATGAAAATTTCCTCCACACAAACTTGTCTGTCTCTTCTTTTTTAATTAGGCAGGGACTGGGACGTTTTTACATGCCTTGTTAAGACTGGTCGCACGGTGTTGGCAGGCCGCACACTATAAAATTCACGTTAAGAACACAAACCTGCTGTACAATGAGTTGCCCTCATACAGGGATTATTCAGTCCAAAAAAAAAGTTTGGCTTATCCCCTAATGAATAGTTTTCCATTACTTCGATGTCAAGATTCAATTTGGGGCACTTTCTATGGCTTGAGCAGCAGCAAGTTGAAAATATATGGAGCGGATTATATTTGAAATCAAGTTAGGCTGGGAGATATACAAATAAACACAAACACGTTAACAGACGAAACCAGCAGGTTTTATCGTCTGTAATACTGTTTGTTGTCTTGGGGCGACATTCACATGCACTAACACGTTGTAATTAACAAGCAGAACGGCACGTGGTGGCGGCGATTGTTTTACAGAAAGTGACGCCATGCGGTTTAGCACAAAGTTAGCAATACTTAGACGATCCTCCGACACGCTGATATCTCTCTACCAAACAACACGGCGTCATGCAGACAAGACAGTTAATTTCAGTCCGTGCCGTGTCAACTCCAAATCTCGCACACACATTGAACAGATACAGCTAAAGGAAATTAACTGGCCGATAAGACCCACACGTAATCAGCGATGATGTAAGATATCCAGAGATAAATATGCTTATTATGTAACTAACCAAGTGTTTTTTTTAATATACGTGGGTCCGTGCATCGTGAATCGAATTTAATAATTGTCCAACAAGATGCGACTCATTCAGTTTATTACATTTCTGTAGGCAGCTCTACATGTTTCGGGTGTTGACACCCATCATCAGGAGCTCGTACAGCTGTAATTACAGCTTCTGGTATTGATTAACTGCAATGAATGAAATACGCTGCTATTAATACATTAGTGGCAGCGTACTATATATTAGTATTAATAGCAGCGTATTTCATTCATTGCAGTTAATCAATACCAGAAGCTGTAATTACAGTTTTACGAGCTCCTGATGATGGGTGTCAGCACCCGAAACATGTAGAGCTGCCTACAGAAATGTAATAAACTGAATAAATCGCATTTTGTTGGACAGTTATTTAATTTAACCACGTGTTATAATTAAACGCATTATTTTGCAAGATTCTGACACGTGGTTCCAAACACGCAATGAGTAACACAGTTCTAGGGGAACTAAGCAGTATACCTGGACACAAGGGAGAGAAAATGCCAAGGGAATGGAGAAAATTACATAATGGCGGCCTTCAACATTTGTTCTCTTCGCCAAATACTATTACAGTGATAAAAACAAGAAGCTGCACATAAACAAGACATTTCGCACACATTAAACAAAACTGTAAGACGAAGACTAGTAGGGAAAACTAGGCTCTGATGGAAAGACATTAACGGTAACAAACATGAAAAACGGGCGTAGGATGGTTTCAAGTGCCTCATCATAGGAGCTGGAGGCATGCAAAGCCTAATGTGTACTATCAGTAACTAGTCGGTTAACATTCAACACTCTCTGTGCTATCAACACAGGGCATTTATGTGTTCCATGTAATTAACATAACTAACAGCGATTGCCTGAGTCTGCAGCGTTCATAGATTGGCAATTCTACTGGCAGGACGCTGTGAGGTAAAAATTGAATCTTTGTATACAACGTAGATTAATCTGAGGACCGTCAATCTGCAGATAAAGAAATAAAATGAGACAAAAAAATTTCCAACGAAACCCCGGCGCGATTTAGATTGGACTGCCTTCTAAAATTTGTAGAATATAACATCAGGGCTAACTAATCTGCAGAAGGTGGACACGTGTAACCGATATTTAAGAAATAAAAAGGTCCGTTTAACTGACAGTGTGATTGACTCAGTTCGTGTTAAATTGCGTTAATTAATGAACTGGGATGGAAAACACGCGAATGAGTTTGCTCCGGTATAAAAATGCAGACAGTAATTAATGACACGTTTTACCAGTCAAATGTAGTAATGCACATTGCATTTTATGACAAATTTAATGAAATGATTTGTGAAATGAGGTGTTGGGAAACCGAATCCACAATAAGGATATTCCATCAGCATTTTAATTTATGCTGAAAAACGCATGAACCGCGATGAAGTTGATACCATAATGGGAACATGCAAATGTTTTATCGATTTCTTTCTGGTCACTACGGTTATGCAAAACCAGAATATACTAAAATTACTTTCCACAAAATGACCGGAAAGGATTAGTACCATTTCAACTGTTTTATAACCACATACCAGTGCATTTCTACGTAGCTTATAACGGAATGCAGCAATCATAAAAACGAAGACCACAACTTGAATTCTCCAATCCAGTCCGACATTTAAAAGAACCGAAGGACTGCAAATATCAAGAGTAAATTTGGGTGAAATTTTATGAGAAATGTTCAGACACCAATCAACATAGGCGCCGCCTCACTACCTCTGAATAACACAACATATTTGTTCGCCAGTTATCACCAGCTTCCAAGTGGCTGTTGATCCTCCATTTACCAACTGCACGGTCACAACATGAAGTCTCTATTCTATCCAACAAAAACCATTGCTTACGCCATTCACTCCACTGAGCAGTCCTTCAGGGTCTTATTTCACCTCGGCAAGTCAACAAAGGCCCCGCCTTCTATGCCGCTGTAAGATTCATTACCGTCTTCACAACAGACCGCCGTTGGATCCCATCCTGAGCCATTTGAAACTACGGAAACACATGCCTTCTTCAATGTGTATTGTATTAGCATCTCCGAAACTTCGCTTTCTGCTCTTTAGGTTTTCAGAACAGAATTAAGAGTGAATTTCTCACCTACCTCATGCGTGCTACACACTTCGCCTACTCCGTCTCTCTTAATTTGATCACCATCGGAACAACTGGAACCTCGTTATAGATCCTTATATGATATTTCAAAAACTCATGACTCATTATACCAACATGGGCGATAATAAACGCCGTGAATCAGTTTAATTGAGTTCACATCCAACAAATCTATTTTTAATTATCTTTTACCTGGAATTTTGGACTTCCAAGTGTTTCCTTCAAACAGATTTTCTCACCAAATGCTTCATTTTGTTTCAAGTCTAGCCCATACTATGTCCTTGATAATGTACCTGGTTACGAAAAGTCGCCAATTTCACTTCATTCAACTTCTACAACACTTCCTTCAAAATCAGTATGTATTTCGTGCATGTCTATATACTGCAAAAAAAAAAAGTGACGTAACGAAGCGGAAATCTAAATTTCTTTCTTCCCATGAACGAACACGGATCAGATTATTACGATAGTCCCGAGATTCGACATTGGTCAGTCAGACCGTCTTCTTTCGAATCTACCTACATCTCTTCTCCCATGGGGTTTATAGCTCAGTGCTTTCTTTAGGAGTCACTGCCATCCATTCGTTCGACTTTTCCTCTCCTTTCTTACTTCTGTTTCTCAGCACAATGTGCCGTACCAGAATATTTGGCCCTGATGAAGGGGACGGAACATCCTACAAATTACAAAACAGTGAAGAGCTGCGTATGTCACATCTAACGGGGGTGAACAAATCAAGGAACAAGAGAAAGACAAGGAATGAGAGGAGGAAACGAGAAATGCATACACGTCAGCAGAAAAACGTGAAATAAATAAATAAATAAACAGTAAACGCCTTTAGGGACCAAGGCATAGTTCAGATGGTAGCAGTAAGATGGTTCTTACAGAAGCCTGAGGTGACTGCATGACAGGGAAATTGTAGTTCAGTTGAGGGTGCAGCTGTGGACTCTTGTGAGGGCAGCAACAATATTCCAGTTCCAAGAGAAACGGGGCGATTTCCTGGAACTCTGTTCAGTACAGTTAGTTAACCCACAGTGACAAGAACTTTCGACTTCTCCTTTTAATAACGCCACTCCGTGTAAGAAGGTTTAATTTGTGATCAAAATATGGGTTCAGAAATACCATACATTGTGCTCCTGAATTTCCATATCTAATGTTCCTGTTCTCTGCACCAAAAGACCCTTCAACCAGTACAGCTCAATACGCTGCATGTGAACATGCACTGCAGTCTGCAGCTCAGAATGCGACATCTCAACAACAGTGCGGCTCAAACTGATGGATGGCTGTATATTGTAGGAACTCATCATGGATCCTCTTCCACTCAGGCACCGCTGAACAAGAAACTACTTTCCAATACCCAGCCAGCGCTTTCACACATAAACTGCCGATAATTCATCTTCCCACACTGTCTTCCTGTCTTCTATTTTCAGTAAGTTTCTTAATGGACAGTCCAAAATAAATGAAAGCAGACGACAAGCAGGTTATCTACACGACCTCACCATTGCGGAAGTGATAAAAATAGTAATACTGTACCTTAGATCAATTGCGTGTAAACGAGCACTTACAGAGGCCTACTAGAAGTGGTCATAGCAACACGGAAGTGCAGTATAAATGTTACTTCAGGCAATGTTCGTTGTGCATTCTCTCAGATGTACGGGCATACATATTGGTTACAGCGGAAGTAACTTTACATCATCTCCAGTAATTACACAAGAATAACAGCACAATCGGTGAATGTAATACACCACTCTGATTTTAAACACACAACAACAATTTCATTAAACCCCTATCATTTTACAACGAAAGTAATTCCAAAAAGGAATGAAACTGTGAGTGAAAAAGAAACGAATGCTAATATTAACGATGAAGAGAAAGCCAAGCAATAAGTATTACATATTCTGAGTGTGTTTCTGTAGCTTGAGGTAACCAGCATGCCATGCTGGTCTCTCATTACTCAGCATAAGCCGCACACCTAGCCACTGTTCCACAACACGTTCCTACACAACATGATATGCTGCCACAACACCTCGTTTGCATATACCAATCGAATTGTGAATACTATAATATAACTTTAGCAAGGAACTAAGCTCCCTGATGATGATCTGACAAGATCGAAACATGTCGGAGTGTTTTAAAAATGTTTTATGTGAAATTATATGTGCATTCGTTGGCTGATAAATTGAAGTGATTCTACAAAAATTCACGGTGCTATAATAAGATTTATAACATGAAATGTGTTTCTTGATTTTCTCTACAACTTTTGTCTGAAACATTTCTCATTCTAAGGAGAAGTGAGCGAGATATGATCAAAAATGCACATTTGTCTTCATGTAAAGTACCCGTTAATAATGTCAGATTTTAACGAACCTTCAACTTTCTTGACATATTAAAAAAAGCACTGAACTATAAAATGTCATGAACATCCATCCGGTGGAAGCCGCGTTGTTCCACGCAGACGGACGGACGGACAGACAGACATTTTAAGTCGAAACATGTCGCTTTAACCTATGCTTTTATTACATAGTTGTGTTGACTGAAATATATATAATAAAGTGAATATATAGATTCAATACACAACGGGATGACTTCGTTCAAATCCCACAAGTAAGTCTCGGCAGCAAGGTAAGGAACAGGTAGGACTACGACATACACACCTGCGTCACTGTGTTTCCCTCTGCCATGGTTTCAACTTCGTTCTATTGCTGGGTCGCAGGACGTTCAAACAAATGACAGACACTGAGATCTGCCAATGCAGTGACGGGTTCACTTGATGGAAGGCCACTAAACCAATCAATTTTTCGGAACGTTTTCCACCCAGAAGGCCAGCTAGGCAATACAAACAAACGCTTGCACCTGCGTTTATATTGATGACTGGTCGGTCGCAGTTACAAATGTCAGCCAGAAGCACAGCAACTTAATGCCAAATGCGTTCCATCATTGTGCTACAGAACAATGGCAACTAGTGCCATGAAGCACAAGCATTCTTCAGAAGCTACCAGCAGTTCAGCTACTCAAAGACTTTCCCTTTTAACGCACCCCATGATCGACTACACTGTGCACAATGGAGCGCTATTAGGCTCTACTGCGGGCCGCACAAATCCACTCCGGAAACCTACACCCCACATCTGTAACGCTTTCTTAATCCCCTGCTGGTATGAGCGGGGTAAAAATGGTATACTGCAATTTTTCAAAGTCGTGAAACTAAGTTGTTACTGCTGCCCTGAATTTGATCCTTTTTTTCTGCTCCACCCGTCTGTGATTTACCGAACGTTGGTCGAAACGGTTCTGCATACGAAGCAGAGTGATTAAGAATTTTGTCACTCTACGAGTTGGAGAATTGCTGTGTAACTTTATATGCAATTATTAGAATAGGAACAGGCTAGTGCAGTGTAATTCTAAGAGTACGCAAACAGTGCGGTGAGGTTTATAAAAAAAAATCAGTCCCATTACAGGCCCGAGTTGCTCAGAGTGTTCCAGGAAGTTAAGGTTCCCAGATTACGTGACAATGGCCCAGGATGGCGGTAAGGTTGTCAGCCTTATGGACCTGCCGCTTTTACCCTCAGGAAATACTCCTGGTACTCATTTCTGTTAGAGGCTGAGTCGACCCCAGGGCCATAGTGCGATCGGAAGGATTATGTCAATGAAAAATTCCAATGTCACCATCTGGAATGGAACCAGCGACCTTCCGATTTGTAGCACAGCACTTTAACCACTGTGCTACCGTGGCTAGCGAAGTTTATAAACTACCTGTAACTATCTTCCGATGGTCTACTGCTTCTAGACCCTTCCAGCCATGAAACAGGTTGTACACCCTACCAGGTGAGGGCTAACATCAATGTTTCATATTTCTGAAACACGCAGGAACATTCGTTTCAGTTTCAAATGCAAGCAGTCAAATAACGCACAGTGCAGCTGTACGGAGCAGGCACAGCACAGTCGGTACAGTGGCCACGCTATTATAGGCTGGACAACCCAGGAATCGTTGTTCGATTTCTGTGAGGAACAAAAAACTTCTCCACTCTCCAAAGGGTCCAGACAGGCTCTGGGGTCCTACCGGCTTCCTATTCAGTGAAGCGATTGAGACGTGCAGCTAACCACTCATCTCCATCTAATGCAGAGCAGTGGAGACGTACCTTCACTCCCCCATGCGTCTTTACGGAAAGTACAGGGATTTTACATTAATTTTAACCAGCATTTGACATTAATTCAGCATCAGTACTTTCTTCTTCCCGCAATTCAGTGTAGAGGTTGGGAAACTGGGGATAATGCCTGCGCTCTGCGCGTCCATAATGCAGTAAAATACGTGAAAAAAGTACGAGCAGAAAAGAGTGTAGCTACTGCAACCTGCGGCCAGTTGACAAATTTTGTTGCAAATATGGTCGTACAAAAATATTTTCCCTCTACGGCGACTGTCAAGTTGAGCACTAAACGTAATACAGCCTTTCATGTTACAAGTGAGACATTTACAGACCCTCTTTAGGTGCGTTCGCGTGTCTGCGGAAAGTCTGCTATGGGTACTTGGTCCATCCGTCATTCTGCTTGCATGGACGACAAACGCGAGTCCCTCTCAACTGATTCACACGAAATCTGATAGGGAAAATTAAGCACAAGGGGGTGAACGCTCAAAAATGTTTCGGTCCTTCTTACACTTGTTTATTACATTATATGCATTTATCATAATACTTAAAATACTGCTGTACCGCTTTCATTTAAAGTTTCCTTGAAATGAAGTTTGACTGAGGAAAAACAGACTAGAGTGAACTAAATCCCTTCATACTTCCTCATTTCAGTGTAACGAAAAGAACAACAACAAAAACAAAAACAAAAAACCGACAAAAACAAAACGACGACGACCACAACAAAAACAAAAAACAACAACAAAACAACGACGAAAACAACAGCAACAACGACGACGACATGCAGTCCAATTGACAGATAATCCTTAAGTTAAACAGGTGATGATTTTATTCACGGGCTCCAGTTTATTACGTACTTGGACTACTTACACCTACTAACAATCGGCCCAGTATACTGCAAACTGAAACTCACAGCATTCTTCTTTACCCGCGATCACCATAAATGTGTCTATCAATTCACCAGTACAGCAGACGATTTCATATTCTTCTCTTACAACTCCGTCAACGTTTATAATAAACTGTCAACAACTACTCGTATGGAAGTCCTCTCGCGACCAAAATCTAACCGATTTTTGACAGTAGTTTACAGTCGCTGACGGGTCGCAATGAAACACGAAGACTGCGTGGGGGTTGGAGCTGCTACTGAAAATCTCACAACTTTCTAAATGGGCTATAAAGGGGTTACGACGACAAACAGCGACAAAATAAACCAGCAGATTAAATGTACGAAGTTTTTCAACATTCAACATTTCAATAAATTTTCCTCGACAGCACAGTGGCTCACACGGCGCTAACTTGGTTAAGCTTCTTTCACCTTACCGAAGACACAGTTCTATAGCGGATGCAGTGGTCTCAAGACGCACCAAGTCACATTTTAGCTTCCACTCATACGCATTTATCTTTAGGATTTCACATGACCTTCCCATGGCTTTAGAATGTCGCCAGACGCACAGACCGCCAACGGCGCGCGATGCCGAAAAGCCGAACTCACACCACGAAAAGCTGATTGTTGCTTAGACGGCCAAAAACTGTCGCACTTAAAGCGGAACCCACTCTCAGAATCTGCATTAACAACTTCTACTATGTATTATATCACCGTATGGTAAAGCAGCTGTTGTAAATGACTTACAACTCTCACACTTGCTTACAATATGGTGAAGATATTATTAAGAACTCTTCGAATTTATGGGAGAAAAACCGCCGGTTCTGCATGTACTGTGCGTGTGGAATAACTGCCGACAAGTGCCTCGTTGTTCTGACTATTCACGTTACCGTTGAAGTAATGACATCTGTAACACACATTAGCAGTGGATCGGTATCATCACTGTGCATTGTTGCACAGGATCAGTTACACAACTGTACTTTCGTTCCAATGTCTGCTGGCGGTTTGCTCAATAGCATATTTATATGGGTTCAAAAGAAGTAGCTTTGAAACTGCGTGTACAAACGGCTTTTAGACACCTGTTTCGTTGAATAACCGACTGAAACCTCCTTGCGGATTTGCTTCTGAACGCACTCGAAGCTATCTATTGCTTCTTCCGAAAGAACCTATAGTACTCGCTCCCGCTTCTTCCCTGTTGCAGAATGCGTTAGAAATTAGTTCATTACTTGAAGTAATTATTGTTAATTTCGAGGAATGTGAAGCACCTGGAAATCGACTTCTAAATTTACAAAGACTTTTATAGGCCTTCTTCCTTACAGACGTTTCGACAGAAAAACATACGTGTTACAGTATACTTCATAGTGATGAACAGCTGCTTCTGAGCGTCCAGTTAATGCAGCTCAAGTGTTCTGAAGTCTTACAGATATGTTTTAGTCCATACTATGATATGGACTGCGCAGCAATCAAATTACCGACAGACGAACCAGGCAACCTCTATACTAACAACTATGGGGGTTCGCATTTAGTTTGATGCTCTGTACAAAGATGTGGACCTAACAAGGGTGTCAGGTAGCCCTGTGTCACACTGAGGGTATTACACGATCATAAACTTCCCGATATACACGGGCAAAGTAATGCTGTTACCACAGCAAAATGTGGATGACGACGTCAGACTGGGCATGTATTACAGCTAGGTGGACGCAAGGAATAAGTACAGAATTCTTGTGGACAAACCTGGTAAGTGTGCACTTGGAAGAGAGAGACGCCTGACAGTATATATTGATGCTGGACTGCACGGAGACAAGTCGCAAGTGAAAGGAATAAGATGGAACTGCCTCACTGAGTCCAATGGCGGTCACTGTCTTTAATATGTGATCTTTCATAACCGCACGCACGCACGCACACACACACACATATACATACATAAATACATACGTACGTACGTATGTACGTACTGTTGAATACTTGTGCGAAACTGAGTGGGTGATCAGTCAGTTATCTGGACGTGAGTTTCTCCCGTAAATGATTGTCTGAACATAGGAGTGAATTGCAGACGATCACAGATAAACGAAAGTGAAGACAACGTCTGTGGCCCAATTTAAGGTACCACGCCGACACATCAACAGTAAGGCGAAATAAAGCCACTAAGAACTACAACGCAAACAGCCAGTACCCCGACCGCGGTTTAAACCTGAGGCCTCCCAATTCAAACCCACTGGACATACACGTTCGGTTGCAAAACACACAGGCCTACTACAGATATGTGCAGGTACGTGACCACAACCGACACCACGGAGTAGCGTGCCTTTTGAGGCGATAAGAGACCCTTAGAACGCAACGAAACTTTCCACCATTTATTCCGATAGACGTGGAAACTGAATTTGCTTGTCACAGTCTTACCATCGAACCACATCCTACACTCAATGAAAACAGCCCACACTCGCAAACACTGCATCTTCAAGGTCCCTCTTAATACCTTCCCGGCTAATTCATCTTCCCAACAGTCTCCTACCTTCACGTTGTCAGACAAATATTCTCTGTGCACTTCTCAGAACAACAATTCGTGTTACGTTCCCAGCCCATCTCATTATCCCTGCTATAATAATAATACCAACAAACTTTGCAAATAATACAGATTACAAAGAAACTCACTATGACACTTCCCCCACCCTCCTGTTACCACCCCACCCTCACCACTCGCCCGGCTTAAACCCATTTATTCGCATTGCCTTAGCACGTTGGGCTCGAACACTCCCTTTGGGTATACGATACCAGCAATCACTATGAAAGTCAATTGGTTGCACTGTGGAACGCGACAGAGGTGCTGCTGGTAGCTTGGCTCACCGCAGCAGACAACAGCAGTCAACAAGGAATGTGTTTAGGCACGAGGGCCTCATATCAATGGATTTGCCTGTCCACTGGGTCGGCAAGTCTGATGAACTGAAAGCAACAATTCAGGTGAATGGGATTGACATTCATGTGGATTCACACATAAGTAATGATTTATCGAATATGTTCGGCTTAAAATCATAAACAACAGAAACATAGCACGTGAACGGAAGCAAACGTTGCTGCAGGGCTACGGCAGCACACGACGCGGCAAATGGACTGTGAATATCTGCTGTGCACAGGGTGAGCGAGTACAGGCATCTCCTTCCGGTCATAATCCTTTTCAAACAGCTGCCGAAATACAGAGGTATCTGGTCACATGATTCAAGGTCAATGACATAGTAAAGATAATGGCCCTGCTGAGAAAGTTACTGAGGAATATCGAGAAAACTGGGCCACGGGATAAATATTTTCACTTAGGAGAGAGTGACAGAAAGATGGGAAAAAATACAAAATACGAAGCCTAATAATTTGTACTCCTTATGTCTTATTGTAAGACCGATTATTCCACGAAAGGTAACAAGGACGGAACACGTAGCACGCATAAAGAAAATAAAAATACATACATTGCCTGATACAGAGGGGAAAAAAACGTGACAGTGCAACAGGCCAGCGCTCCAAGAAGGACGCCGATATCATCAGACTGAATGGCGCAGCACAACAACCTGTCAATAACCGTGATTCACAAACATTACAAACACATCAAAAGCAGCGGTTTACAGAATATCTGGTACAGGCCTCCCCGCATTCATAAAATGGAAAATTCAGTGATAAAAAATTCAATCATAAAAATTACAAATCAAAAAACCATTTAGAGGCAAACAGTGAAAACAACAGCGCTGCTGCAATGTTAAGCACAAACAAATCCCCCTATGCGTTTTATCTCGAAATTAAATTGCACGTCTCTATTATGATTTCGCTTAGCTATTGACATGTGTAGGCCCTAACACATCTACCAGTTACTCAATTATTACACCAACCACTGCACATATATAAAATTTATAAAATTTACACATTAAAACATTAAAAACGCTCTGACATCTTTCGGTCCTAAGACAATCCTCAGGGAGTCACACTATAAATAGTCACTTATTAATTTCGTTGTACCAGTTGGGTATTGTGGCAGCATGCCATGTTTTGTAATGTTATGTTGCGAAGAGTGCCCTGCTACGGATGTGCATTCTGTGCTTCGCTGCGTGAGTGTCGGAGCGTTGTTAATGTTTTAATGTGTAAATTTTATAAATGTGCAGTGGTTGGTGTAACAATGAAAACATCTACCAGTGTTCGTTGTTTTCCAATACGTATCACATACGAGTAGTTATAGAGACCTGCAAGATCCACAAGATCAAATAGTGCTGGCAGCCGGGCAAATGAAGCAGTTTCGTGTCTCTAGAAAGGTGACTCTACATCGACAACAAAATATAACGTATATCTGTCCTGCATCACCCAACAAAAAAAGTATACCACTCTACGTGTCGCACCCATTTCGTCGTTCATTTGGCCGTCACAGTTCATATTACAAAGCCTACAATTACGGAGTTCTGTCACCTCCAGTGGCCTAGACCAGTGTTGCCCAACCGCCGGACCGCGGCCCGGTACCGGGCCGCGGTATCACTTATACTGGGCCGCGAGAGATTCTACTGGAATTGATAACTAATTTAAGCGTAATTTTATATTTGTCAACACGCCACACCGTACATTCTTTATGATTATGCCATAATTAACTATTAATACTTATGTTAGTTTATTGTACGAACTTAAAAAAAAATAGGAAAGGTACTGACGAGTAAATCTGTTGGGATTGGGCCCTCGTCTTATGAAAAAACAATTTATCGGGCCACCGTCTCACAAAGGTTGAGAAACACTGGCCTAGACTCGACATTCGTACAAGAAAGATCCCGTATTTGAATTTCGGTGGAAAGACCAGAATTCATGACAAAACGTTTTCACCGCATTCAGTTAACGCAACACCAGACTTTACGTAACCTAGGCACATGAAAAAGCAATCCCATTACAGGCCTAGACAGGCCCTGAGGATTCCAGGAGGTTGAAGCTCTCAGATTTCAAGACAATCGGCAAATGAAGGTGGTAAGGTTGTCGGCCCTACGCACCGGCCGCCTTAACCCCCAGGAAATATACCTGCTACTCATTTCTGTTAGAGGCTGAGTCGACTCCAAGGCCATAGTGCGGAAGGAATGAAAAATTCCAGTGACACAATCGGGAATCGAACTCCCGAACTTTCGGCTTGTAGCGCAGTACCTCAGACAACTGACGCAAACGAAAAGACACCGTTAAATAATCACAAAAGGCGAAAACGCAGAAAAATATTTAAAATATTAGAAAATGTCCGTATTCAAAGTGGGAATCAAAGCAGCAGTTACAGTTTTGATAACAGTGACCACGACGCACAAATGACGCGCATTGTAACTCGAAATACATTTTAGCCTTCAAAATAAAACCGTAATAAATACCGGAACTTAAGGGATAAATGCCCATTCCTGAACCTTGATCCTGTGTACAAGCTACACAGCACCCTGTCCACAAGCACTATCGACTTTCCTGTACTACAATACTGTATCCTGTACACACGGACATACGGCACTTCACGTTGACATACGATACCCACTGTTCCACTAACGCACACAGATGGCTTTAACGCCCATCTAAATCTGTGTGACAAGCTGAATTCACTGCAACGACATCATTCTGACTATTGTCTCACTTAGGTAAGCCCAACATTTGCTATTCGGATGTTCGCGGAGTTGGTTTGTTACTTGCTAGACACACTGTTTTTGTTAATTTTTTAATTTTGCAAAGACTAAGCCGCAGTGTTTAGCGTATTTGCGTAATATTCAAAAGGTCCAGCGGTCGATATCATCTGCCACATCTAAACTATTTTTATGTGCCTCTGGAGCCCAGATTGGACAGAGGCCACCTCATTCTTGATGTTTCTAAATCTCGCACGCCATTAGACACAAACACAACCGATAGAACTCTTCTGACCGGGTGATCAGCCCGTCGCAGAGGTCGCTCCCTGCACAACACACAACCAACACAAGAGACGTATAGCCATGCCCTAAGCGGGGTTCGAACCCGCCATCCCAGCACTCAATCGGTCGCAGATTTACGCTTCAGACCGCACGGCCAACCGGACCCGCTAAAATATATGTTCATAACACAAATATGACGCGTAATGACAGTCCGTCACCTGATGCAGAGTGCAGAGAGCTGGCGAAATGTGACAGGTACCGTAATGGCAGTCCGTCACCTGGTGCAGAGAGCTGGCGAAATGTGACAAGTACCGTAATGACAGTCCGTCACCTGGTGCAGAGTGCAGAGAGCTGGCGAAATGTGACAGGTACCGTAATGACAGTCCGTCACCTGGTGCAGAGTGCAGAGAG
>Ga0123352_10006372_pt1 | contig 18037 bp, 6 predicted proteins | sample TergutLab28metaG_FD_89700 | JGI IMG/M metagenome (GOLD analysis project Ga0123352, IMG submission 89700) | Labiotermes labralis P1 segment gut microbial communities from Petit-Saut dam, French Guiana - Lab288 P1 | ecosystem: Host-associated > Arthropoda: Insects > Digestive system > Gut ... | reverse complement strand
GGCGGGGAACACCTGGGGCTCTTCCAAATAGTTCTCTTTCCCCCCCAACCATATTGACCGTTCTCTCCCCTCCCCCTCACTCATGGTTACTTCAACAACCCCCCCCCCCCCAAATCAACTTTAGTATCCAGACAATACAATGATTTTACAACTGAGTTTTCAAATAATCGGCCACCGGTATTCAGTTGGTGAACAATGTTTTCATATCTACTCCTCCCAGAGCAGAGGCACGGCAGTTAATCCACTGTAGTCTTTCTCGCAAGAAAATTCGTAGCTTCAGTGGGAGGGTATCTGATTCGGAAGTGGGGGAGAAGTGTCTGAATTTCAACAAGCCTCGCACCCATCCACCAGCACAAACTCCGGCAACCCATCTCCTGTCATTATACTCACTTAATACGCAACATAATTTTCTCCACTTTTTAAAAATTAATTCCTAAACTATGTACGCCTTCAATGACCACGTAATTTTTATACCGAAACTAATAAGTTCGCATTCCATGTGGTACCATTTCTTCTTTAAGCGGCTCACCCCTCTCCCGCAATGCCGCAGGTATCAGCTTAAGAGACTAACAGTTTGCAACGCTTTGCAGCAAATTTGCTAGCAAGACGCCCTACAGAAGTGCAATTAAGCAAAAAGCGCCTTTTGGGCACTGAAAGCAAATTTCATTTCTTTTCTGTTGTTCTCACCATAATACTGCTCAAATTTGGATAAAGATGGCAACACGAATGTTCTAATATATATTTTTTCATTCAGTGTTGCTTGCCACATCCTTCTAGCCTCTATGATGGGATTATTATTATTATTATTATCATCATCATCATCATCTAAAATATTAATCCATATGGTCTGCTACTATTTTATCTCGTCGGTCCTCCCCAGGATTCCCTTACCCTAGACACGTCACCTGTTACATTTTCTGACAGTCTGTTATTTTCCGTTCACCTTACAATTATTAATTACCTCAGCAATTATGCTTAGGCCTATATCTGTTTACTAATTTTTAATTAACTTAGTCATTTTAATGTGTTAATGACCCTAGATCCAGAACTGTAAAGCTGCATTTCAGACGACTGAGAACTTGACCCTTGCAGCGTTTACTGTAACCGCTGGGGCGAAGGGGGGATAAAATGAACGGGAAATAGAGCGAAGACCTAGACGGAGGAAAAGGTACTTTTTGAAAGGAAAAGGAAGTAGTAATAAGGTTAAGACGGGACTCAGACTAGGGGATGGAGCCGGATTTAGAGACCTTCCTAAACACGTGTATCGCTTCTACACGCCGTCTAGACCGTCTTTGATTCCCTTTCGGCCTCCTATCTAATGGACACCGGCAACCTACAACCGCGGACAGACCATGTCAGTCCACTGTGGTGTGTAAAGCACAAAAAATTTAACACGTTTAGTAACTATGGAAAAAATTCAGCGCTTAGTCGAATTTTTAGTACAGTCGAAACTTATTTCCAGACGATGGATTGCCGTCGTTTGAAGGCAGAAAGAAATGTTCCAGTCGAATTCATTTCAGCTCACTTCTGTTCTGTAACTTTGCACGACAGATATCCTATGGAAATGCCACAGTGTAGAACCTACGTTCATAGATAAAGTCACCTTGTCCTTATGTGTGCCAGGCAGTGCGACATTTTATGGCAAAATATAAACTTAAATGCATTCCTATAAGACTAGTTCCACATTGCAGCAAGCACCAGGAATTTACTGTTATCACACGGAACTATGAAGACAAATACATTGAGCACAACATGCTAACTGCTTATCTTTTGGTCCGCCTAATTCCCTTACTGTCTAGAAGCCTTCGACGCCTTATTAATGAATACTTGGACACGTAACGAAACTGTCTGAAAATCCAAGGACATGGGCAAATAAAATTACACCCTTCAGTAACGTGCTGCCGTAAAGTTTGGTGGACAGATACCAAATTACACGGCGTCATATCCCAGAAGGCAGAAATCCCCAAAGTCACCGCTATGTAAGAATCTCAAATCTCATACAGGAGACTAGAATTAAGAATAACCTCAGGGAAGTAAGATGAGAAGTGGAAATGACAGAACTGGTTAAGTTACCTGACCCCATTGACGGCCAAAAATGAATATGTTGAAATTTTAGGTTCTGCTATCAGAGTTATGATAATTTACGAGCAGTCAAAAGGCATGCCGAATTAATTCTCAGTTCTTTATCAGAAATCAATCAAACGTGTAATGAAATTACTTAAAAGTTCTCTTACAATTACACGACATAATACTCAGGTCACACTTACCACTTTTATTATCCATGATGTCATGGTAACCATGTATTATATCTCTCACGAGTTCAGCCATGGTTGCGACGTGAGGTCACAGATGCTGTATCTCCCACGTTCACTTCTGTAAAGACAAAACATATTTATAGCTTTCATTCATTCGTTCAGCACGACACTGTTCGTAGTGAACAGTAAATGAGAATGAGGACATTGAACATGTGATGGTCGATAGATTCAAGACGCCCGTTCCACAGCCATAGTGACAAAAGGACAAACGTACCGACCTGTTAAGCCAATCACTTACTGTACACGGCGAGATTTAAATTGTGATATACGTAACATCGGCAGTATGAGAATACAGACGAAACTGAAAGAAACATTTGAAACCTGACCGCAGCAGAGAATACCTGTTGTAGCACATTAACTGTGTTTTTGGTTACGTTAATTATTTTATACGTAACTGTGGACGTATATTTAATGTCACAACATTTTAATAAACTCAATTTTTTAATGAACTTGGCACAAGTGTCATGTCGTTAGAGGTAACCCCCCTCCTCCCACTCTCGTTGCACTCTATGCCATTAAATAATACCAACATTGCTGAAGTGAGACATTGTAATGTTGGACCGACAATGCCTTACTGAATTATGGTCCTGAAACAGAGCTCGAGTAATACAAAAAAAAGTAACATTTCTAAAATGTAAGACTATAATAGGCACACAGGGGGAAATGGACGCCCAACTTTCTCTTTGATGACGACAATGAATAGTCCGTTAAATGTTATATGGAGAACAGAACAAATTTTATGAGCTTCTGTTACCAAACAGGAACACGATAAAAATGCTGGAATTTCATGCAATATCCACTAAGCTGGACGTGTAGTCGGGAATTCTGTTTTAGTGGAAATCGCACAAATTTATCACTAAATTCTGTAACTCATTCCGTCCAGAATCTTTTACTTTCCCTTTTTCTACCTTAAAACATAAAAATTAAAATATAAGGAACCGTAATTTTGTCGGTCTTTTATGTGTGAAACTACGTCTCTCATACTACGGGAAGAACATTGTGTTAAACTACGTTTCTCATACTACGGGAAGAACATTATGTGTTAAACTACGCCTCTCATACTACGGGAAGAACATTGTGTTAAACTACATCTCTCATACTACAGGAAGAACATTATGTGTTAAACTACGTCTCTCATATTACGGGAAGAACATTATGTGTGAAACTACGTTTCTCATACTACGGGAAGAACATTATGTGTGAAACTACGTATCTCGTACTACGGGAAGAACATTACGTGTTAAACTACGTCTCTCATACTACGGGAAGAACATTGTGTGTTAAACTACGTTTCTCATACTACGGGAAGAACATTATGTGTGAAACTACGTTTCTCATACTACGGGAAGAACATTGTGTGTGAAACTACGTCTCTCATACTACGGGAAGAACATTGTGTGTTAAACTACGTTTCTCATACTACGGGAAGAACATTATGTGTGAAACTACGTTTCTCATACTACGGGAAGAACATTAAGTGTTAAACTACGTCTCTCATTTTACGGAAAGAACATTATATGTGAAATTACGTTTCTCATATTATGGGAAGAAAATTGTGTGTGAAACTACGTCTCTCATACTAAAGGAAGAACATTATGTGTTAAACTACGTATCTCATACTACGGGAAGAACATTATGTGTGAAACTACGTCTCTCATACTACGAAAAGAACATTATGTGTTAAACTACGTATCTCATACTACGGGAAGAACATTGTGTGTGAAACTACGTTTCTCATACTACGGGAAGAACATTATGTGTGAAACTACGTATCTCGTACTACGGGAAGAACATTACGTGTTAAACTACGTCTCTCATATTACGGAAAGAATATTATATGTGAAATTACGTTTCTCATATTACGGGAAGAAAATTGTGTGTGAAACTACGTCTCTCATACTACGGGAAGAACATTATGTGTGAAACTACCTATCTCATACTACGAAAAGAACATTATGTGTTAAACTACGTACCACATACTACGGGAAGAACATTACGTGCGAAACCACGTCCCTCATACTAAGGTAAGAACCTTGTGTGTGAAACTACGTGTCTAATACTAAGGGGGAACATACTAAGGGAAAAAACATTGGCTGACGGTGTTCGAGAAGAGGATACTGAGAAAGACATTTTGATCTAGGAGGGAAGGAATAATAGCGGGATTGAAAAACGAACTGAGGACACTCGTGGTTTGTACTCCTCATCAAATACTATTCGGGTTATAAAATCAAAAAGAACGCGATGGGTGGAGCATGTGGCAGGTATTGGATATAAAATACATATGGCTTCGGTTTCAAAAGAAGTAAAGGGACTACATAGAAATATAGACGTAGATGGAACGGTAATATTAAAATGAATCTCGCAGAAATGAGATGGGACGGCGTACACTGGATTCATCGGTCCCGGGATAAACAAAAGGGGCGGGTTCCAGAAAATGCGGGAAATTACTTGATTAGCGGAGAAACTGTTAGTTTCTGAAGAAGGACTCCGCCCCAGGGAGTCCGTTAAATTTATAATCTTTATAGTTTACACTTAGCACACAGCTGACAGTATTATCCGACTTGTATTAATCACGCAACTGTTAAACTGATGGAATAATTAATTACAGGTCCAGCTATGTAAATACGCTTGCTACACCAAATGGCGTACAAACAAATGCCCATCATATCGATACCGCACCAACACTGCCACACAAGGAAACAACGGTAAGGCATGGATAACACCACGAACCGCCGGACAGGACCTGGGCCACCTTCCACTACAAACATAAAAAACTACTTCCTTAACATCTATCCATATTTTGTCCTCTCAGTCCTACCTCGTCATTCACAAGTGAATGTTTTACAAGAGGATTCTTCACTAAAATTACACATCCAAGCAAGAAGCAAAACAAGCAATAATATAGGCTCAACTCCGTTGCAATTCCTGAATACTGTTATTCCCCCAAAGCAATTTGGCTAAAGCTATACTTCTGACTTGTATTTGTGGAGTTCGGTGTTCGAATCTCGGCCAGAACACTAATAATCCTCAGACATTCCGTGATTTTATTCATTACCTCCAGACAAATGGAGGGACAGTTCGTTGGACCACGGCCGCTTGCTTCTACATCCTTTCAAAGTCATTCCAAGGAAAATTCTTTAATTCTTCCCACGTTTTATAGAAGAATAGCTCATTTCGTCTGCACTGCTACTCTTAAGGAACTTAATGTGCAAGTCACACGGGGACTAGCACTTTCATTTAACCCTTACCTTGCTAACGTGGAGAATATGGTGAGCGCCTAATAATGCCAGCAAATGGCATATAGGATTTAATTCGACGTTTAAAGGGTTAATGAACCCGTAAGTATGTTTCAACTTACATTCGGCTCCCTCTCTTCGGTACCCACGCTATAAGTCCACATCTTTCTTCGTAAAGTGCCTGCCCACGGACTAATTACCGCCCAGTGCAGGGATATTCTGCCACTGACCATACCGGCTGTGAGTCCTGATCTAGTGGAAACCCGCGGTTACTTCCCGCATATTCAGCAGCAAGAGAGTGAGGTCAATCATTAGCACCCACCTACTGCCAAAGTTAGTAGGTAGAAAACGTTACATCTCTTCACAGAGAGCTTATTACGCAAAGGGACAAGATATATTTTATAAATTTTGGCCATTTATACACCAACGAAGGTTTAGAATTCTGAAGCAGTGTTACCTTATTACGAGTTAATGTTCAAATTCCCGACAAACTACTGCGGCCATATGGGCATAGAGTATAACAAATTAAAAAAAAAGCCAGGCAGTGTACTAAAAGGTAACATTGAGGCTCGTTCACCTAACCATGTTTGCCTTGCAAAAGCAATAAATATTACACATTCTGAGTGTCTGTATTCTTACTTTATTTATCCAGCAAGCAAAAACGCATCCGCTTTATTATACTGCCATCTGTGGCCTGTCTGGCTCTCCCATATTTTTCTACGTTATGTCATTAAGGGTATGATTTTCTTTAAACATTGTATGTCTCGGTTATGTCTACAAGTTTTGTGAGAGACATTTCAGATTCTAAAAGGACTCATCGAGATATCATCACAAATATTTATAGGTCTTCTTGTAAAATAGCCGTTAATCTCACAAAGAAAGGTAGAGTCAAGTCAAACACAACTTTTGGATATTTTATTGCTAACGAGCAATAAATATCCAAAATTGTGTTTGACTTTACTCTACCTAACTTTATGATGGTATGCAGCACAACGGCGATGGCTCAGTTCAAAGTTACCCGGTACTCTTGACAGGTTTTAATGAAACTTAAATTTTCTCTACAGATTTTCGAAAAAAAAACAGATTTCATTAAAACTCGCCTAGTGGAAGCCGATTTGTTTCACGTGGAAGAACGGACGGACGGACAGACAGACATAACAAAGTTTATAGTCGCTTTTCGCAATTTTGCGAACACGCCTTAAAAAAGTACAAACGAAATGATGCCGAGAACTTTATTCTGGCATCCGATGCACACATGACACATAGGTAGCAGATGGTACACATCAGACTTCCAAGTAGTCATCACTGTCATTTAAGCATGTGCCTCACCATTGCACGGAGGCTTGTACCCCGGCCTAGAAGAAATGGGAATGAAGTGCCTGCAGCCAGAAGTTTGCGGCTTGCTTTACTTCGGCGTCTGTTGCAAATTGCTTGCCAGCCAGATGTTGCTGACGGGGTATAAAGATATGGAAATCACTGGGCATGAAGACAAGGACTGCAGGGAGGGCGGTCCCAACGTAGCGTCCTAAACAGTCAAAAGTCCGGCTGGTAGTATGGGGACGGGCGTTATAATTCAAAATGATGCCTTCGAGTAGCAAAAACCTTAGCCTTTAGCGTCCAATTGCCTACCGTAAAATTTCAAGTGAACTACAATCATTCTTAGCAGTTAACACAGCCACCATGGTAAAGGAAACCTGCAGTTGCATAAGGCTATTCCACGTGACAATGCTACTACCTTATGTTCTGAAAAACCCACATATCTTATCAATTTAAAGCGCAGTGATAATGTACCACTTTTAACAGTAAGAAAATTTACACTTCTCCCTACACAGTGTATTTATGTGTTACACATAATTCTTACAATAAACAGCGGCTGCTTCCTTACACATTAACCTACTATCCTTTATAATAGAAAGACACTGTGTATTTTGACAGGTAGGAATATCTTTAAAATGTACGGTAATTTAATTTAACTCTTTAAATAGCGAATTAACGAAAGCATTCTTCTTCTTCATTTTTTAGCATTACAGTCCGTGGTGGACCTTAGCCTCTGCAACGAATACACTCACTCTGCCTAACATAAGGCAAGCGTTCTCCATGTGAAATAAGGATATCTTGTCAGCTGACAGTGTAACAACGTAGTGTAATTAATTACCCTACCATTAGAAACATTCGTTATCAGACCAGTAGTGATACAAGAACTTACTCGAAGTTACGTCACTGTAACTCCCATCTACTGACTTGCACATTTACTGTAACCTCCTAAAACCTACGGGTTACTCGATGCGCCGACAGGTTTAATAATAACAAACTGACATTCTGCCCACACTGCATTTATGGTTTTGCATTTATCTCAGAACAAACAGTGATATCAGCCCTATATAAAATACGCTGGGTGGTTTTTGTAACTGAGATCAAAAGTGATCACTTTGCGGTATGAAATGAGACTATAAATACAAGTTTTCTCTTGGTTGTTAAAGTAGATGTATATATAATCTGGTAACTGCAGGTGTACTAAAATCAAAGGAAAGGATTACAACAGTCAAACACAACAGTATATAGTAATCTTATTATAGCATTATGGGCTACATGTTTCGGCTCCTATCGAGTCATCTTCAGGCCCTCAGGATGTAGATCCAAACATACAAACGTTTACTGCATTGTGGGACCCCCAACGCTGTAAGCGTTAAGCGTTGGGGATCCCACAATGCAGTAAACGTTTGTATGTCTGGATCTACATCCTGAGGGCCTGAAGATGACTCGATAGGAGTCGAAACAAGTAGCCCATAATGTTATAATAAGATTATTATATACTGTTGTGTTTGACTGTTGTAATCCTTTCCTTTCGTTTTATATTTCAAACACTTCGGGATGGTAAACGTTAAGTTTATGCAGGTGTACTAAGTTGCGTCACTATAATATTCATGTATTAACTTTGTATACTTATAGTTTGAAGTAATATAAAATCCGGGCATGAGTTAAGATCAGCTGATACAGATTTCGTTCTGACATATGACGCCGCGTTCCTGGCAGTGGTCTAGAAACGTCAGGAACCGACTATTCATGGACGTAGCGTAACACCTCAGAAGAGAGGAACAGTCAGCTGGATCGCTGCTAAAACATCAGAAGTAACAAAAATGAGACACATGCCTATTTTACAGAGACATATCCACTACAGCCGCCTTACTACAATTAAAAATTCATTTCAATGACTCAAGCGTTACATAAAAATCTGAAAACCAAATCAGTTTATATAATTTCAATTACTACTGTTTTATTTATCTTGAGTATCTCGGAGATTTAAGTACACTACAGCATTCTGCCACGATTGAAAAAGAACTACCGTAAAACCTGTGATGTTGGCCAACCTTGTAAATCGACCGCATGTCACAGCACGCCATACTTAAAATGAACGGGCAATTTCCTATAATACCACACATGGACATTACTCCAAACCTGGCCGACTGTGTATCGTAAATCTTGTCTACAGTTCCACATTCAGTACTATGCTTCACACGTAAGTTCAAACTCCCTATGTTGGTCAACAGAGAGCGTTGAGTATTTTTTGTCATACCGTACCTGGGCCGAAATCTTCATTCATTAGCAAAACTACCATTAGCCCACTCACCCTCCATCATTTTCCCATACACATGGACAACAAATTTGGATTTTCTGGTGGCAAAAGGCCCATTACTGTATTTCACAGACCAGCTTTTGTACCTACTACCCAACTGGACCACCTGTCTCTGCATTCTGAAGTGGACAAGTGATAGAGCGTAATTCTATTTTCATAATTTCCATATTTGATGTTCGTATGACCGTGCATCCTTAATATGAAATGACGTTTGAGACCAACTAGATGCAACAATTATGATTTATTAATAATCCATTAGCTCAACATGCTTCGGGCATCATTATGCCCATCTTCAGGAGTGCTAGACCGTACATTACTACATATGGTTTTCAGCACTTGATGTGCTGGCTGATGTCTTGGGGAGCCGGGAGCCCGAAACATGTTGAGCTACTGGATTGTTAATAAATCATAATTGTTGCATCTAGCTGGTAAGAACACGTCATTTCACAGTTTCCATATGTTGGCCATTGGCATAATTTTAGTGGCTTTGAATGGAACCAAAAATGGCCAACACAGACAGGGTCAGTGTACTCCAGAAGTATGTTGTACAGGCTAAAGATCCAAAGTCGTATCACGGAACCTAACAGACTGATGTCAAAACCTGATAATGTTAATGGGTGACCCTCTCAATTCAGCTTTGCCATCACGGCAACCATAGTCTCATTACACGGTTCTAGGTCCAAGATTACTGTTCAGATTTGAACTTCCCATTCTTACACAGTACTTCCCTTACTCTTCTGTCGTCTGGTGTAAATTTAACTCCAAAGAGCAAAGTCCTCCTTGAGAAGCTAATAGTTGCTCAGCCAGTCAAGAGCATCTATGCATTTTCTGAAAACCAAAGTTTCTTGTAAGCCATCCAGTTATTCCTCTTCTGATTCCAATGAATCCAGTCCACATCCCCCATCATACTTCTTTCAGACACACTTTAGTAATATCCCTCATCTGCTTCTTTGTCTTCCAAGTGGTATCCTGCCTACAGACGTTTCGAACAAAACCCTGAATGCGTACTCTCCTCTCTCTCCTGCGTGCTATATGACCCGCCCACCTCATTCGCCGTCGTTTGATCATCATACCAATAATCGACGAAGAACACACAAATTACGAATCTCCTCACTGTGCAATAAAATATTCACCAGCCTACAGATGCTTCCTAGTTCTTTGGTCCGAACTTTATATACAGCGTCCGGTTCTCAAATATCCGCAGTCTATGTTCCGCACTTAATGTGATACACCAAGATTCACACCCATACTCATGTAAAAGGCAGCAAAAGTACAGCTTTGCGTGTCTTAACTTTCACAAATTTCAACAGAAAACAGGAATGCAAAAGAATCCCAACAGAATACAAGCATTTCTCAAATTTAAACTGCTCTTCATCCAACCCAGTGGTCTCCCACCCCTGGGGGTAATGAAGCAATGACGTTAAGGTAATTCCTCATCTTCATCGACTACTGAAGTTGTGAATGGGTGATTTACTTTCACACCCTACATTTATCATTAAGAAGCTCATGTGACAACCTAACAACTTAAATGACGCTCTGTTTCTAACAATTCTGCCTTTCAAGAGGCTGCAGTTGTAACTGATCTTGTTAAATTAATTACATGCACTGTCGTAAGGTTAAATTAAGGTCAAAATGCAACTCGCATTATCAGCCTTACATGTACGCAACCCATCATGCATTTATGTGAAGCAAGTTGGCCCGAACTTGTGTGCATAGGCAAACTCCGTAACGAAAACGGAATATGTTGTATAATTAAGGTTAGTTTTAAACCGCACATTGGGGACGTGATATTTGAGCCATGAATGGCGTTAGTTACGCGTCTTTTATAACGAAAATGACGGTAAAGTTAAGGCCACACATACAATGAAACATGAATAGGAGTGAAGCTGCAAGTCTCCTGGAATCTTGTGAAGAGTTACCGACGTTTTGAACGATCACAGTCGGCTGTTTGACCTTGAAGATGGAGGCAATAAGATCCTTCGAAAGGTCGGTAACCGTTTACGAGTCCGTTTGATGTACAGTCCCAGAAGAATTGCATGTTCAGTGACAATGCTGTGAGAACATCCACTACTACACTAACAGCAAACGTTTCGTAATGAGTCCTTGTCTGCACATGGGCCACCGGCATGATCTCTCATTATGGCAAAATTCTAAGGTTTCGTATGACTTAGGTCCATTTTCTACAGTGAAGACGTGGTCTTAAAGAAATCTTAGGCCGTGTCATCTGGTAAAAAGTCTGCTACGAATGTCCAAGGCTCGATGTACCTGTTACAATACTGACAACCATAATGGGCAACTTCACGCTCTCATCAAACGTCATCGGCCTGGTCAAAATACAGAGGGTGAGATGGGCGGGACCTATAGCTAGAACGCGCAAAAAAGTTTAGTCGGAAACGTTTATATGAAGAGACTACTTAATAGAACTAGAAATAAATGGGAATATAATATTAAAGAGTAAAAAGTAAGATACTATTAAAAACTATTATGAAGGAAAAAATGGTGCGTACTGGATTCAAAGGTCTTAGAATGAAGTTTTGTGGTGGCGTTGTAATGAGCACCGTAGTGTACTTCTGGTACCCATAAAAGGCGGTGAATTGCTTGACTACCTAGGCAACTACCAACGTCTCAAAAAGTATTGGTCTCAGTACAGATATGTTCTAAACATTTACGTTCTAATTCGCTGAGACGATTAATAACACACACCTAGTGAAGGTGATTCGATTCAATTCAGTCCAGTCCATTTCAGTCCAATATGTACTTCACTGAATAGTTACTGACAATAAGCAACTTTCACTTAGCACGCGGTGAGGGAGGCAAGTAGAGTACAATATTAAAAAAATATCATTATAAACGTCATAAAATAGGAGTACTTCACACATTCCTTCCTTTTTTCCACGTAATATCCTGCATGTCAATGTATTTGGTCAAACGGTCCACAGTTTCTTCTTCCAACGTAACAAAATATTTCCCATTTGGTGTCACGTCATCCTTAGTTCGATCCTCTCCATAAGTTACGTCGATTTTTCCAGTGCCTCACCAGTACTGGTCCTTCCGTTGTCTCGGATCCATTCACTAACATGAACAGATGTTACAGTCGATGGTCGCTCATCAACGCGAATCATTAACAAACTTCGTCCACTCTCCCTTCAACCTATTTCCACAATGTGTATGAGCACCCCACTGCATTGTCATTCTTCCGCAAAATTTCACAATTTAACACAGTGCGATCACAAAGAGGGAAACATACATCATGGTCGTTCTGTGGCGCGTAATGGAAGTCTGTAGCGGCCGTACTAACGTGTTACGGCATTCACAACTTAAAGCCCACCCGCTTGTAACACCTAAAAACTCTCAAGTTTGCCCACACATAGCGCGAACAGGTTTCCTATGATTCTCAGAGCAGACACTATTTCCCTAAACGGCAACAGGTTGGTCTTTACAATGGACATGGCATTTATTCTGTGTGAGGTTGGAACTCAAGTTTTATGTACAAAATTTAGATAAAGTTTCTTTCTTCACAGGGTTAAAAGACAGTTACATCCAACTAAATGTAAATCAGGCGAGCTGTATGTTGTTTATACCCGATACATTCCGTTCAGTGCTGTCAATATCAGTTCACATGTAAATCAAACGTGTCTTTGCTTTTGACTTGCCCCTGGTATGTCAGCAGTAGCTAAATCACGAGACGGTATGGATCAATTCAAGTACACAGTACGTGTCAGGCAAAATGACTGCAATAACCTGAATTTATCATGACCGATACAGTGCTTAGGACTTACTGCTTTATTTTGCAAACTGACCTAACCTCACAACAAAGACACTCCCTTCGCAGCACAAACCGAACCAATACCGAAATATGTGCTTTTTTGAATTGCCAGATTTTAAACAGCAAACAACCTTGTGACAAGATATCTAGACAGTGTTAGATCTTCCACGGATAAACTGTCTTCGGCCAGGGTACAGACAGACATTATATATCGCAAACAAGGTCCGATTTCTTATCAGTCGATAAGAGTTACGAACGGAACATGATGTAGATCTGAAGTTGGGTTGCATCTGCCTCTTATACCATACTTCCCCTCCCTCAGGTATTTGTCCTTAGTTATCACACACTAAGCAATACGTAAATAATTTTTCTTATATTTTGTTGACCGTATATCTAGGCACATCTACGTAATAAAACCCAACGTGATGCACTATTTGTCCTCTGTTTATTTCGTCAATCAACTTCTACATGTTTCGAGCATATTTGTAGCCCATCATCAGGAGGTATACCGCATATATATATATATATACAACAATTGGTACGTGTTGTACTTTTTAGTTGATTGTCTGTTGGCAGGGTTGGCCAACAGATAGACATCTAAACAGCACAACACGTACCAATTTTATATATATATATATAGTTTACCTCCTGATGATGGGCTACAAATATGCCCGAAACATGTAGAAGTTGATTGACGAAATAAACTGACGATAAATAGTGCATCAATTTGGTTTTTATTACACAGATGTAAATCATTTCTACGCCAAGCTACATTTCTTCTCGTACCTACACATACACTGAGCTACCTACCTGCGTGCTTGCCTAATACCCACATATGTGATTACTGGTCTATCCACGTACCTATTTACATACGCACTCAGTACCAAAAATCACGATCCAGACAATTGGCGTCCCAGACCAGATTCAACCGAAGAAACCCCGCATACAAGTGAGAAGCGTTGCATCTAGAGCCAACTTTTCCGTCACTTTGTTACCAATATCACAACCCGCAATTTACACGCTGAATTGAATTTCGACCAGGTCTGAATACCAAAATTCATCGCTATGAAATCCCGTTCTCTCTCATTTATCTCACCTGCAATAACAGTATATGACCAGAGTTAGGCAACATCTGGAGCACCCGGTCGGTCATCACAGCACTGTCAGCACTTCTGACGTTTCTCGCTTACACTGTCCACTACGTCACTTACTGCAGGATATCGAAATGAGAGGTAATGCAATTGACGTTGAGACACAAGCAGCAATAATAATAATAATAATACTTACTCAATAAAGCAGAGACATTCTTGAGAAGCTAATCGGTTTTCAACTAGTCAAGAATTTCTCCACATTTTATGGAACCCGAAGGTTCATTACCGCATTCACAAGTGACCGCCACCTGTCCCTATCCTGAACCAGTTCGATCCAATCCATACCCCCACATCCCACTTCCTGAAGATCCATCCTAATATTATCCTCTCATCTATGCCTGAGACTCCCAAGCGGTCTCTTTCCCTCAGGTTTCTCCACCAAAATCCCGTATGCGCCTCTCTTCTTCCCCATACGCGCTACATGCCCCACCCATCTAATTCGTCTCAATTTTAACACCCGAACAATACTGTGTGAGGACTAAATAATAACAATAATAATAATAATTCGGAGGTACAAGAGACTTATGGCGGTCCCATTGTCATTAAAATCTCCTTTCCTCAGTCCAACTCTTACTGATAACTACATATATTATAACCGTCAACTCAGTTAAGTTTTGGTGTTTATTAAATCATGGGTTATTTTCAGGCTAAATACATGTAAAAACACGTAAAGGCAGTATACATTGCTATATCAAAATTCAAGGTAAGCAATATATACGGCCTTTAATTGTTTTTATATGTATTTAGCCTAAAGATGACCCACATGGGTCGAAAAATGATGCTTTAATAAACACCAAAACTTAGTTGTGCTGACGGTTATGATTTATATATTTATTACACGATCACACAACGGGATGTCCACCTTAAAGTTTGCTAACTTTGAATGCCGTTTCAGTAACCTACGCTCCATTCCTTCCTCAGAAAATATCACGTTTTAGAGATTTCGTATCACAATAAAATATAGGGGAAGCCTTAATTTTAACACGGTCAAACTCTTTGTAACAGCTTAAATATACAAATTAAATGTCCACATTAAAATACAATAAAACTGGAAAATAAATTAACAGCTAAGTTAAACTTAACAATGATAATGATAACAGTCAATTCCGAGGTGCTGTGTGACATTATGTAACTTGCCGCTGTCTTAAGCTAAACTGTTAGCCACCAGTCCAACATTCATTTTAATAGTATCCTCCCATATATTACTTAGAAATGACCTCTTCCATTCAAGCTTTCTGACACACGTTACAGCCACTTTAGCTCAATAACCGAGCTACACGCTCCGGCGACCTCACACTTGTTTATTCGCTCATCCGAACCACGTATGGTCAACAGCACACATGACGAAGCCCCAAATTAATCATTTTTCTTTATTCTCTTGTTACTTCCTAGTCTTACATCCATATATTCTCGGTACTCTGTTTTAAAACACATTCTGTGTTCTTCCCTTTATGCGGGCGACCCAAAATTCACAACACACACAACAGGTACACGAATAAATTCACAAACAGTATATAAATCACTAGGGCTTCAGAAACATTCTTTTTTTTTTTTTCGTTTAACTGGCACTTGGCCCACTTATTGTAGGCTTGCATGAGTGGAAATCCTAATCTGGTCCTGTAGTGCTGTATTCTAGAACACACCGCTTCTCATTCAGTGGTGGTCACAGAGAACATAGCTGAACGTTGACCGCCTGTGCATGACTTGTATGACAAAACAGTAGTTTCACTTCTGTTCACATTGTCTATATTAAAGAACATAACAAAAGACGTCATCGCATTACAGATGTTATAACCAAAATCCAATTCACGGTGTAATCCAACAAAAAAAATCTATTTTGTGTCCCCAAACTACCTTCGCTCAAAGCCATCCCTCCACGGTCACTTAACATTAGCCATCTACGAGAAATATCAACTGAGTGTCGAGTTCTTTAATGTTAAATAACACAGTTTGTTAGTAGAATTTATCTGTGAGGTTATTCTGTTTCTCCGAACATACACAGTGAGTTATTCCAATAAAAATCATCTGGCGAGTGATCCTTGTAACGGAGGCACCGTATGTCTTCTTAGAGCCTACTTTTATCATATTATTCATATGTGCTTCGCCTTAGAAAGACCTAAACATGGAGTCACAGCAATCAGTTTATGTCCTAATCTAACTTCAGATATCACAGTCCTCGTCAAGAAAGTGATCGAAATTGACCTAACTAAGAAACTTCCAGCCTTTATGCTTTCAAAATGGTCATTACACGGTTCACATTACACAGCTGCATCAGTTGAAACCAGTCCACGACCTCATACCCTATCTTCTCACCTTTTTTAATATTATTATCTTCTACAAGTTTGTCTTCCAAAGAAATATCTTAAATTAACACTTTCCGACTACCGTTTTGTATGCAATTCTCATCTCGCTCGTGCATGCTACGTGTTCCCCGATTTTCTATTCCTCCATTTCATTACCCTAACAATGTACAATACATTCGTTGTAGGGTTGAAGTTAGTAACAGAAAATCACCAAAAGCCTCATACAGTACAGTCGAGCTCCAAACGGACATTCGAAACGGGATAACTAAGGATAAGAAGCATGAGTGTTGAACATTATACTACAGAGCTATGTCTCTGGAAAAATAATTTATGTTAATTTGCACAAAGTACCGTTATAAAGGGACTTCATCCTTTCGATTCGTAACTACTCTGTCCTTCCAAACTACACCTTCGGTTCCCACAATCCCTGTAGCAAAGTTAGAAACAGAAAACGAACCGTATATCCATGTACAATGGCCGACCATAGGGTCATTATTTTATCTGACCAATATCGTTAGTCACATCAGGCCGTTATTCTAACACACTTGTGCACAGGCGCAAATTGGGCTAGGTTTTATAAGACAAACGGAGTCACAAAAAATGCCTAACGATACTAGTCGATAAAACAAAGCTTACTATCGACGTAAAACTAAGTAATTTATTCTAGTAAACACCATATTCGTACTTTCCCAATTGCAATACGCATTATAAATGTCACAATGTTGATGCTGCGTAATGCAGCCTGTATTATGAGGGCTCGACAACGCCATATACGAAAAAAACCTTAATACATATATACATCCAGGTTTAAAAAATTTGGAAAAGTCTCAAACAACGTAAAATTGCCAAGGGGTTAATATTTATGTATCGATTACATAATTAACGCCTCTTATCAGGCCACAAGGAGTAGAATGATTTAACGACCAGTGGAAATGGACAGCACGTGGAAGAAAGCAAACAAACCGAATTGTAGATATCATCCCCACAGCTGTTGAAGAAACTGAGGATAATCAAGAAAAACTGGCACCAGCATGCCCAGAATCGTTTCCGTTGGAACCATTTGCTCGGTACGACAAAAGTCAATTAGAACAAAGTAAATTCACACGACAGGCAATGTACGCATAACGTGATTTTGAGGCGCGTTCGCGTTAACTATTTTTGTCGTGAAAAATCGATTAGTATTACATATTCTGAGCATGTGTCTGTACCCTTAGCTACCCAGCATGCAAAGCGAATGCGCCGTATTATATTGTCATCTGTGACCTGTCCGGGTGTACCACGTTTTTCCACATTTTCTCGCAAACGGCACAACTTTCGGGAAAAAAGTTATTAAGCATAAAATGTGTACTTTGATTTTCTCTACAATTTTGTTGAAACATTTCTCATTCTACGAAGAATTCAGCAAGATACTATAATAGCTTTAGGTGTCTGTGACCGTGCATCGTGAGCAAATTGTGGAGTGAGAGAGAAAACGGGTACTTTACATGATGACCTATGCAAATCTATTATAGTATTGTGGAGTGAGAGAGAAAACCAACAAGATGCAACAGTTAGATGTTTATTTTTAACAATTTCTCAACATGTTTCGGGCATCATTATGCCCATCTTCAGGAGAACAAGACGTATGTTACT